>JAAUYD010240454.1_pt1 | contig 11142 bp, 10 predicted proteins | sample 7278101 | NCBI WGS metagenome assembly JAAUYD01 (sample SAMN14350128, study PRJNA611818) | marine sediment metagenome | isolation source: surface marine sediment (0.6m) | place: French Polynesia: Moorea | collected 2018-08
CGCACGACCGCTCCGTCCCGCTCGACTACCAGCGCGCGTGCGCAGCCCGCCTCGCGCACCACGAGGAGCTCGACTCCGACCATTCTCCGATGCTCGGTCGGCCGGAGGCGCTGGCCGACGCCGTCGTGCGCGCCATCGCCCGCGCCTAGCGCCGCGCACCCCGCGCGATGGGGTAGGATGCGAGCGCGAAAGGAACCCCCGTGAAATTCTGCAGCTCGCTCTTCCGCGTCCCCACCGACGACTACCTGGACATCGCGCGTGCCTCCGACGAGTACGGCTGGGACACGCTCATGCTCTCCGACCACGTCCTGCACCCGGAGACGATCGAGTCGAAGTATCCCTACGATCCGAGCGGCGAGCGCCCGTGGGCCGCGACCGACGACTTCCCGGACACGTGGGTCGCCGCGGGCATGATGACCGCCGTCACCCAGCGCCTGAAGGTGCTGCAGATGGTCTACATCCTGCCGCTGCGCGAGCCCTACTCCGTGGCCAAGGCGCTGGGGACCGCGGCGCGCATGTCCGGCTACCGCGTCGGGCTCGGCTTCGGGCTGGGCTGGATGAAGGACGAGTTCGACCTGCTCGGGCAGGACTTCAAGAACCGCGGCAGGCGCGCGGACGAGATGGTCGAGGTGATGCGCAAGCTGTGGACCGGCGAGATGGTCGAGCACCACGGCGAGTTCTACGACTTCGGCCCGCTGTGCATGCGCCCCGCGGCGGACGGCGAGATCCCGATCATGGTCGGGGGCAACTCGAAGCCCGCGCGCCGGCGCTGCGCCAAGCTCGCCGAGGGCTGGGCGCCGGCCTACCTCAGCCACCAGCAGCTCGCCGAGGGCATCGCCGACATCAAGGCCATGCGCAAGGAGTTCGGGCGCGACGAGCAGCTCTCGGTGCTCTACGGCGCCGCGAACGCCTACGACCTCGACGAGCTGAAGGCCCTCGAGGAGCTGGGCATCACGCACTGCACGGTGGCGCCGTGGGCGACCGCCGAGGATCCCTTCCCCTCGTCGGAGAAGCGCATCGACGCGATCAAGCGCTACGGCGACGAGGTGATCGCGAAGCTCGGCTAGGCGAGCGCCGCCGCCTTCTGGAAGGCGGGCCGTGCGCGCAGGCGCTCGAGGTAGGCCGTGAGGGTGGGGTACGCGTCGCCGAGCAGGCCCAGCGCCGTGGCGGCCTCGAGCGTGAAGCCCATCATGATGTCGGCCGCCGAGAATCCGTCGCCCAGCAGGTAGTCGTCTTCGCCCAGCTGCTCGACGAGGAAGTCGAGGCCCATGCTGGCGCGGCCACGCGCGTCGGCGAGCAGCTCCGGGTGCTCGGCCGCGTCGTCGCGATAGAGCGAGAGCCACACCACGATGCCGATCGGCGGGAAGGCGGAGCTCTCCGCGAAGTGCAGCCCCTGCAGGAAGCGCGCGCGCTCGGGGGTACCGATGGCCGGCGCCAGGCGCCCCTCGCCGTAGCGCTCGAGGATGTACTCGACGATGGCGCCGGACTCGCACATCACGACCTCGCCGTCCTCGAGGGTCGGCAGCCGGCCGAGCGGCGTGGCCTGGTTGAAGAAGCGCTGCGCCGGCGGCGCGAACTCGACGCGCTCGAGCTCGTAGTCGAGCCCGAGCTCCTCCAGCAGCCACACGATGCGGATCGAACGCGTGCGCGGCGCGAAGTAGAGCTTCATCCGCGGTCCTCCCGGTCCGCGCGATGCTACGCCCCCGTCGCCAGCACCACCACCGCGTCGACCGTCTCGCGCACGCGTTCGAGCGGCCACTCGAAGAGGTTCACGCCCAGCAGCAGCGGCACCACGATCACCGCGACGATGCCCGCGGGACCGACCGCGGCGACGGACTCCCAGGCCGGGCGCAGCGACGCCGGCATCCACGCGTCCGCGATGCGGCTGCCGTCCAGCGGCGGCAGCGGCACGAGGTTGAAGAGGGCGAGCAGGACGTTGAGCAGCAGGAAGTGCTCGAGGTGGGTCCACGCGCCGGAGGCCGGGAGCGCAGGATCGAGGGCGACGCCCACGCCCATCCCGATGAGAGTGAGCAGCCCGACCACGACGTTCGCGAGCGGTCCGGCCGCGGCGGTGAGCGCAAGCCCCGTCCCCAGGCTCACCCGCGGCGAGAAGCGCCCCGGGTTCACCGGCACGGGCCTGGCCCAGCCGAAGGGCACGCCGAGCAGGGGCACGATCAGACCCAGCGGGTCGATGTGCTCGAGCGGGTTGAGCGTGAGGCGACCCTCGCGAGCGGCGGTGTCGTCGCCGAGCTGGAAGGCCGCCCAGGCGTGGGCGAACTCGTGCAGCGTCAGCGCGGCGACGACGGGCAGCAGGAAGAGCGCCCGGGTCGCCAGCCAGTCGTCGGAGAAGCCGAACACGTCGCGCGATCAGGCGAGGTCGGGGCGACGCGAGAGCCACGCGTCCGCCTGGACGTCCCCGGCCTCCGCCCACTCCGTCCCCTCGAGCGCCTCGAGGGTCTTGATCACGTTCTTCGGGACGAGGCGACCCGCGCCCTCGGCGTCGCGCAGCTTCACGAAGCCGGCGTCGGCCCAGAGCAGCTCGCCCTCGAGCAGCGTGCCTTCGAGGAGCGTCAGGCGCACCCGCGCGCGACCGTTCGACTGCGCGAGCTGCGTGGTCGACTCCATGATGAGCGCGTCCACCCGGTCGAAGCGCTGCTCCGACTGCATCGCCGGCTTCATGCCCGCCTCGAAGTCCTCCGCCGTCACGACCACCTCGTCGCTGTCGGCATCGCGCGCGCGACGCACGGCGAGCAGCCCCGCCTCGTTGGCGAGCGCCTCCAGCTGCGCTCCGGACCAGCCCTCGCAGCGCTGCGCGACGGTGTCGAGCGAGACGTCGTCCGCGAGCTTCTTGCTGCGCGTATGGATCTCGAGCACGCTGCGCCGCTCGTCGTGGCTCAACGCGCCGATCTCCACCCGGCGATCGAAGCGACCCGGGCGCAGCAGCGCGGCATCGAGGATATCGGCGCGGTTGGTGGCCGCGATCACGACCACGCGGTCGTTCTGCTCGAACCCGTCCATGCACACGAGGATCTGGTTGAGCGTCTGCTCGCGCTCGTCGTGCCCGGCACCGATGCCCGAGCCGCGCTTGCGGCCCACGGCGTCGAGCTCGTCGATGAAGATCACCCCCGGCGCCTCCTTGGCGGCCGTCTCGAACATGTCGCGCACGCGCGCGGCGCCCACGCCGACGAACATCTCCACGAACTCGGAGGCGGAGACGAGGAAGAACTTCGCGTCGGTCTCGCCGGCCACCGCCCGCGCCAGCAGGGTCTTGCCGCAGCCGGGCGGGCCGTCGAGCAGGACGCCGCGGGGCAGGCGCACGCCCGCGTTGGTCCAGCGCTCCGGGTGCTTCAGGAAGTCGATCAGGTCGCCGAGCAGCGCCTTCTCCTCCTCGAGCCCCCCCACGTCGGCGAAGCGCACGGCGCCTCCCTCGATCAGACGGGCCTGGCTCTTCTTGAACGACATCGCGCCGCCCATGCCGCCCTGCCCTGCCTTCTTGAGGAAGTACCCGAAGAGGCCCAGGAAGACGATCAGCGGCACGACGACGATCAGCACGGTGCGCAGCGGGTTCTTCGCCTCGCCCCAGGCGACCTCGACGCCGGCCTCGGAGAGCGCGCGCACCATGCCGTCGTCCACCACGCCGAGCGTCTGGTAGCGGTACCCGTCCCAGCGGGTCACGGTGATCGCGTTGTTCTCGACGCGCACGTGCTGGACGATCCCCGCCTCCATGTCGGCCTCGAGCGACGCGAAGGGCTCGTGGCCATGCGGGGAGTCGTCGGTCAGCTGCAGCAGCACGACGAAGCAGAGGATCAGCAGGGTCCAGACGAGGACGGTCTTGAGCTTGGCGTTCATGGGCGGCCTCCGGTGCCCATGAATCGGCAGGCCGGCGAGGCCGCTTCACGCCTCAGGAACCGGCAACTCCGCTGCTAAGCCGCGGGGCCGCTCAGTCGCCGCTGGTGACGCGCGTCCGCACGGTGTAGACGCTGTCGCCCGAGAGCACGCCGCCCCGACCGAAGAGCCGCCCGTTCTGCCAGTTCGAGAGGCCGAGCTCGGGACGGTTCAGCGCCTTCTGCCCGTCCACCCAGCGGGTGTGGCCGTCGCCGACGAAGGGCGCGTTGACGCGCTGGTAGAAGCGCTCCGCCTCGGCCGCGTCGCCCGTGACCAGGCTGGCGACGAACTGGGGGCTGTAGCGATTGAAGAGCGCCACCGCGTCGTCGACGGAGTCGACCAGCGCCAGCGTCACCTCGGGGGTCTGCTCCCACTCCCACTCCGTGGCGAGCGTGGCCTCGGGCACGCGATCGGCACGCTTCTCGGTGACGGCGCCCTCGGCGCGCGTCACCGGGACGTCCTCCTCGAAGAGGCCCGCCGGCACCGCGCCCTCGCTGCCCTCGACCACGTGCAGGCGATAGGCCTGGCCGAGCGCCGAGCCCGCCTGCTCGAGTGCCGACAGGCACTCGGGCACGAGCTCTTCCGCGCGGGCCCGGGGCAGGCACAGCACGTTCAGCGTGTTGCAGACCTTGCGATCGAGGCTCTCGACCACCGCCGTCCGGAGCGCCTCGACCGGGGCCGACTCGCCGGCGACGATCCACGCGCCGCCGGTGCCGTGCAGGCTGACGGGCACGCCGGACTGCTGCGCCAGCGCGCCCAGCGTGGCCACGGCCTCGCCGCTGCCGCGCGCCACGGCCAGCGAGAGCCGCGCGTCGCAGAAGAGCGCCCAGCCCGCGGCGTGCGAGGTGCTCTCGACCAGCACCGCCGCACCGGCGGGCAGGCCCGCGCTGGCGAGCGCGGGATCGAGCGCCAGGCGCATCATCGCCTGGGCCGTGCCCAGCGCGTCGCTGCCGATCCGGAACACCACCGTGTTGCCGCCGCGCAGCACGCCCGTCGCATCCGCCAGCACGTTGGGACGGCCCTCGAAGATGAAGGCCACCACGCCGAGCTCGGCGCCCAGCAGCTCCGCCCTCCAGCCGTCGTGCTCGACGCACTCGATGCGCTGACCGCGTCGCGAGCCGAGCGCGGTCCAGCCGCGCAGGCCGTCGATCATGTCGCTGCGCAGCTCGTCACCGGCCACCAGGCGCGTGGTCGAGCGGCCACGCTCCGTGGCGCGCGCGACGTCCTGGGCGTTCACCTCCGCGATCTCCGACCAGATCTTCGGATCGTCGAGCCGGTCGGCGAAGGCGTGGTAGAAGGCGGTGATCTGCTCGTCGCTGACGCCGCCCATGGCGCCGAAGGCCGTGGTGGCGCGGTCGACCGCCTCGCGGGCCACGTCGGCCTCCGCCGCGGGGATGTGCAGCAGCTCGCCGCTGCGCTCCACCACCCGCAGCTGGTCGCCGGGCGCGAAGGCCCGGGCCAGCGCCTCCGACACGCGAACCACGCGGTTGCCGCCGAAGAGGATCTCCTGGCCGGGAGAGAGGCGCTCCAGGATGTCGATGGCGGAGGACATGGCGACCCAATGTCGCGAGCCCGCGGCCCCGTGTCAAAGCGACCCGGCTCGCCCCTGGCTCGCGTCGGCGGCAGGCGTCTCGAACCAGCAGTAGTCGCCGGTGCGCTCGAAGCCCATCCGCTCGTACACCGGGCGCCCCAGCTCGGAGGCCTGCAGGCTCGCCACGCGCGCCCCCTGGCGCGCGCCCGCCGCGACGGCCGCCCAGGTCAGCGCCTCCCCGTAGCCCTTGCGCCGGTGCCCCTCCTCGCACGCCACGAAGTAGATGCCTGCCACCCCGTTCGACATCTGGAGCAGGCTGGTGGCGACGGGCTCGCCGTCGACGCGACCGAGCAGCAGCGTCGTGTCCGGGTGCGTGAGCACGGCGTCGGAGAGCGCCAGCGCGCCCATGCCCGGCGGGAAGCCGAAGCCGCGCTCGGCGACGCCGCGGTAGGCGTCGACCTCCGCTCCCCGCTCCACCTCGACGATCTCGAGTCCCGGCGGCGCGGGCGGCGGCGCATCCAGCTTCGGGAGCACGAAGGTCGGCACCGCCGGCTGCTCCGCGTAGCCGGCGTCGAGCAGGCGCTTCGCGACGGCGTCCCGGCCGTCGTCGCGCACACCGAAGCGGAAGGGGAAGCCGCGCTCGCCGAAGAAGCGCTCGGCCCGATCGACGGCGGCGTCCGCGTCCCCGAGCGGCGGCTTGAGGAAGGCGATGTTGAACTGCGCCAGGGGGGCGCCGGTGTTCGCGATCAGCAGATCGCGGCTGTCGACCACCTCGCCCGTCGGGGTCAGCGCGAGGAAGAGCCCGTGGGAGCGGTAGTAGTCCAGATCGGCCGCGTGGCGCGTGGCTTCGTCGACGGGCATCGCGGGCTCAGGCGGCGGGCTCGAGCTCGACCCACAGCTGCTTCGGCCCGCGCAGCACGCACTGGCTGAAGTGGACGTCGCTGCCCGGCACGACCCGCGCCTTCGGGAAGCGCTCGAAGAGCACCTTGATCGCCGCCTCCAGCTCGCGCCGGGCGAGGTGCGAGCCGAGACAGAAGTGCTCGCCATGCCCGAAGGAGAGGTGCTGGTGCTTGTTCGGCCGATCGGGATCGAAGCGGTGCGGATCCGGGAAGACCTTCGGGTCGCGGTTGCCGGCGAGGATCCCGAAGAGCATCGGCGCGCCTTCCGGAATCGTCACGCCCGCGAATTCCACCTGCTTGCTGCAGGTGCGCGGCAGGAGCGCGACCGGCGGCGCCCAGCGCAGGCCCTCCTGCACCAGGTCGTCGCGGGCCTGATCGCTCTCGCGCGCGCGCTCGACCATGCCCGGCGTCGTCAGGATCGCGACCAGCAGGCTGCCGAGGTTCTTGTACGCGGTGTCCGAGCCCGCCGGGAAGAGCAGGCGCACGAAGGCGAAGATCTCCTCGTCGGAGAGTCGCTGGCCCTAGACCTCGGCCGCGGCGAGCAGGGAGAGCACGTCGTCGGTCGGCTGCTCGCGGCGCGCGTCGAGCTCGGGCTGCAGGTAGTCGGTGAACTCCTGCTTGGCGCGCAGCGCCCCCTCCGGATCCCAGGGGTAGTCGATCAGCTTGAGCGCCCACTCGAGGAAGCGCGCCTCGTCGCGCACCGGCAGGCCGAGCAGCCGCGTGATGACCGAGAAGGGGAAGGGGCGCGCGAAGCGCTCGACCAGATCGACGCGCTCCTCGCCGGCCAGGGCCTCGACGCGCCGTACCGCCTCCTCGGTGATGCAGCCGTCGACGTAGCCGGCCACCCGGCGCGGCAGGAAGGAGCGCGAGACGAGCGCGCGGTTGATGCGATGCTCCTCGCCGGCCATGGCCTGCATCGTGCGGCCCTGGCTGGGCTCGGCGTGGACCCGGTAGAAGGCCTCCGACGCGAAGTGCACCTCGTCGGTGAAGGCCTGGCGCAGCTCCTCGTAGCCGGTGATGAGGAAGGCGCGCTCGCCGTGATACCGGACCGGAACCACCGGGCCGAGCGAGCGGGTGCCGTCGATCAGCTCGTGGAGATCCGGGGCCTCGGCGTGAGCGAAGTCGATGTCAGGCAACACGACGTCCATGGCCATGCCATGATGACACAGGCCGCCGCACCGAGGAGCCGATGCCCGAGGCCACCTTCGAGCTCTCCGCCGAGATCGCCGCCGAGCCCGCCCGCGTGCACGCCTTCCTCGCCGACCTGCACCAGCTCCAGGTCCTGCATCCGCTGATCGTCGCGATCGAGGAGCTGCCCGCGCGGCCCGAGCGGCCCGCCGCCCAGCGCTTTCGGGTCACGGACCGCTTCGCCTTCGGGCCCCTGCGCTTCCGGAGCCGCTACGTCGCCGAGCTCGAGGCCGTGAGCGAGAGCGAGGTGATCGGCCGCGCCTGGCAGTCACCGGGCATCACGCTCGAGGCGCACTACCACGTGGCGCCCGGCCCGGCCGGAACCCGGCTCACCGAGCGGACCCGCATCGCCGCCCCGCCGCTGCTCTTCGGCTTCGCCCGACGGCAGGGCGAGGCGGCCCACCGGGCTACGCTGGAGAACCTGGAGCGGCACTTCGAGGCCGCCTGACCCGCGCTTTCCACGAAATTCCGCGGGGATACGCGTATGCTACCGGCGCCGGCCGACGGACCGATCGGCCGCCTGCCTTCAGGAGATCCCGTGTACGACGAGCTGCGTCAGGTGTGGAAGCAGATGACGGGCCCCGGCGGCCCCTTCGAGGTGACCGAGGCCGAGGTGAACGGCCAGCGCATCCGCGTCTACGCCAACGCGCCGCCGCACCTGCGCGCCGTCTGGCAGGGCACCGCCGCGCACGGCGACGCCGACTATCTCGTCTACCAGGACGAGCGCTGGACCTACACGGACGCACACGACGAGGTCGCGCGCATCGCCACCTGGCTGCTCGCGCAGGGCGTGGAGCCCGGCGACCGCGTCGGGATCGCCATGCGCAACTACCCGGAGTGGATGCTCACCTACTGGGCCAGCCTCTCGATCGGCGCCGCGGCCGTCGGCATGAACGCGTGGTGGGTGCCCGCCGAGATGCGCTACGCGCTCGAGGACTCGCGGCCCAAGGTGCTCGTCTGCGACGCCGAGCGACTCGAGCGCGTGATCGGCGAGCGCGACGCCGTCCCGGGGCTGGTGCTGGCCGGCGTGCGCTGCGAATCGCTGCCGCCCGACGTGGTGCCCTGGGACGAGGTGAAGAGCACGGCGCCGGACCTGCCGGAGATCGACATCGATCCGGACAGCGACGCGTGCATCTTCTACACCTCCGGCACCACCGGAAATCCCAAGGGCGCGCAGCTGACCCACCGCGGCTGCACCTCGAACCTGGTGAGCATGGCGTTCTGGGAGATGACCCAGTCCGCCGCCTCGGCGCAGCGCAAGGCGGCCGCGGGCGAGACGAGCGACGCGCCGAAGCCCGCACCGATGCAGCGCGCCGCCCTGGTCGTGACGCCGCTCTTCCACGTCACCGCGAACAACTGCGTCGCGCACGGCATGACGGCCTCCGGCGGCAAGCTCGTGCTCATGTACAAGTGGGACGCCGGCGAGGCGCTGCAGCTGATCGAGGGCGAGAAGATCTCCGCCCTCTCCGGCGTGCCGGTCATGTCGCGGGAGCTGATCGCCCATCCCGACTTCGAGAAGCACGACACCTCGACCCTCAAGACCCTCGGCGGCGGCGGCGCTCCGCTCCAGCCCGACCTGGTGAAGAAGATCGACTCGGCCGGCGGGATGCGCCCGCAGACGGGCTACGGCCTCACCGAGACCTGCGGCATCGTCACGGCGAACACCGCCGACTTCTTCGTCGACAAGCCCGCCAGCGCGGGCCCCGCCATGCCGGTGTACGAGGTGAAGTGCGTCGACGAGGACGGCAAGGAGCTGCCCCTCGGCGAGGCGGGCGAGCTGTGGGTGCGCGGCGCCCAGGTCTTCCGCGGCTACCTGAACCGTCCGGACGCGACCGCCGAGTCGATCACCGACGGCTGGTTCCACACCGGCGACATCGCCCGCATCGACGAGGACGGCTTCATCTTTCTCGTCGATCGCGCCAAGGACATGGTGCTGCGCGGCGGCGAGAACGTGTACTGCTCCGAGGTGGAGGCGGCGATCTTCGAGCACGACGCCGTGAAGGAGTGCGCCGCCTTCGCCGTGCCGGACGACCGCCTGGGCGAGGAGGTGGGCGTCGCCATCGTGCTGAACGAGGGGAAGGAGCTCGACGCCGACACCCTCCGCGCCTTCCTGGCGAGCCGCATCGCGAAGCACAAGGTGCCGCGCTACGTCTGGTTCCAGGACGAGGAGCTGCCCCGCAACGCCAACGGCAAGTTCCTGAAGCGCGAGCTGCGCGACACCTACGTGGGGCAGCTCGAGCGCGCGAGCTAGGCGGAGCGTGCAGTCCTACGCAGCGCACCGCGTGCGCGAACGCGACGTCGCGCACTGGGACGCCGCGTGCGACGTGCTGGTGGTGGGCTTCGGCGCGGCCGGCGCCTCTGCCGCCTTCGAGGCGGCCAGCGCTGGCGCCGAGGTACTGGTGCTCGAGCGCGCCGGCGGCCCGGGCGGAACCTCGGCCATGTCCGGCGGCATCGTCTACCTGGGCGGCGGCACGCCCATCCAGAAGGCCTGCGGCTACGACGACACGCCGGAGGAGATGTTCAAGTACATGATGGCCGCGTGCGGGCCCGGGCCGGACGAGGCGCTGATCCGGCCCTACTGCGAGCACAGCGTCGAGCACTTCCACTGGCTCGTCGCACGGGGCGTGCCGTACAAGCCCGAGTACTTCCCGGGCAACCACGAGCCCTTCACCTCCGACGAGGGCCTCACCTTCTCGGGCAGCGAGCACGTCCATCCCTTCAAGGAGATCGCGAAGCCGGCCCCGCGCGGACACATCCCGCAGCAGGTGCAGAACAAGGGCAGCCTGCTGATGCGGCACCTGGTCGCCTCCGCCGAGGCGGCCGGCGCCACGACCCGCGTCCAGATGCGCGTCGAGGCGCTGGTGCTCGACGACGACGAGAGCGTGGTCGGTGCCGTCGCCCACGGGCCCGACGGCACCCTCCGGATCCGCGCGCGGGGCGGCGTGGTGCTCACCGCAGGAGGCTTCGTGTACGACGAGGCCATGCTCGCGCGCTGCGCGCCCCAGCTCGCGCGCTGCCGCTTCAAGGTGGGCAGCGAGACGGACGACGGCAGCGGGGTGACGCTGGGCGTCGCGGCCGGCGGCGAGGCGATCCGCATGGAGACCGGCGACATCAGCCTGGTGGTGTTCCCGCCGAACCAGATGCGCGCCGGCATCTTCGTGAACCAGGCCGGGCAGCGCTACCTGAACGAAGATGCCTACATGGGCCGCTGCGGCGAGTTCACGCTGCTCCAGCAGGATGGCCGCGCCTACCTGGTGGTGGACGACGAGATGTTCGTGCGCGGGCCCTTCCCCGTCGAGATCGCCGCGGTGGGCGAGACCATCGAGGAGCTCGAGACGGAGCTCGGGCTGCCGGCCAGCGCGCTGCAGGAGACGGTCGCCTACTACAACCGACACGCAGCGGAGGGCGAGGACCCGCTCTTCCACAAGTCGGCGCCCTTCCTGAAGCCGCTGGCCTGCCCGCCCTTCGCCGCCATCGACCTCTCGCCGGACGCCGCCATGTACTCCGTCTTCACGCTCGGCGGCCTGCACATCGACGCCGACGCACGGGTGCTTCGCCCGTCGGGCGACCCCATCCCGGGCCTCTACGCCGCCGGGCGCACCACCTCGGGCATCGCCAAGCAGGGCTACAGCAGCGGCA
>JAAUYD010000273.1_pt1 | contig 11141 bp, 9 predicted proteins | sample 7278101 | NCBI WGS metagenome assembly JAAUYD01 (sample SAMN14350128, study PRJNA611818) | marine sediment metagenome | isolation source: surface marine sediment (0.6m) | place: French Polynesia: Moorea | collected 2018-08
ATATAGCAGTTCCCATACTGGTGAAGTACAGAAGTTATCCCTTTGAGGCAGGAGGCAGGGGGCAGGAGGCAGGTGTTAGGTGTACCTCATGAGTCCGAGAAACGCTATAGTAAAGCTTATTCAGAAATACCTACGGGCAATAAATTAGAGGACACGGGTGGCGAATCGAATTCGCCACCGTAAGATGTCCGTCCTGTGTTGCGCTACATCTCCCACTTGAAAATAATTAACCCAAAAAAGGTGGGCAGTGCATCGGCCTACATTTAACTTATTCGTCTATTTTCGCTACATTGCCTGCTTTAACCCAACCTTCTTGTTGACTGCCTGGGAGACGAACTTGCTGCCAACCGCCGTCTGCACTGGTTTGGAGTATGATCAGTTCAGAATTGTATTCAACACCGCCAATTCTTTGGGCATCGGAAGCGGGTTGCGATCGCAGACTTAAACCGGTTGACCAAGTGACTTTAGCTCGATAAGCTCCGTCGGGTAAGTCTTCTGTAATGACAGATTCTTTCGCCACCACTTCCTCGACGGGTTGAGTTTTGGTCGCTTGTTGACCAACAGGTTTAGTTTCTGGGGCTTTCTCCTCAGCAAAGGTGGGTTTTTCGGGGTTAGCATTCATGCGAGAAAAGACCACGTAGGCAAGAGAAGCGGTTCCCCCCACTAAGAGAACAATACCGAGGAAAAATCCTAATAAAAATTGAAAAACGCCAGATAAACGATTCATAATGATAACAGGATACGAGATAACCTAAGGTTGCATATTAACGTTGATACCTCTAATTTAGCCACTGTTCCCACGCTGATTTAATTTCTTAGGGAGTCAGAGAATTTAAACGACTTTGACGAGAAGCTAACCGAGCTTTTCCAGCTGCAGCCCACTGCTGCAAAAATTCAATGTCTTCTTGTGCGGTTCGGGCCAAGGGGATAATTTGACTGGCTGCTTGTAGGATATCATCGGTGCTAAAGTCACGGTTTTGACTAAACCCAATGTGCATGGCCTCGATTAAGGTTTGTTCAATTTCTGCCCCCGAAAAATCTGGGGTTTCATAGGCAAGTCGCTTAATGTCGTAAGTCTTGAGATTATGGGGTCGCAGTCTAGATAGATGGACGTTAAAAATGGCTTCTCGTTCCCCTTGACTGGGTAAACCCACAAAGAAAATTTCGTCAAAGCGGCCTTTTCGTAACATTTCTGGGGGTAAGGCTTTAATATTGTTGGCGGTGGCCACCACAAACACAGGGGATTTTTTTTCCGCTAACCAGGTAATAAAAGTTCCAAAGACACGACTGGTAGTTCCTCCGTCTCCTTTTCCTTCTACCCCGGCAAAGGCTTTATCAATTTCATCGATCCATAATACACAAGGGGCCAACGCTTCTGCTAAACTGACCATTTGACGGGTGCGAGACTCGGACTCTCCCACTAACCCCCCAAACAGTCGCCCCACATCTAACCGTAACAGGGGCAAATGCCAATGGTGAGAAATGGCTTTAGCGGTGAGGGATTTTCCGGTGCCTTGAATACCCACCAGTAAGAGTCCGCGAGGGTGGGGTAAGCCGTAAGACCTGGCTTTTTCGCTAAAAGCCCCACCACGTCGCAGTAACCACTCTTTGAGGTTGTCTAAACCGCCAATATCGGAGATTTGTTCGGTAGCCGGATAAAAGTCAAGAATTTGGGTTTGACGAATAGATTGACGTTTTTCTTCTAAAATCAGTTCTACGTCTTCGGGTTCAATGCGTCCATGACTGGCAATACAACGGGTCAAAACACGGCGTATTCTCTCTAAGGACAGTCCTTGGGCTGATCTAACTAATTCGTCTATCAGGGTATCGGATAAGGGCTGTCCGGTGGCTCCTAGAAGGCGTTGTATTTCGCTTTTAATTTCTGTGGTGGTGGGGAGGGGAAAATCGAGAACTGTCAGAACTTCGCTTAATTCGTCAGGAATTTGTATTTGTGGGGCAACAATAATGATATTTTTGGGTTGGGATTTTAAACTACGGGCCAGGTTTCGCAGTTTACGGGAGATGGACACATCTTCTAGGAACCGTTGAAAGTCCCGTAAAATAAAGATTGCCCCGATATTATTGGGCAATTTTTCCACAAATTCTAGGGCCTGTAGGGGGTTACGTCTGCCCACGCCTTCGTTATTGGGATTATCTTGATAGCCGTCTACGAAGTCCCAAATATACAACGTTCGGTTTTGCAGGGTTTTAGCGCATTGGGCGATCGCATTTTCCAGTCTTTCTTCTTCGGTGGTGGGAATATAAATTAAAGGGTAACAAGCTCGTAGGAGGAGTTCAAATTCTTCTCGAAAGGTCATCATTAAATTAAAATCGGTAATTATTTTTTTAAGGCAAGGTGGATATTACCTAACTTAACAGTTAACACTTAGTTTAATATGAGTCAAGAATTACAAGATCGTCCAGGTACTTAGGAGGAAGAGAACTTTAAAATAATGGTTGATCACGATCGCTTATTTAAGGAATTAGTTTCAACTTTTTTTGTTGAATTTATCGATTTATTTTTTCCTCAAGTCATTACCTATCTTGATGAAAAGTCTGTCAAGTTTTTGGATAAAGAAATTTTTACAGATGTCACTGAAGGAGAAAGATATGAAACTGATTTAATTGCCCAAGTTAAATTTAAAAATCAGCCTTCTTTTTTTTTGATTCATATTGAAGCACAATCGAGTTCACAGACGAGTTTTAATCGGCGAATGTTTTCCTATTTTGCTCGTCTTCATGAAAAGTTTTCTTTACCCATTTACCCCATTGTCATTTTTTCCTACGATAGTCCTCAAAAACAAGCAAAGAGTCAATACAAAGTTGAATTTCCTGATTTAAAAGTGTTAAACTTTAACTATCGTGTGGTGCAGCTTAACCAGTTAAATTGGCGAGATTTTATCAATCAACCGAATCCAGTTGCATCAGCATTAATGGCTAAAATGAAAATAGCGGATCAAGATCGTGCCAAAGTGAAAGCACAATGTTTAAGATTATTAGTAACCTTAAAACTCGATCCAGCTAGAATGCAATTAATTTCAGGATTTATTGATACTTATCTTACTTTAAACCCAGTTGAAGAAAGTATTTTTCAATCTGAATTAAACACTTTTCTACCCCAAGAACAGGAGGACGTTATGCAAATTGTTACCAGTTGGATGAGACAAGGAATTGAAAAAGGAATTGAACAGGGAATTGAACAAGGAATTGAACAAGGAATTGAACAGGGAATAATGAGAGAAAAAAATCTAGTTATTCGTTTAATTGAACGGAAATTAGGAACAATTAACCCTGAAATCAAAACCCAAATTCAAGGGTTAGAAATTGAGGAGATTGAAGCTTTAGGAGAAGCCATTTTCGATTTCGCTAATGTAGAAGATTTAAGAAGTTGGTTGAATCGATAATTATCTGTATTGATAGGTTATCAAATTCTGTCAATGTCATTCAATTGGGTTTAAATAGTTTATTATTGAAACAGTTAGACGATATTTATATTTTTTCATATTACCAGGAAGCAAGTATTACCATGATCAGCAGAAAAATAAAATCATTTATTAGTATTTTTCTAATAACCTTGTCTATTCTTTTGATTTCTCCTTTAGTTTATGGACAGAATGAGACCAGTAATGGAGATAAAATTGATGGTTATCCTGTCGTATTAAATGATCAAATATTATTTAAAATACAAGCACCTACAGGATCATTTTCTTCTGAAGAAAGGGCAGAAACCATAACAACAAGACTGGAAAAATTTGCTGAGGATAACTCATTATCTATTGACTCCATTAAATTAGAATCTAGTGATAACATTACCAGTATTATTGCTGAAGATAAAATTTTAGCTACCTTAACAGAAGAAGATGCTGATGCAGCTAGAAAATCTCGTCAAGAATTAGCAGAAGAATACTTAGAAATTATCAAAACATCTGTTAATCAATTTAGGGAAGAAAGAACCTTAACTGCTCGAATTTTTAGTTTAGTTTGGACATTAATTGCTACGTTATCTCTTTTTCTAATCTTGAAGATAATAAACATCATTTTTCCGAGAATTTTTAATCTCTTAAATCGGTGGAGAGAGACGATTATTCCTAGTTTAAGAATTCAAAACGTCGAGTTAATTACTTCTGCACAAGTTGCTGAAGTTTTAATTGGCATTATTAAATTTATTCGAGTTATTATTTTTCTTGCAATCATCTTTCTTTATATTCCTTTTGTCCTCAGTTTTTTCCCATTAACCCGTAAAATATCTAGCAAAATATTTGATTATATATTACAAGCAAATCTCTTCATTTATGAGTCAGTCATTAATTATATACCCAATATTTTTATGGTTGGGTTAATTGTGTTATGTACCTATTATATTATTCGATTTTGTAAGTTTATTTTTAAAGAATTAGAACGAGGGAATATCACCATTCCTGGATTTTATCAAGACTGGGCAACACCGACTTATAATATTCTACAATTTCTCATTATTGCCTTAGCTGCTGTCATTGCTTTTCCTTATTTACCAGGGTTTGACTCTCCTGCTTTTCGAGGTATTTCTGTATTTTTAGGGATTCTTTTCTCTCTGGGTTCAACCTCTGCTGTCGCTAATACAGTGGGGGGAGTAATTTTGATTTATACTCGCGCGTTTCAATTAGGCGATCGCGTACAAATTGGTGATATTATTGGAGATATAGAAGACAAAACTTTGCTGGTTACTCGCATTCGTACTCCAAAAAATGTGATTGTTACGTTACCCAATGCTACCGTATTAAATAGTAATGTTATTAATTTTAGTGCCTCAGCAAGAGAGACAGGAATACCTTTAATTATTTCTACTACAATTACTTTAGGATATGATGTTCCTTGGCGCAAAGTTCATCAAGTTTTATTAGCTGCTGCTGATATGACAAACTCCTTATTAAAAGACCCGAAACCCTTTGTTTTACAAACCAGTTTAGATGATTTTTATGTCAGTTATGAATTAAATGTCTATACGGATAAAACCCGTAAATTATTTTACATTTATTCTGATCTTCATCAACATATTCAAGATAAATGTAATGAATCAGATATTGAAATTTTATCTCCTCATTATTCTGCACTTCGGGATGGAAATCAAAATACAATTCCTGCTAATTATTTACCCAAAGATTATCAAATACCAGGGTTTAAAATTGAGAATTTAGGTAAATAATTTAATGTCAAGGTTCAGCAATAAATTTTAACAGTATGAAAACGGCTAGAAAAAGCAGTTCCCATACTGGTGAGGTACAGAAGTTATCCCTTTGAGGCAGGAGGCAGGTGTTAGGTGTACCTCATGAGTCCGAGAAACGCTATATCTATTTCCAAGAACTTGATTCACAGTCAATTAAACGTTCTAAAATAGCGATTTCTTCTTGATTATTACTTTTACGAACTTTCTCTTCCATTCTAACGTTTAATAGTTCCATCAAAAGTCTAATTTTATAAGCTTTCTGCACTTCAGTTACTACTTGATAAGGGTTTAAAGTTTCTAAATTTTCTATATAAGATTTTTGAGGATCAAATTGAAACAAATCAACCAAAGAATTAATGACATATTTTTGTTGAGGACGAGCAATTTTTTCTAGTTCGATAATTGGGGTTTTAAGTAACTGTTCAATATCTTCATCACTCGCTTTTTGTTGTAACCAAACCTCAGACGTAGAAACGGGTAAATCAGTGGTTTTTTCATCTACTTTAGCAAACCCATGCGCTTCGGAATAACTAACTCTTCCATCCTTATTATAGTCCGCAGAAGCAACTTTTTGACCAATGCGACTAACCCCACTTAATCCAGCAAAAAAACTAGAACTATAATCTTTATAATCTGCTTCATTTACTTCAGGAGTACACCCCACAGAAGGCAAGGTTTTAATGGTAGCAAAAAAGCCACATCTGGTTTGTTTGGTTAACGGTTGATTAGGATCACCATTTTGATAAATATAATTAGCAAAGGAACCCGAAAAACATTGAGCCATCATGGTAACAATATGACTATCTTGAGGTAATTGATCTAAAGTGTTTGATAATTTTGCTACCGTTACAGGGGTATTATTCCAAAGCATTAACGCATTATTATTGCTGTTTCTTTCATTGAGAATTCCATGACCTGTAAAATAAAGAAATATCGGTTTTTTCGTTACTTGATTTTGATTAATATTATCAATCCAATTATTAATATTTTTGAGACTAGCTGAACCATCTAAACCAGGAATATTAGGAACTTTAAACCGTTCTTTACGTTGAGGATCAAGATAACGAATACTCGCTTCTCCATTATTTCCATTAGCGAAAAAGATACTCTTTGATGGAGAGTTAAACCCCATATTTTTTAAGGTTCTTTGAAAATAGAGAACATTTTTTTCTAAAGCAATTTCATTAGATTCAGGAGTTGCACCACCGGCAATCACTAAAAAATTAGGTTCTGAGGTTTTGGGTTCACAATCTTCTATTGATTTATCGTTTACTTGGCTAAAAAAACGATAAATGGCTGAGGTTTGAGTCGGTTGCTGAGGAGGTTTTTTCCCTTCATCTTGTATTAAGTTAAGAAACCATCCTTGAAAGGATTGATTAACAGCAGATTCTGTGGAAGCGGATTTTCCTAATAATCCAGTTAAACTTAAGGATAAGAAAACAATGACAATTTTCTGATAATTTTTCATTATATTAACTCAGAGGAATGTGATAAGTACCTGGACAAAAATAAACGTTACAGTTGAAATGAGGCAGGGGGCAGGGGGCAGGGGGCAGGAGGCAGGAGTAAGGTTACAGCTTGATTTATAAATGTTTACACAATTTACTTTATTTATGTGCGACTACTTACAATTTTTGGGCAGTTCTGGGACACCCCCTCGTCGAACTCACGTTAAAAGAGCTTATTGACGACGAGATTGACAATATCATGGGTGGAATTCCAGGACCTTTGCAGTCTCTTACGAATCACTGCATTTGGGATTCTCCGTTTTTTCCAAACAGGAATTGTCCCGATATCGATATTCTCGATATTCCCGATCCTCCCGATCTTTTCTAAGTACGGAGGACCTTTCCTTTTCCTTAACTTGATATTTTAGATGCGTTTGCCCTGTCGCCAACAGTATCTTCGCTAGTTTTCCCCCAAGTTGACCGACCAGTGTGGACGTTGCCACATATACGTTGTTGTACCATCATCACGGCAACAAAGGCAGCCGAAAACGCTGACTTCACCACCATCTGAATCACAATGCCATATTACACCAGGGGCTCCATCACAAGCATCTATGCTATTTGCTCGGAAACTGTCACTCTCTAGGCTGATGCAAATTAGCCTTATAGCCTCAACTATTTTCAGACAAGTTTTATATCGTTATTAATTAGCGATCGCAGCGAGACCCTCCTTGAGTATTTTTACTCAGAAGACTCCCTGGAAATAGCGATCGCTTCAAGGTCAGCCAAATTTCTAATCGAATTGTGGATGTAAGGGACAAAAAAAGTTGACAGAAAAGTATTGATAATGATATTTTTTTGTCTGGTAAAATATGTTATTATATAAACAATATGATAGACAAGCTGACATCGGCGATGCCTCTAAGCCGTCAAGTCCGTTATTTTAAAGAGAGTCGAGAAAATTGGAAAGAAAGAGCTTTAGACAAGCAAGAACAATTAAGATTTTCGTCTCAAAAGAATTACGATTTAGAGAGAAGTAGAAATAAGTGGAAAACAGAAGCTTTATCAGGAAGACAAGAAATTAAAGAACTAAAAAAAGAGATAGAAAATCTAAAAAAAAAAATCAATCAGTTGAAGAAGTTGCCCTAACACGAGAACCTACTGTATTAGTAAAGGAGCATCACTACACATCTCAAACAATCCAGGTATCAGTGGAACAAGTGATAGAAGGAGGGAATAGTTATCGAGGGGTTGCTACCACCATGAAAATCTTTTCTCGGAGTTATTTCACTGAACGTCCCCGATATAATAGTATCAGAAACTGGGTGGGAAGAATTGGGTTATACGAGCTATTACGAAAAAAAGAAAAACGAGACGATTGGATATTTATTATCGACTTAACTTTAGAGTTAGGAAAAGAAAAAGTCTTGGTAATTTATGGGATTTCTCAAGAGTTATGGACAGAAAATATTTTGGCGGAAGAAAGAGGATTAAAACATACAGATGGAGAAATTTTAGGAATTGAAGTCACGGAATCAGCTACAGGAGAATGGATTGAAAATACCTTAGAAAAACTCAGCAAAAACGTGGGAAATCCTCGGCAAATTGTCACAGATAATGGCAGTAATCTAAAAAAAGGAATCCAACTTTATCAAGAGAATAATCCTGAAGTTATCTCTACCTATGATGTTACTCATGCTATGGCAAACTTACTCAAAAAGGAATTAGTTTCTTCTGAAAGTTACCAAAGTTTCATCACTGATTGCCATCGCTGTAAACAACAACTAAAACAAACTGAATTAGGGTTTTTAGTGCCTCCATCTCAACGGTCACAATGTCGCTACTTTAATGCAGAAATATTAACGGATTGGGCAACATATTTACTTAATTGCCCTTTGAATATTTTAGAAGATTTACTAGATTTTCTGGAAAGAGATAAACTAGAAAAAAGATTAAAAGATAAATTGACCTGGTTGAATAAATATCAGTCAGAAATTCCCTTATGGGCAACTATGATTGAGATGACACGCACCTTAGAAAAGCAACTTAAAGTTTTTGGATTAAACCAAGAATCTCTGAATCACTTTGACAAAAATATATCACACTTGGTCATTTCTCCCCCTCTTAAACCATTCTATCATAAAATAGTTAATTATTTAAAAAATGAGCTAACAAAAGTTAAAGATAACCAAACAATTATAGCTACGTCAGATGTTCTTGAATCAATTTTCGGTAAATATAAAAGCTTTTCAAAAAGATGTCCTCTTAAAGACTTTCGACAAACCCTTTTAACCATTCCTTTATTAACAATGAAATTGACCCCTAATGTTGTTCAAAAAGCTCTCTCTACTGTTCGTTGTCGTGATCTATCTGAATGGATAGATGAAATTTTTGGGCAGTCCATGCTCTCCAAACGAAAAGCTGTCTTCGCTGGCTCTTGTGACGACATGAAAACTGCATGAAAAAATCTTTAGCAAGTAGGCTAATTTGCATCAGCCTACTGTGAAACATTAGAATTATCTCATGTAAAAAAACAACTAGATAAGCAAACTATTCCCCCAGTTATAAAAGTTGATAGCAACAAGATTAACTATGTACGGCAACTGTGTTATCAAATTTATCAGTTATTGTTTCAAATCACTGCACAGTCAGATTTCTCTATTAATCCTTTATTAATTAACCATGATCTTAAACAAAAATTAGAAGAAGAAGTAGCTAAAACTCTTATTCTTGCTCTAGCAGAAGCAAGAGAAATTAAACCCAAAAAACAACAAATAAACCGAACTAATTTTTTAAAAAAAGCAGAAGATTTTTACTTTAGTAATCTCAAATCAAATATTACCACTCAGGATTTATGCAAAGAATTAAAAGTTAGTCAAAGAACCTTAGAATATATCTTTAAAGACTATTATCAAATGTCCCCCAAAAAGTATTTTCAACATCTGCGTCTCAATGCTCTACACCAAGAACTTCAACAAAAATATCAGCAGGGTAATCTTAGGGAAATAGCTGAGAAATTTGGCTTTTATCACCGAGGAAGATTAGCCAGAGATTATCATAAACTATTTGGTGAGCTTCCCTCAGAAACCTTAAGAGGATAAAGATGATGTTTTTAAATAATGATTATCATTATTTCTTATTCTCAATAAGCGGAAAGTTGCTCTCCTATTTTTTAAGACGGAAGGGGTTTGGAGGGAGCTTGCACTGCCTCCAAACAAGAAACCTCCTGCCTCGGAGCCTTTTAACTCCTGCCTCCTTTTGACATCTTGCACCTTTAAACTTAATTATCAGTCTGATTACATTACTGGATAGTGATATAGTTAATAATATCTGCAAACCATAAACCCTTATTCTCATATCATGGCGAATAAAGTTAAACCTGACTGGACGGGTAATGATCTTCTCTCGCGCTTTGTTAATTTAATGATACAAACAAAGCCTATTTATCGCCTCATGACTCACCAAGCGAGACAAGTAATCATTAAAACGGCAGAAAAAAATGGCATTGCATGGGAAGAAAACTGTCAAACCTTAGAAAAATCCCCTGCTAAAAGCTTATTAGCACAAATCACTAACCCTGATGTGGTTTATCCTGATTATTATTTGGTTCCTTTCCACGCTTATGATCAAGGTAACTTATGCTGGAAAGCTGCCTTTGAGGCCGTTCCTGCAACCCAGTCCCTTGGCCTGCGAGTCTGGAAAAATGAAGACTTAACTTGGCAAGAAGCACAAGAAAGATTACGAGGTGCATTTCATGCTGTTTTGGAACCCTATAGCCCGCCTCAAGTTGAAAATATCCTTGATATTGGCTGTTCTATAGGTGTTTCTACCAAAGCAACCCACCGTTATTATAGCCAACGACAGGGTAATTTACCCATCAACACCATCGGACTTGATTTATCCCCTTATATGTTAGCGGTGGCTAAAGTTACGGATGAAGAACAAGAAATCAGTCAATGGGTACATGGTTTAGCAGAAAAGACCAATTTCGCGGATAATTCCTTTGATATTATCACTATTCAGTTTGTTCTCCATGAATTACCCCGTGATGCTGCAACCGCTATTTTTAAGGAAGTTTTACGCATTTTACGGCCGGGAGGGGTTCTCGGTATCGTTGATAATAACCCTGGTTCAAAAGTGATTCAAAACTTGCCACCGATATTATTTACATTGATGAAAAGTACCGAACCCCACAGTGATGATTATTATACGTTTAATGTGGAACAAAGCTTACAAGACTTAGGATTTGATTATCAAACTACTGTTCCTAGTGATCATCGTCATCGTACTATTGTCGCTACAAAACCATTTTAACTGAACTTCCCCATAGAAAAATCGCTGAAAGCCTTACCCAGAGGTAGTTATAGCAATTTTTGAACTACCCGTTACTGGGTACAATTCACTCTGAAGCTTAACTGGAGCGTGTTTTGAGCGATCGCACCTATGATCTAAATGATACAGCGATCGCAGCCATAGAGCAACCCCTTACA
>JAAUYD010007871.1_pt1 | contig 11135 bp, 13 predicted proteins | sample 7278101 | NCBI WGS metagenome assembly JAAUYD01 (sample SAMN14350128, study PRJNA611818) | marine sediment metagenome | isolation source: surface marine sediment (0.6m) | place: French Polynesia: Moorea | collected 2018-08
AGGGCTCGACACCGTTGAGTTCGAGTCGGCGGCCGATATCGAAGCCGTTGTTGCCCGTGAAGCCGATGCCTGGAGCACCGGTGGCATCGCCACTGTGATTCGCCACGACTCTGACGCCGAGCCGCCGGCAGGAGCCGACAAGGTCAACGTGGCGATTGGGCTGGCGTTTCCCGACAACTTCATCGACGCCACCCGGGCCGGCGAGGCAACCGAGGTCACGGTGTACGTCGACGCCGGCGTGCCGGATGAGTTGGAGAACGCAATGGCGAGCCTGGTCCGCGAATTGGCGTTCGGCTTCGCCGGTTACGGATTCCCCTTCGAATTCAGCGACCCGACGGCAACTTTCGTCGTCCTCGGCGAGGATCGGGTGGGCGACCAGGCGTCCGCCCGAGACGGGTTCCGCCCGATCTTCGTGTTCCTGGTCCTCCTGATGGAGATGTTCGTGATGGCGTCCCTCATCGCCAAGGAGATCCAGGATCGGACCGTGACGGCGGTGCTCGTCACGCCGGCGAAGATCGGTGACGTGCTCGCCGCCAAAGGCATCGCCGGCGCGCTCAGCGGGCTCGGGCAGGCGATAGTCATCCTGATCGCCATCAACTCGCTCGGCACGCACCCCGTGCTGATCTTGACGTTGATGCTTCTCGGCTCGGTCATGGTTGCCGGCACCGCCATGCTCGCCGGGTCGGCCGGCAAAGACTTCATGAGCACGCTCTTCTACGGCATGGCCTACATGATCCCGCTGATGGTTCCGGCGTTCGCCGCGCTGGTCCCCGGGACGGCGTCGGCGTGGATCCGCGCCCTCCCGTCCTTCCCGCTCATCGACGCGCTGGTCGACGTGACGACATACGGGGCCGGATGGGGTGACACGCTGCCACAGATCGGTTTGCTCTTCGCGTGGTGTGTCGGACTATTCGCCCTCGGCTGGTTGGTGCTGCGCAGAAAGGTGGCGACATTGTGAGTTGGCCACGCATCTTCACCGTGCTTCGCAAGGACCTGCAGCTCGGGCCTCGATCGCCCATCTTCCTGTGGGTGCTGGTGTTGCCGCTCCTGATCACGCTCGTCCTGCAGGTGGCCTTCGGCAACCTGTTCGACCCCAACCCGCGGCTCGGCATCGTGGACGAGGGATCATCCACCGTCACCACCGCGGTCGAGGCGATCGACGGGATCGAACTCACCCTGCTCGACGACGTCGACGACTTGAAGCGCAAGGTCGAGGCGAACGACCTCGACGCCGGGCTGGTCCTGCAGGACGGCTTCGACGACGATCTGCGATCGGGCGCTCAGCCGCCGCTCGAGTTCTACGTCGGCGGGGAGAGCTTGGCGTCGAACCGCATCGTCCTCGCCGTGACCACGATCGACGTGATCCGTGAGGTCGAGGGCACGACACCACCGGTCGACGTCGAGGTCGTCGCCCTCGGGGAAGAAGGCGACCCGATCTCGGTCCGGCTGGTGCCGTTCATCACGATCTACGCGTTGCTCATCGCCGGGGTGTTCCTGCCGTCGTTCAGCCTCGCCGACGAACGAGAGAAGCGTACGCTCGATGCGTTGGCGGTATCGCCGGTGAAGCTGACCGAGGTCGTCGCCGCCAAAGGCATCCTCGGGTTTGGCCTCGCCATCGCGATGGCGATCGTCACGCTGTGGTTGAACTCGGCGCTCACGGCGCAACCGCTCGCCCTGCTCGTGGTACTCGTCGCCGCCGGGATCCTGCTGGTGGAGGTTGGGCTCGTCTACGGCACCGTGTCCAAGGACATCACGGCGGTGTTCACGTTGATCAAGGGGACCGCGTTCATCCTGCTGTTCCCGACGATCTTCTACATCTTCCCGAGCTGGCCGCAATGGATCGCCAAGCTGTTCCCCACGTATTGGGTGATCAACCCGGTGTACGAGGTGACGATCAACAACGCCGGTCTCGGGGACGTGTGGGCTGAGCTCCTCATCGCCGTCGGGGTGATGGTCGTGCTCGCCGGCGTCGTGGCCCTGCTGACCCGGCGGCTCAGAACGAGGCTGGCCCTCACCTAGGAGCGACCGCACCGTCGGATTCTGGACCGTCGTCGCGACCGGTCCGAACGAAACGCCGCAGGTCCTGCTCGGTGGGCATTGGAGGTGTCGCGCTGGGTATCGGCGCATCCGTGATGCCTGGGTTGCCGACATGGACGTCCCAACCCACGAGCCCGGACTCAGCAGGCGCTTGATCCGTAGACTGACGCCCTCCAGCGTGTTGCCGTCCCGGGAGCCAGCCGATGGCGGAACTTGTGACCATCCTGTTGGTCTTGTTGATTCCGGTCGCGTACGCCGTCGTCGGGCTTCGAGTGGTGCAGGAGCACGAGCAAGGTCTCGTGAGCAGGTTCGGCACCCACTACGCCGTCATCGGACCCGGCCTCCATCTGCTCATCCCGCTTGTCGACCGACTGCAGCGTGTCGACTTGCGCCAACTCGCCGTTGCGAAGGCCATCGACCCCGGCGCAGGCGGCAGGATCCGCATCGGCGCCGAGGAGTGGGATGCGCGGACGGACGGCGGCCAAACGATCGGGCCCGGGACACCGATTCGAATCACCCGAGTCGATGGCGCCGTCATGGTCGTTGAAGCGGCGTGAGCCAGTTCCCCGGCGGCCGGTAGCCTGACCGCATGGACGTTCACGTCACCGAAGCTGCGTTGGAGCTCGCCCGCAAGCGAGGCGGGATGATCGCTCTCGACTTCATCACACCGGTCGGTTGAGGCAAGCCGGCTGAGGTGTCGGTCGACACCAACACGAAGGGCAAGAACCTCGATCCCTACGAGCGGCTGGCTCGCAATGATGTCGAGTTCCTGTTGCCCCGCAACCTGTTGCGTTGGGCGGCGACGATCACGATCGACACGAAGCGGTCGGTGTTCGGTCGGCAGTTCGTTGTCCAGGCCGGTCACGCTCACGGCCCTGGGTGACAACACGCGTGAGAGCTCCGGTCGGGGCTCACCAACCGACGATCGGCACTAGCCAGACGGCCTGGACGTGAGGTACACCTGCACCGGTAGGCACCCGACGAGGAGTCTGAGATGAAGGTTGCCTTTGCCTTGTTCTTGATCCTCCACGGGGTCATCCACGTGATCGGGTTCGTGACCAGCACGCTGCGCATCGAGGTGCCCGAGATCTCCGGCGAGCCGTCGTTCCTGCTCACCGGCCTCGACCCGAGCCACTGGCTCCTTCGAGTGCTGGGTGTCCTCTGGCTCACCGCTGCGATCGGCTTCACGGCCGCCGGCGTCGGCGTGTGGACCGACGCTTCGTGGACGCTGGTTTGGATCATCTGGTCGCTGGTGCTGTCGTCGATCCTGTGCCTGCTGTGGGTCAAGGAAGCGCCGTTCGGTCTGGTCGCGAATGCCATCGTGCTGATCGTGTTGCTTTGGCCGGAGGCATACGACCGGGTGATCCCTGACGCACATCGCACGATCCCCGTTGCTGGAGCGCTACGACGTCCCTAGCTCCGAGGGGTGAGACCCCACAAGTGACAGGTCGCGCCCAGTCGGGCCTAGGGTTTCGGCCGTGATCGTCGTCCCACCCGAACGCCGCTACTCGGAACCCGATGCCGACAACGATCGTTGGCGTGGGTTCGAGTTTCGCGACGGCGACATCGTCATCTCTGCGCCGTCAAAATCAGGTACGACCTGGACGCAGCTGCTCGTCGCACTCATCGTGTTCGATGGCCCCGAGTTCCCAGCGCCGTTGAGTCGGTTGAGTCCGTGGATGGATCAGAAGATCCGATCCAGGGAAGCGGCACATGCCATATTCGCTGAGCAAACACATCGCCGCTTCATCAAGACCCACACGCCCCTCGACGGGGTGCCGCTTGCCGAGGGGATCATCTACGTGTGTGTTGGGCGCGACCCTCGGGACGCCGCGGTGTCGATGGTCCACCACGGAGACAACGTCCGGCGAGAACGATTCCGTGAACTGCTCGCGGCACACAACGACCATCTGCCCGAGCGCCTGCAACGCGAGTTCGTCGAGTCTGCGTACTTCGACCGGTTCCTCGACAACGATGAGGAAGGCCCGCAGTGGAGCATTCGGTTCCTGGCCCACCACTATCAGACGTTTTGGGAGCGTCGGCTTTGGCCCAACGTCGAGCTCTTCCACTTCAGCGATTATATGCGTGGCTTGCCAAGGGAGATTCGGCGCCTTGGGGCGCACCTCGGCATCGAGGTCTCTGCGGAGCGTGCAGGCGAACTCGCCGACGAGGCAGCGATCGAGACGATTCGTGGCCGGGCCACGGACGTTGCTCCCGAGGCGCATCTGGGTCTCTGGAAGGACACTGCGGCGTTCTTCCGTTCGGGCTCGGCGGGCGAGTGGAAGGATCGGATGTCTCCCGAGCAGCAGGAGCGGTATGACACGCGGGTCCGGGAGCTGATTCAGCCAGATCTGGCGGCGTGGGTCCACGATGGACGCGGCACGTTCGCATAGCTCGGTCGGCCGATGTTGCGGGGCGATCGAGCGGTCGCCTCAGACCGCGTCCAACGCCCGGCTCAGGTCCTCGATGAGGTCTTCGGGGTCTTCGAGGCCGACCGAAAGGCGGATGAGCCCATCCGTGATGCCGATCCTGGCTCGCTCCTCGGGGGCGATGGCGGCGTGGGTCATCGTGACCGGGTGGGTGATGAGCGACTCCACCGATCCGAGGTTCTCGGCCAGCGTCCACAGCTCGACTGAGTCCATGATCGCCTTGCCTGCGTCGAGGCCGCCGTGGACTTCGAACCACACCATCGCACCGAATCCTGAAGCCTGCCGCTTTGCGAGGTCGTGCTGAGGGAAGGACTCGAGGCCCGGGTACGCGACCCGATCGACCTTGGGGTGGGACTCCAGGAACCGGGCGACCCGCATCGCGTTGTCGGATTGCCGGTCCATACGTTCGCTCAGGGTCTTGATGCCCTGCAGCGTCAGCCACGCCACCTGGGGGGACATGGTCGTCCCGGTCGAGTTTTGGATGAACTTGATCTGCTCGTGGAGTTCGGGCGTCTTGGAGACGACCGCACCTCCGACCGTTGCGTTGTGCCCGTCCATGTACTTCGTTGTCGAATGCACGATCAGGTCGGCGCCGAGTTCGAATGGTCGCTGGTAATAGGGGGTGAGGAAGGTGTTGTCGACGCAATGGGGGATCGAGTGCTCGGCGGCGATGTCGGAGACGGCGCGCAGGTCGGTGAGCTTGAGGGTCGGGTTCGCCGGCGTCTCGGTGAAGATCAAGGCGGTCGTGTCCCGCACCGCCGCGGCAACGTTGCCGGCGTCGGAAGTGTCGACGAAGTCGAACTCGATCCCGAACCGCGTGTAGACCTGGGTCGCCAGGCGATACGTGCCGCCGTACACCACGTCGGAGACGATGACGTGGTCACCCGTGTTGAGCATCGCCAGGAAGACGGCGTTGGTCGCCGCCATACCGGTCGCGAACGCCGCCGCATCCCAGCCCTCCTCGAGCACCGCGACCTTCTCCTCGAAGGCACGCACCGTGGGGTTTCCGGATCGCGAGTAGGAGTATCCGGTCGCCATGTACTCGTCGACCGACGGCTGCACGAAGGTCGTCGACTGATGAATCGGGGTGAGGATCGCGCCGGTCGTCGGGTCCGGGCGTACGCCGGCATGGATCTGTTTGGTTCGGAAGCGCATGGGACCAGTCAACCACACCGCTCGTTCGGGCGTTCCCTCGATTCGCCGGGGCGGAGCCGCTACCCGGGACCGCGCACGAAATGGTCCTTAACAGTTTCTGGGTTGTGGCCGACCGGGTGCGTGGGGTCAACAACGTGAGACGAATCCAACGCATACCAATCGCATTTCGCGACGGCATCGTGCTCGGTGCCGTCGGCCTCCTGGCAGGGGCTGCGGCGTGGGCGTTCGGCGTCTCGGATCACGTTCTCGTCGCGTTCGAAGCCGTGCCGCTCTCTGCGCTCGGCCCAATCGCTGCGATGTGGATCCTGCTTCCGGTCGGAATCGCTTGGTTGGCGTGGCGTCGGCTCGCCGAAGCGCGGCGGGCCATCGCGCAGCGCGATCACTTCATGGAGTCCGTGGCGCATCGCTTGCGGACCCCGTTGTCGTCGGTCGTCGGGTATTCGCTCCTCATGCGCGACGAACCGCACGAGGCCAGGGCCGAGGATCTCCGGTGGATGGTCGAGGAAGTCGCAACGCGGTCGGTGGAGGCGGCGGATCTGCTCGACGACATGCTCGTCGCGGCTCATCTCGAGCACGGTGGCATCGAGCTGCTTCCTGCTCCGGTCGATCTGTCGGACGAGGTCGAGTGGGTGTTGCGCAACTACCTCGGAAGCGAGGAAGTCAGCGTGCGGTACACGGGCTTCCGCAAGTGGGTGACCGCCGACTCCGTGCGGGTCCGCCAAGTCCTGCGGATCCTGCTCGGCAATGCTCGCAGTCATGGTGGCGACAAGATCGGCGTTGATGTCGACACGACCGGCGGTGCGGTTCGGGTCACAGTTGCGGACAACGGCGCCGGGCTGCCCCTGGGACGCGAGGACGCCATGTTTCACACGTTTGCGACCGACGCCGAGCCGGACGATGCCCGGTTCCCGATCGGTCTCGGTCTCGCCGTCGCTTCCCAGCTCGCATCTCGGATGGGCGGCGTGGTGCGCTACCGCCGGCAAGAGGGGTGGAGTTGCTTCGACTTCTTCTTGCCGCTTGCCGATGTGTCGGCGATCACGGTCGATCCGCCGGTCTATCTGACCGTTGCCGACCAGGAGCCGGTTGCGGCGACCGGATAGCGCGCCGAAGAGCGGGTCACTCCGGACCGTCGGCGCAGTCCGCGCATATTCCGCTCAGCGCGAAGTGGCTCGGCTCCACGATGAACCCGGTGTGGTCCTCGATCTGTGCCGTCCACTCGGCCAGCTTGTCGGCACCAACCGCAACCGTCCGCCCGCAATGGCTGCAGACGAAGTGCTGGTGGTCGGCGTCCTCCGCGAGGTGGTAGACCGCGGGACCGTGCCCGAGATGACTGTGCGCCAGCACCCCGGCGTTCTCGAGCGCCTCGAGTGTGCGGTAGACGGTGGACTGGTCGACCGTCGGTCCGCCACGTTCGATCACCCGGTCGCGGATGGCACCGGCGTCCAGGTGCTCGCGATGGCCGTCGGCCAGGACGTCGCAGATCGCCGTCCGGGCGCGGGTGATCCGGAGTCCGTCGGCTCGCAACACCTCGAGCAGCGTGTCGGCGTCGATGTGCACCTCGCCAGCGTAGAACGCCGCACGCTCAGACGGGCAGCGTCAATCGTCGGCGACGAGGGCCTGCGGTCGCACGAGGTAGATCAGGGGGATCGAGGCAACCGTCACGACACCTTTGAAGGCGATGTTGAGCCAGATGATCTCCCAAACCACCGACGCTGGGACCACGCCCGCAAATGCGATGACGGCGAAGAGCACCGAGTCAATCGGCAGGGCGACCGTGTTGGATGCCAGCACCCGTCCCCACTGGCGTGATTGGCCGAAGCGCCGAACCCACGCCGAGTACACCTCGGTGTCGATCAGCTCGGACACGATCTCGGCGATGATCGAGGCGAAGACAATCCTCCACACGGGAGCGAGAACGTCGCCGAACAGGTCGCTGGCGACCCCGCCGTCGGCGATGCCGGGCATCCGGGCGAGCGCCCAGAAGAGGCCGGCCATGAAGAGGTTGATCCCAGCAGCGGCGACGATGATCGCTCGTGCGACCCGTTTGCCGGCGACCTTGTGCAGCATGTCGCGCAGCGTGAACGTGATCGGGTAGATGAACGTGCCGCCGTCGAGCGCCTTCCCGAAGATCTCGACCAGGCGGATGCTGGATACATCCGACAACACCTGCACCGCGACATAGCCGGCGGCGAGCAGGCTGATCACGATCGCGGCATGCGTCGAAACGCGCGTATCGCCGGTGGGGGAGGTGCGGGTCACGGCCCGAAAGCGTAGCGGCGCTGTCAGGGGCCGGACCGGCGCCGAGCGATGACGCGGTCGAAGACGTCACGTTCGTGAACGCCGGTGAACACCACATCGTCGCCGAGGTGCCATCCCGGCGTGTTGCCGATGCCGAGGTCGAGCGCCCGCTGCTGCTCCTGAACCGCCGACTGCAACCCGGATCCTTCGGCCAATGCGGCGGCGGCCTCGTCTGCGTCGATCCCGGTGCGTTGGGCAACTCGGATGAGCACGGCCGGGTCACCCAGGTCGGCGCCTTCGGCCCAATACGCGTGATACAGACCGGCGTGGAAGTCGGGCCATGCCGGGTGGTGGTCGCGGACCCACACGGACAAACCAAGCGCACGGCGGGTGTTCGACCACGTCATCCGGCGCACCACGGGCAGGCCGGCGGCGGCGAGCTCGTCACGAAGCCAGCGCGCCGACCCGCTGCTCTTGCGCAGGTTGGGGGCGGGACCTCCTTCCGGCGGGATCTCCGGGTGAAGCTCGAAGGGGTGCCACGTGACGGTGGCGCCGTGCTCCTCCTCGAGATAACGAACGCGGTCCAGACCCAGGTAGCACCACGGGCAGAGATAGTCGGCCCAGTACTCGACGGTGAGCGGCGAGGTCACCGGGCCAGGTTATTACGCGTCGAGTGTGCCTAAGGACGTCCAACGGCAGGTGTTAGGCACACACGATGAGCGGGGCGGGCCTCCGTGTTTCGTCGGGTGTGCCTAAGCGCGTCCGACAGCAGGTGTTACGCACACACGACGGGGTCAGCCGGAGACGCGGTCGATCTCGACGGTCACGTCGAGGCGAGTGTCCGCCGGGTTGATCCCGCTGAAGAACTCCTCCCCGAGATACTTGTGAGCGAGCCGATCGATGAGCCCGGTGCCGTTGGCGACGATTTCGGTCACCCGACCGCGCATCGTGATATTGCGGTACGGATCGTCGGGGGGAGTGAAGGACAGCGACACCCTGGGGTCGCGGCGCAGATTGCGGGGCTTCACCCGGCCGTCGGCGGTCCCGAACACGACGCGGTCGCCGTCGCGTTCGACCCAGATCACCGATACCTGCGGAGAACCATCCGGATTGGTCGTGGCGAGGTGGACGAACACCTTGTCGTCGAGCAGCGCTGCGATGTCGGCGGGGATCACGGCCATGGGGTGGGGACGTTACACCGCAACACAGAGGCTGCAGTTCCGGACGAACTGCCAACGGGCCGGCGCAGCCGGCCCGCGGCCATGGGCTGGGGACGTTACACGGCGAGACGGATGCAACAGCTTCCTCCGGAAACTGCCGACGGGCCGGCGCAGTCGGCCCGCGGCCTTGGGTTGGGGACGGTGCACGGCGATGCGTGCCAGCTCCGCTGGCACGCGTTCATACACTGGTGGTTCGACCAAGGAGGCGTTGATGGATACCGGGCTGGCGGGCAAGGGTGTGTTGGTGACCGGCGGCGCCGGTGGCATCGGTTCGGCAATCACACGGGCCTTCGCCGCCGAAGGGGCCCGGGTCGCCGTCCACTACCGGTCGTCGCGGGACGCAGCGATTGCGCTCGCCGACGAAGTCAACGGCGTGGCGCTCGGCGCCGATCTCCGGATCGAGGAGGACGCCGATCGGCTCGTCCCCCGAGCCATCGAAGCACTCGGGCGCCTCGACGTCTGTGTTGCCAACGCCGGGGTGTGGCCGATGGACGATGCTCCGATTTGGTCCATGTCGCTCGACCGGTGGCGGGCAACCCTCGACAGCAACCTCACGGCGACCTTCCTGACGGCCCGCTCATTCCTCCGTCACGCGACGGCCACCAAGTCGGGTGCCCTGGTCATGATCGGGTCGACGGCGGGGAGTTTCGGCGAGGCGGGCCACGGCGACTATGCCGCAGCAAAGGGCGCCATCATGACCGGTCTGCTGCTCTCGCTGAAGAATGAAGCCGCCCGAATCGGCCCCGGTGTGCGTGTCAACGTCGTGGCCCCCGGCTGGACGGTGACGCCGATGATCGGTGAGAAGGGTCTCGCCGAGGACCACGTGGCGAGGGTGACCTCGACCATGGCTCTGAAGAAGCTCGGCCGCCCTGAGGATGTCGCCGCACAGGTCGTGGTGCTGGCCTCCGACGACGTATCGGGCCATCTCTCGGGTCAGGTGATCACGGTCGCCGGCGGCATGGAGGGACGGGTCATTCCGGGCGATCGGTGACGCCGTCGCCGTCGGGGAGCTCCTTGCGGAACCAGTGGTCCCCGTAGACCTCGTCGTTGAACGGGTCGACTTCGACGTAGCCGGCACGGCGATAGAGCTCGATCGCCTCATGGAGGGTGCGGTTCGTTTCGAGTTGGACCGTGCGGACGCCGCGCCGTGCGGCGTGGGCTTCGAGCTCCGCCAGCAATCGGCGCCCGACTCCGAGCCCGCGGACGCTGCGGTCGACCCACATCCGCTTGATGTCGGCGGGCCCGGTGCCGCGCAGCTTCAGCGCGCCACAGCCGATCGGCTCGCCGCGAAGTCGGGCCACGAGGAAGAGGCCCGACGGAAGGGTGAACTCTCCCGCGTCGGGGACGAGGGAGTGCTCGACGTGGAAGCCGTCGTCGAAGCGCTCGTCGATCTCGGAGAAGTACTGGGCGAGACAGGATGCGGCGTCTGCCGATTCGGGCGATTCGACGTCGAAAGTGACGAGCGTCGCTGCCAAGAGTCGCTCGACGTCGGCCATGGCCGTGACCAGCTCGGCGCGACGCGATGCGCTGAGTGGCTCGAGGAGCGCGGCGGCGAACTGGTCCGACCGCTCGTCCAGCACAGTGCGCTCGGCGAGACCCTCGGTCGTGAGCCGGGCAATGCGCACCCGACGATCGTTGGCGCTCGGCTCGACGACCACCAGCCCGGCCGCCTCCAACCGGCGGAGTAGCCGACTCGCGTAGCCCGAATCGAGCCCGAGCCGGTTCCTCAGGGTCCGCACTTCGGTACCGATGGGGCCGATCTCCCACAGCATTCGTGCCTCGCCGAGGGGCCGGCCGCGCTCCAGGAAGCTGTCCGAGAGTGCGCCGATCCTTGCGGTGACGGCGCGATTGAAGCTGCGGACCTGGGCGACAGGGTCGGTCATTCTTCTGACCTTAGTCAGCTAAATGTTGGTGTGTCGGAACACGTAGGCGAATGGGGAGCGGGTGTAGGCGATGCCGCGGCCGGAGCGCCGGAGCGACGCTCTGGTGACCTCGCCGGGTCGCTTGGGTATCAGGTACTGGTCGAGATCGGTGGTGTCGACCCGGTAGCCATGTG
>JAAUYD010027273.1_pt1 | contig 11135 bp, 10 predicted proteins | sample 7278101 | NCBI WGS metagenome assembly JAAUYD01 (sample SAMN14350128, study PRJNA611818) | marine sediment metagenome | isolation source: surface marine sediment (0.6m) | place: French Polynesia: Moorea | collected 2018-08
AAGCGGCTTCTTGCGAAACCGCTTTTTCCAAACCTACGTAAGCACGTGGTCCTGGCCCCCTGATTCCCCCGCCAAGTCGTACCCTGAAGGTGTCGTTTTTCGGCAATGCAGTCAATCTGTTGTGGAAAGACTACGTCTGCTGGGTGTTAAAGTCGCAGAAATATCGCCTAATGTCAAACCTTTAGGAGAACCGTTGGTTATTAGACAACAGGCTTGTTGTTTTTGTGGTACATGCGCAACAAAACCGTCGCCTCGGGATTTCGTGCAAAATCAACGTCTAAGGCGGTCAGGGATGGCTTTCGTCCTCTACGACGTTCGTCAGCAACCCGATATGGGAAATTTCGACTTCAACGCGATCACCTGCGGCCAGCCAGACGGGCGGTTTTCGCGCCGCACCGACGCCGCCCGGCGTGCCCGTTGCGATGACATCGCCTGCCCTCAAGGTCGTAAAGGCCGAACAGTATTCGATCAACGCCGGGATATCGAACACGAGGTCCGCAACCTGGCCCTGCTGCATGACCTGACCGTTGACGCGCGTTGTCAACTGGAGAACTGTCGGGTCAGGGATCTCGCTCACGGGAATCATCGGGCCAATCGCGCCGCTTCGATCGAAGTTCTTGCCGGGCGTAAACTGCATTGTGTGCCGCTGCCAGTCACGCACTGAGCCGTCCATGAAACAGCAGTACCCGGCCACGTAATCGAGCGCCTCCTCGCGATCTATCCTGTGGGCCTCGCGGCCGATGACCACCGCCAGCTCGCCTTCAAAATCGAACTGCTCGGAAACCGCGGGCCGGATAATCGGCTCCCCGTCACGGACCAGGCTCTCGGGGAAACGCACGAACACGACCGGGTAATCGGGGGCTTCTCGCCCCATTTCTTCGATATGTGGTCGGTAATTGACCCCGACACACAGGATCTTGCCAATGCTGTCTGACGTCATAGGAGGCTGATGGTATCGTGTGCCGCACGACAACACGAATGAGAGGGACCCTCCGTAATGAGACGATTGCTCGCGTGCGTGACGCTGCTCCTGGCAATGCCGGCGCTGGCCGATACCGCATTGTTCAATGTCAAAGGCTACACCTCGACAAACGACGGTATACAGGAATTCTCGGTGCTCGTGTTTGATGCAAACGGAAGGGTCGTGGCAACGGGTAATGAAGAATTGCTCGAAGGCCGCGCACATGTCTCGCGGATTGACGGCCAGGGCCGCACGGTCCTGCCCGGACTGACCGATGCGCACGCACATGTCACTGGCCTCGGGTTTCTCAAGACAAGCCTCGATCTCCTCGGTGCGTCGAGCGTGGACGACGCCGCCCAACGGATCGCGCAGTATGCAAAAGACAATCCTCGTGCGCGCTGGATCACAGGCCGCGGCTGGAACCAGGTTCTGTGGCCGGTGCCGGAGTTCCCCACAGCGGCAGACATCGACAAGGTGGTCGCCGATCGGCCCGTTTTCCTGAGACGGATCGATGGACATGCAGCCTGGGCCAACAGCGCAGCGATGCAACTAGCCGGCATCGACAGGGACACACCCGACCCGGTCGGCGGCAAAATCATTCGCGATAACAATGGCCGCGCTACGGGTGTATTCATCGACAAGGCGATGGCACTGATTCAGGCGCAAATCCCGCGCCCCGGCAAGGACGACGTGCGTGCCGCGATCAGAGCCGCTGGCGAGACCTTGCTCTCGGAAGGCATCACCAGCGTTCACGACGCGGGCATCAATATCACGGAAGCCGAAGTCTATTTGTCGATGGCCGACGACGGTGAGCTGAACATGCGCATATACGCGATGATCCGTGGCGCGGGTGAAGGTCTCGATACAATCGGCAAACCGATCGTCGGCTATGGCAACGACCGCCTCGACATCGCATCGGTCAAGCTCGTCTCCGATGGCGCTCTTGGCAGCCGCGGTGCCGCGATGATCGAACCCTACTCCGATGATCCGGAGAATCGAGGACTGCCGTTCTGGACTCAGGACGAGCTCGACGCGATGGTCGTAAAAGCCAACGGCATGGGGTTCCAGGTTGGCATTCATGCGATCGGCGACCTCGGCAATCGCATGTCACTTGATGCCTTCGAGCGTGCACAGGACGGCAAACCGTCGCCGCTGCGCAATCGGATCGAGCATTCCCAGATCGTGGCACTGGAAGACATCCCGCGCTTCGCTGAGCTCGGCGTCATCGCCGCGATGCAGGCAACACACGCGACGAGCGACAAAAACATGGCCGAAGATCGCGTTGGTCCCGATCGAATCAAGGGAGGCTACGCGTGGCGCCGCCTTCTCGACGCCGGCGCGATCATCGCGAATGGCTCAGATTTCCCGGTTGAACTTTCCAATCCATTTCACGGCCTCTTCGCGGCGGTGACGCGCCAAAGCCGCGACGGTGAGCCCGAGGGTGGCTGGTATGCCGACCAGGTGCTGACGCGATCCGAAGCGTTGCATTCATTTACGCTGGCCGCAGCCTATGCGGCCCACCAGGAAGAGCGACTTGGCAGTCTCGAGCCTGGCAAATGGGCCGATTTCATCATCGTTGATCGCGACTATTTCGAGATACCGGCTGACCAGATCGACGATATCGTCGTTCTTGAAACCTGGGTGGCCGGCCAGAAAGTCTTCGCTCAAGAGGCACCGCAATGATTGTCGAACAGGTCTGGACCGGAAATTCGTACCGCAACTTCAACTATCTTGTCGCATGCCCCGAAACCGGCGAAGCACTCGCCATCGATCCGCTGGACTTCGCGAAGTGCCTGAGTGTGGCAGACGCGCGCGGTTGGACGATCACGCAGATCCTGAACACGCACGAGCATGCTGATCACATCGGCGGCAACAAAGGCGTGGTCAAAGCAACCGGCGCAAAGATCATCGCGCACCGCGATGCGGGCAAACGTATTCCGAACATGGATCGCGGCGTCGGCGCAGGCGACATCATCAAAGTGGGCAGGACGGTCGAGCTCGAGTGCCTCGACACGCCCGGGCACACGATGTGCCATGTCTGCCTGCTGTCACATACCGACCAACCGGCGCTGTTCAGTGGCGACACGCTGTTCAACGCCGGCGCGGGTAATTGTCACAATGGCGGTCATCCCGAAGAACTCTACGAGACGTTCAGCCAGCAGCTCGAGCAACTCGGCGAGGACACACTGCTGTATCCGGGCCATGACTACCTGATCAACAACCTGGCCTTTACGCTGGATCGCGAACCGGACAATGCCGCAGCTCAGACGATGCTCGGACAGTACCGCAACCAGGATCCAGCGGACGCGCTGATCACGACGCTGGCGCAGGAACGCGAGATAAACACGTTCTTCCGTCTCGAGAGCCCTTCGGTCATCGCCAAACTCGCCGAGGAGTTTCCTGAGATCGGCGATAACCCGGACCCGAAAGCAGTTTTTCTCAAGCTGCGCGAGCTGCGCAACAGCTGGTAAGCCTCAGAGAAGGACTCTCGAGCCCGCTTTTTCCAGCTCGTCGCTGTTCGCATCAGGACGCGCAGCCAGCCAGAGCCAGTAAAGGGCCCTGTAGAGCAACTGCTGCCCGGCAAGCCTGTCGCGCCACGCCTCGGCGTTGCCCTCGAAATACGCATCCAGCAGGCGCTCCGCTACCTCATCACTCAGCTGGTGATGTTCGATTACTGTTGCCAGGTCGAACAACGGGTCGTTGTCGCAGGCGTATTCCCAATCGAGGAACACGATGTCAGGCGTCGCAATCATGTTCGCGGCAACGAGGTCGTTGTGGCAACAACACAGATCCTTCGACTGCGGTAACGATTCAACCACCTGTAGGCAGCGATTCAGCAGCGTTTCATGCCGTTTCTCGATTCGCTCCGCGTAGCGGCGCGCAGCAACGGCCGCGTTAAAAACCCGCCCGGACAGCGGTAATGCGTGCAATCGCCGCAAAGCAATCGCGACCCGCTCGATGTTGTCGTCCTGCTCGAGAGCCACCGACTCCCATACCGTTCCTTCGACATACGCCGTCATCAGCGTGACATCGTCGGCATACAGCACATCGCCGGCGAGACCGGTCGCTGCGGCAAGGGCCTGCACGGCCGCTTCCTCGACACGCGAGCCGTGCGGAGCGTCGCGAACCTCTTCGTCGATCTTGAGTACCGCTCGACTACCGTCTTTTTCGACGAGCCAAGTGCGATTCGTCAGACCGCCTTCCAACTCCTCCAGCGTCCCTCCCAGCCATCCCGGGACCTGCTTTAGCACACTTTCTGCCAAGTGCCGCGTCATGCCGCTTGCTCACGCATTGATCGAGTCCAGCTTATGATGCCGAATGGAATCATTATGACGTACAGCACGAATAGTCCGGCGGTCAGTTCGAGATCCCGCGCCCAGTAGATGAATACCGACGCGACATCGATAACGAGCCAGTACCACCAGTTCTCGAGAACCTTGCGCGCAACCAGGAATGTCGCCCAGATCGCCGACCAGGTTGTCATCGAGTCGATGTATGGAAACGCCGCATCGGTCCGCGTGTCCAGCAAGTAGCCACTGATCCCGCTCAAAACGAGAACTGAGAGAATGGCCGTCGCGTGGACGGCGATCGGCCATTGCACAATCGGGCGTTTATGCCCGTCTGTGCGTCCCGACCACCAGACCCACCAGCCATAGATCGCCATCGCGAAATAGAATGCGTTCAGCGCGGACTCCATGTAAAGGCGCGCATCGAGAAACAGCCACACATAGATGGCCGTGCTGATGCCGGCGCAGAACCAGCACCAGATGTTCTCGCGAATGGCCAGCAGCAGGTAGCCGATGGCCATTACGACGGCGAGAACCTCGAATGGCGTCATTGCTGCCCGGGGTTATTGAACATCTTCATGACGAACACGCCCTTGGGGATACGATCAAACGTCGTTCCAATCTCCTGCTTGAGCGCGTCCATCACGATATCGAAATCGCCAACGACCTGCGTACTCATCGCATTCGTCCAGATCTCGAGACCCTCGTGAGAATTGAGCCTGTCGATCACGTCCCTGATCGGTGGAATGAAATCCGCGTCGAGCGGGTAGAGACTGATATCGACGGCAACCTTCATCAGTAGAATCTCCTCTCAATCGTGACACCGAGCTGGCGCGGGTCGCCAAGCCGGGTGTAAAGCGTAGTCGGAAAATCGGGCGGTTCATTGCCGAAAAAGAACCCGCGCACCGCGTAGTCCTTGTCGGCCAGGTTGCGCCCCCATATGTGCACAACCCAGTTGTCGCCCTCATAACCGGCGCGCGCGTGCAACAGTTCGTATGATTGCGATGACTGGTTGTGGCTGACATCGAAATAGAACTCGTCACGCGCCGTTGCGTCGAGACGTGCGAAAAAGCCCTGTTCGTTGCGCCAGATTGCGCCCGATGCCAGCGTATAGCGCGGGGCGTGCGCCTGGTCGCGATTCTCGAGCCCCGGGAACTCTGTGATCGACCCGCCGAAACCGCCGAACAGCAGACCAATGTTCGCGTACAGCTCGAACCCATTGGCAACCGACCAGCGAATGTCTGTCTCGACGCCATAGTTGCGAGCCCCGTCCACATTCACTGTCGCAAACCCGAATGACGCCGGGTCGTTTGGCACTAACTGGAATGACGCTCGCACCTGCTGTTCCTCGCGCCATAAGTGGAATATCGCCGCATTGATCGTCAGCGCACCGTCGAGCATGCCGGACTTGAGGCCTGCTTCAACGTTCCACATGGCCTCGTCATCAAAAAAGCGCCAGTTATCCGGGACGATGCCGAGATTGAAGCCGCCGGCCTTGTAGCCGCGTGACACTGCGGCATAACCCGTCACGTTGTCTGAGAAGTCATGGCTTATACTGACCTCCCCGCCCCAGAATGAGTCTGACGGATCTGCCGCAAAGCCATCTGTGTCGGTGTAGTCTGTCGTGCGGCGCTCGACCCGCAGGCCGGCAGTCAGGCGCGTGACGTCGCCGATGTCGCGGTCATACTGACCGAACAGCGCAACGTTTGTGGACTCGAACTCACTGTCGAACGGATAGTCCAGACTGTCCGCAAAGTTAAATCCGGGATCGAAGTACTCACCCTGATTCAGCGTGGCGAGATCCTCGCGCAGGTTCAGCGCGTAGATGCCGAAGAGCCAGCTTTCGGTCGCGAAGCGGAACTCCTGGCTGATCGTATCGCGCTCTCGATCGCTAATCGAAATGTAGTCGTAGAGCACTGGCGCCCAGCTATCGTCGTTGCCCCAGTCTGCATCGAAGCTGAAGTCGATCTTCGAGCTGGCGAACGACGTAATCGAGGTCAACGAACCTGGTCCAATGGCATCCCACTCGAAACGGAGCGAAGCGCCCAAGCTCTCCTGCGCGTCCCGACCCGGCTTGTCCGACAACATCGTGTAGGAGTTGTCGAGCGCAAACGCATCGTAGCCGTTGTCGACGTTCGCGTAGACCAGCGACAGGCGGCCGGTCCAGGCGGCGTTCGGCTCGAAGGCTACGCCGAGGCGCACAGTTGTTTCGTCTCGGCCATTGGTGTCATCACGCCCGAGGTACAGATTGTCGCGAAAGCCATTACTTTCGTGATTGTGAGCGCTTAGACGGAACAGAATCTGCTCGTCTTCATCGAGACTGCCGCCGAACGCGAGACCAATCGAACGCGCATCGTCGTCACCCATCATCAACTGCAGTCGACCATCGCGCTCCGCGGAAGGGGCCTTACTGCGCATATAAACGAGTCCGCCAAGTGCGTTGGCGCCGTAGCGGCTGCCCTGCGAACCGCGCAGCACCTCGACAGACTCGATGTCGAACAGCGTTGCGACAGTGCCGATGCCGCTGTAATCAATGTCATCGATCAGGAACCCTACCGACGGGTTCGGGGCGCCCTGGTACTGCTCGAGCTCACCCACACCGCGGATCTGGAAATAGCGTGCGCGGTGCCCGTCGCCGGACCAGTTCAGGTTTGGCACGACATTGACGAGTTCCTCGAAATGCTGTGTCGAGGCCTGCTCGATGAACGCAGCGTCGATGATGCTGACACTGCCGGGAATCTCGCTGGCGGGACGGCCCCGGAAATCGGCCATGACGACAATCTCGTCGACGACTTCCTCGGCGACAGCTGTGGCTGCGAAGAAAACTAGGAGAGGCGCAATCACGCGTTGCGCAAGAGACGGATTTTTCATGATTCCCTTCCTACGCCGGCATTAACCGGATCAGGTTCTAAGGGTTCCCGTTACGGATCTCAGGCCTTGCGGCCACCCCTGTGGTGCTCGGAATTCTACACGTTTTTCAGGCGCGCGATCAGGCTGGACGTGTCCCAGCGATGTCCGCCCATGTCCTGTACCTCGGCGTAATAGCGGTCTACGAGCTCCGTCAGCTCGAGCATCGCCCCGTTTTCGCGCGCCTCGTCGAGAGTCAGCCCAAGGTCCTTGCGCATCCAGTCGACGGCAAAACCAAAATCGAATTCACCGGCGACCATCGTCTCCCAGCGATTCTCCATCTGCCATGACTGGGCAGCGCCCTTGGATATCGACTCAATTACGACCGCCGGGTCGAGCCCGGCGCATTCCGCGAAGTGCAGACCTTCAGACAGTCCCTGAACGATGCCTGCGATGCAGATCTGGTTGACCATTTTCGCGAGCTGGCCGGACCCGACCGGGCCGATCAGCGTGATAGCTCGGGCGTAGCAATCGATGACCGGGCACGCCCGCTCGAATACCTCTTGGTCACCGCCGACCATTACTGTCAGCTGGCCATTTTCGGCACCCGCCTGCCCACCAGAAACAGGAGCATCGAGGAAACCCGCGCCCTGCTCGCCTGCCCGAGAATGAATCTCGCGCGCAATCGTGGCCGAGGCCGTCGTGTGATCAACAATGATGCCGCCCTCGCGCATCCCGGCGAGTATGCCGTTCTCGCCGAACACAACCTCCCGAACGTCGTCGTCATTGCCAACGCACAGGAAGGCAATGTCAGCGCCGTCGGCCGCTGCTCTTGGCGTTGCGGCGCTTTGGCCGCCGAAATCGCTAACCCAGGCATCGGCCTTGGCCGTAGTCCTGTTGTAAACGACGGTGTCGTGACCGGCTTTCGCGAGGTACCCGGCCATCGGATAGCCCATGACACCAAGACCGATAAAGGCAACTCGCATCGTGACTACGCCGCGTCTTTCTTCGGGGCTTTGGTCTTCTTCCGGGGATCGAGGCCGAGCGAGCGGGCAACGATCTCCCGCATGATCTCGGAGGTTCCCGCATAGATTCTCGATACGCGAGCATCCGCGTACATGCGACATACGGCGTACTCTTCCATGTAGCCATTGCCGCCGTGCAATTGCACGCATTCATCTGTCACTCGGGCTTCGACTTCGCTCGTAAACAACTTGGCCTTTGCGGCGTCTTCGGCAGTGAGCTCGCCGTCGTTGTGCATCAGCACGCACTTGTCGACGAACGCATTCGCAACGTCGAGTTCCGTGCGCATCGACGCCATCTTGAAACGCGTATTCTGGAAGTCGGCGATGGCCTGACCAAAGGCGCGACGCTCCGTGATGTACTCCATCGTAACGGCATACGCGGCTTCTGCATTGGCCGTGAAACCGACGGCCGCAAGCAGACGCTCTTCGGCAAGACTGTGCATCAGGTGATAGAAGCCACGCCCCTCCTGACCAAGCAGGTTCTCCTTGGGCACCTTGACGTTATTGAAGAAGAGCTCGGCTGTATCCTGGCTCTTGAGCCCGAGCTTCTTGAGATTGTCGCCACGCTCGAAACCTTCCATGCCGCGCTCAACCACAAGCAGGCTGAGGCCGTGCGGGTTGTCCTTGTCCGTGCGCGCGGCAACAATAACGAGATCCGCAAGAATGCCGTTCGATATGAACGTCTTCGAGCCGTTAAGCAGGTAGTGATCGCCCTTGTCTTCGGCGCGCGTGCGAATACCCGAGACGTCACTCCCCGCACCCGGCTCTGTCATTGCGACGGCGAGCACGCTCTCACCCGACACGCAGTTCGGCAGCCATCGATCTTTTTGCTCATCGGTACCGAACATCTCGAGGTACGGCCCGACCAGACGGCTGTGCAGCCACAAAAAGAAACCGCTGTCGCCATAGCGTGCGTTCTCCTCCATGAGGATCTGTTCGTAGCGAAAGTCCGACACGCCTGCACCGCCGTACTTTTCGTCGGCCCACATGCAGAGCAGGCCCTGCTCGCCGGCTTTCAGGTATGCCTCGCGATCAACGACGCCCTGTTCGCGCCACCGCTCACCATGTGGCTGGATTTCGTTCTTGAAGAAGCTCCGCACCGAATCACGGAACATCTCATGCTCTTCGTCAAAAATAGTTCTGTCCATTTACTTACCTGCCCTTGAACTCGGGTGCGCGTTTCTCAAGAAACGCGTTGATTCCTTCCTGGTTGTCCTCACTGCCGAGCAACGCACCCTGTAATCTTGATTCAAGATCATACGAGGACGCCCAATCGTGATCGGCGGCAAATCGCATGGCTTTCTTTGTGGCCGCAATTGACAACGGCGCACGTTTCGCAAGCGACTGCGCCCATTCGAGTGCCGCTTCCTGCAGCGATTCCGCGGCTACTGTCTTGTTCACAAGACCAAGCTCGACACAACGTTTTGCCGGAATACGTTCTGCTTCCACGCTCAGTTGGAAGGCACGTCGATAGCCGAGCTGCCGAACGAGCATCCAGTTCAGGCCGCCGTCGTTCACCAGTGAAATCGTGGTGAACGGTGACAGCAGGAACGCGTTCTCGGCCATGAGAACCAGGTCGCACTGCAGAACCATCGAAAAACCGATGCCAGCGGCTGATCCTGGTACCGCCGCTATTACCGGTTTCGGAATATTCGCAATAGCCTCCTGGATCGGCCGATATTCTGTCTGAAGAATGGTCTCGACGTCGCGATCGATGCCTGCTTTGAGGTCCGCACCTGCCGAGAAGCAACGACCTTCGCCGGTGAAAATGACCACACGCACTGTATCGTCGTCGCGCGCACGAGCAAACTCCTCGACCACGGCCGCCCTCAGGGCCGTATCGAAGGAATTCATGCTCTCCGGCCGGCTCAGCGTAATGACGGCTACGGCACCGTGCTGCTCGTACCTGACAATCTCGCTCACAAGGAATCTCCTTTACATGTTGCGGCGGTATTCACCGCCGACGGCGTAAAGTGCGCCGGATATCCGACCCAGGGAATTGGACTTCACGGTCTCCATGAGTTCCGCGAATACGTTGCCGCGCTCGCGCGCGACTTGTTGCAGTTGCGCGAGCGCAGGCTCGCCTGCGTCAGCATGAGTTTCCCGGAAGGCGCGAACGTTACTGATCTGATCGCCCTTTTCGGCCTCGCTGGAGCGGATGAGCTCGAGGTCATGAACCTCGTCCTCTTGCCCTTCCTTTGGCAGAAACGTGTTGACGCCAATAAGGGGCAGCGAGCCGTCGTGCTTCTTGCTCTCGTAATACAGGCTCTCTTCCTGAATCTTGCCGCGCTGGTACATTGTGTCCATCGCACCAAGTACTCCGCCACGCTCGGAAATGCGCTCGAACTCCTGGTAGACCGCCTCTTCGACGAGATCCGTGAGCTCGTCGATGATGAACGAACCCTGCCAGGGGTTTTCGCAGAAGTTCAGGCCGAGTTCCTGGGAGATGATCATCTGGATGGCCACTGCTCGACGTACGGACTGCTCGGTAGGCGTCGTGATCGCTTCGTCAAACGCGTTCGTATGCAGGCTGTTGCAGTTGTCGAACAGCGCGTATAACGCCTGTAGCGTCGTGCGTATGTCGTTAAAGCTGATTTCCTGGGCGTGCAGGCTGCGACCCGAGGTCTGCACGTGGTACTTGAGCATCTGCGATCGTGCGCTTGCGCCGTACCGCTCGCGCATGGCGCGCGCCCAGATGCGACGCGCAACGCGCCCGATCACCGTGTACTCGGGGTCCATACCGTTCGAAAAGAAAAAGCTCAGGTTCGGCGCGAAATCATCGATATTCATACCCCGCGCGAGGTAGTACTCGACGATCGTGAAACCGTTCGACACCGTGAACGCGAGCTGGCTGATCGGGTTCGCGCCCGCCTCAGCAATGTGGTAACCGCTGATCGAGATGCTGTAGTAGTTGCGAACGTTATTGTCGATGAAGAACTGCTGCACGTCGCCCATCATCTTCATCGCAAATTCGGTCGAGAAGATGCAGGTATTCTGCGCCTGATCTTCCTTGAG
>JAAUYD010190791.1_pt1 | contig 11135 bp, 12 predicted proteins | sample 7278101 | NCBI WGS metagenome assembly JAAUYD01 (sample SAMN14350128, study PRJNA611818) | marine sediment metagenome | isolation source: surface marine sediment (0.6m) | place: French Polynesia: Moorea | collected 2018-08
GATTTAGAGGTGTCACATAGCCATTAAATGAGGAAAGCGATATGAGTCACAAATCTACTGAAAAAAATCCAAAAGTTAAGGCAACATCTGCTATCTGGGGCTGTGCTATTGGTATGTTGGGCGTGTGTGTCCCCTTAGTTGCCATCACCGAGAGTGGAATTATATTGCCCCTTCTGGTGATTCTGGGTGCTGGCGGTGGAACGGCAGCAGTGTGGTTTGCACCGGATAAACGCCAGCTTCAAGAAGCTCATTTAGCTCAGACTGTGAAGGCTTTGGAGGAACGGGTTATGAATCTGGAGACGATTTACACCAGCCTTCCAGATACCACAAAACCCCTTCCACTGCCAGAAACAAAAGACCATCTTTGAGAAGTTACAAAGCAGAATCAAAAATTTGTTGTGCTGTAAGATTCAAGTTAGGGAATAAAGGAGATACTATTGGGGTATTACCTCTAAATTGGGTAGTTTGATACTCGCCATTTACTAATTCACAAATAGTAATAGTTGGTTGTTTGGGATCACCAAGAAACCGTTTACCACCTAACGCTGCGTAATCGACAATCCAGTATTCGGGAATGCCCATTTCTTCATCATCACCAAACTTATGATGGTAATCATCCCGCCAATTCGTACTCACAACCTCAACCACTAAGGGAATTGATGCAGCTTGGAGCAGAGTGGGGCTAACTTGAAAATAGGGAGTTCGGAGTTCGGAGTTCGGAGTTCGGAGTTCGGAGTAGGGGCGCATTGCGTGCGCCCTTGAGGAGTTAGTCACAAAGTATTTTCAGATCCTTGGTAGTGGGATTTTCCTGTAGAGAGCTAACTAATTCACAATTAAAAAATCAAATCAACTTATTGCATATCAGCGTGTTATTTATAACAATATTTTCCTTATGTATTTCTAAGCTTGATTACAAATATAATGTAAAATATATGACCATGATTTATTGAAAATAACAGTAAAAACATGGTAAATCAGATATTTTTCCCATCAGATTTTATTTGAAAAACTTTTGCGAAAACATTATCTAATCTTTAAGAGAAACCCCTTGATTCTGCTCGCCAAAAATCTAAAGTTTTGTTAAGATGCAATAGCTGGTAATTTTTCAGCGGAAATCAGTTTTTGAGAGCTGGAGAAAGTAAATACTACTAGCAGCATAGAGTTGAGAAGCAAGCTATGACCACCTATATCTTTTTCGATGAAGCCCTACGGATGTTTGTTAATGCCTTTCTAGTTTCCATATTTATGTTGATTACAGCCTCTGGTATCGGCTTGGCAGTCATAGAATCCATTGAAAAGACTGGTATTCGCCCCACTCCACCAAAATCTTTTCGTTAAACTCCAGCAACAAAAATAACCTACCGTCGAAAACCCTTTAACTCTTGTGTTCGCTAGAGCAGAATCCTGGGAACACTAAGATATATCACCTCAAATGGTTACATTTATTACTAGAATTATCGTTTTTCTAAGTATATGTACGTAAAAGAGGTACTAATCTAATGGAGTAAATAACAATGGGTTTTTCCGACCAAAATGTATTCAATTCTCAGAGTCAAGTTCAAGATTCCCTCAGTCCTGCGGAAGCTGTTGCTGCGATTACCTTGGCCGCCATTGCTTCAGATGGTTATATGTCTGAAGAGGAAACGCGTTCTGTTTCTGCTATCCTGTCTCGGATGAAACTTTTCCAGTCATATACCAGTGATGTGATTGTAGGGATGTTTGATAAACTTCTGAATTTGTTGAGGCAAGAAGGGATAGATGCTTTCTTCAATACAGCACAAGCATCTTTGCCTGGTAATTTAAAGGAATCTGCTTTTGCATTAGCTACGGATATGGTACTTGCAGATGGAGTCGTAACTAGGGATGAGCAAGACTTCTTAAACGATCTTTATCATTCTTTGGGTATTGCCAGCGATATAGCTAACCAAATCGTGCAAGTGATGTTGATCAAAAACCGGGGATAATCTCTGTGGACAATCAAAAAATCCTTTTTCAGAGGGGATGGAGCAAAAAGAAGGAAGAAGATTTACAATTATCTCCTTCCCTGCTCTATTTTCCTGTAAAGATTTGATAAGTAGACCCAGATTTGATAAATACTGTTTAATTCCCTTATAAACTAACCGTGCCGAAGGAGTTTTCACTTCTTTGGCACTGTTGTATGGGTATGTTTTTAATTTAACAAGTCTGTGTAACAATATTAACTTTGCTACTTTATTTTGTCCAGAAAAAAATCATAGAATTAAGAAAATTTTATCTTTATCTCCTTGAAGGATAAGGTATACGCCCTCGTTTCTGCAATTCATTAACTGATTGCGAAGTGGGAATGTCCCACGAGGTTTAATATATTGAAAATCCGCAAAAATACTGGAATCATCATGCCTTGCTCTGCGCTCCTCAATCAATTCAAAAATATTCTGGGTGCTAAAGCTGCCAATTTATCGGCAGTAGCTTTAAGACAACTCAGCAGTGGTATACAAACAGATACCCGTATCCTCAAGCCAGGTGAGATATTTGTGGCTTTACGTGGGGAAAAATTTGATGGACATGAGTTTGTACCTATGGCGATCGCCAAAGGGGCCATAGCTGCTATAGTTGATTTTGAATATCAATATGGGGATGTTCCGGTTTTACAAGTTGACAATACTTTAGAGGCATATCAAAGGATTGCTAGATGGTGGCGGGATTGTTTTTCGATACCAGTGATTGGGGTAACGGGTTCCGTGGGTAAAACCACCACCAAGGAGTTAATTGCAGGGGTTTTAGCTACCCAAGGGAAGGTTCATAAAACCCATGCCAATTTTAATAATGAGATTGGAGTACCGAAAACCTTACTGGAATTGGATACAGACCATGATTATGCTGTCATAGAAATGGCGATGCGAGGGGTAGGACAAATTGCTGAGTTAACGGAAATAGTCCATCCGACCATTGGTTTGATTACTAATGTCGGTACAGCCCATATTGAGTTACTGGGTTCGGAAGAGGCAATTGCGGCGGCTAAATGTGAGTTATTAGCCCAAATGCCCCAGGATGGGGTGGCTATTCTCAATTACGATAATCCCCTATTAATGGAGACAGCAGCCCAGGTTTGGCAAGGGAAAGTAGTCTCCTTTGGTTTTAATGGTGGAGATATTCAAGGTAAGTTAATAGATTTGCAAACCCTGGAAATAGAAGGGATGAAGTTTAATTTACCCATGCCTGGTCGTCACATTGCCGCTAATTATATGGCTGCTTTGGCTGTAGCAAGGGTATTAGGTATTGATTGGAGTAGTCTGCAAGCCGGTGTAATGGTGGATATGCCAGGGGGGCGATCGCAACGGTTTGAATTACCCAATGATGTGGTAATCTTAGATGAGACATACAATGCTGCACCAGAAGCAATGGCAGCATCATTAAATTTATTGGCACATACACCAGGTAAAAGGAAAATTGCCGTGTTGGGTGCAATGAAAGAATTGGGAGAGCGATCGCACCAATTGCACCAACAAGTAGGTAAAACGGTGCAAGATTTACAGTTAGATGGGTTATTAGTATTAGTTGATTGTGAAGACGCTGCTGCCATTGCCCGGAATGCAACAGATATACCCACAGAATGCTTTAGTAGTCATGCTGAATTATTCCAGGGATTAAAAGGGTATATTCAACCGGGCGATCGGATTTTATTTAAAGCTGCTCATTCTGTAGGTTTAGACCGAGTAGTCAGCCAGTTGCGAGATGATTTCTGTCTCAATGGCAGTCATGAATCTAGATAGGAACTGGTGAATAAATATAATATCATGTCCGGTAGCACGACCATAATAAAATAACCCTAAAACCTTTTTTGATTAGCTTCTTTGCATTAGTTTTACTATGGGTATGTAGGCGGGCATGATATAAAACATTGATTTATCAATGCTTTTGGGCTATTTTTCGGGAAAAGGCATGTAAGGGAATTAGGATTTTCAACCTCAAATCCTTGCATCTGGTATTTTTTTATGGGTAAAAAAAACAGAAACCCATAGGCTGTAACTATTGCCTATTGCCTATTGCCTATTGCCTACCTCCACAATCATGACTTTTTCAGCAAGCCCTAGATAAGGGTAAGGTGACATGGAAGCAATCTCAAAAATGCCAAAAAACAAATTGTCCTCTAGGGGCACGGCATTCAATATCTTTCGGGTTATAGAATAATCACAACCCACGCCGTGCCCTTTTTGGGATGTGTCGTTGGAGTAGCTGACCCTCATTTCTAGGCTCTGCTTGGAAACCCATTAGGGTAGGCAGAGCCTCCTCAAAATTCATTACAAGGTAGAACCTTGTAACCAGAACGAGGGTGTGGGGTGTAGGGTGTAGGGTGTAGGGGAAAGAACCCTTTTTCATACTTGGTGATGAAAAAATTTTTCATCGGCACTGCCTCCTGCCTCCTGCCCCTGCCCCTGCCTGCTTTACAGTCCCAATGCTGCTAAAACATCACCTGCATGGGTGGATGTATTGACACTGGCATCAACATGAGCAATTTTACCATTGCCATCAATCACATAGGTGACCCGCTTGGCATAGCCACCACCATCGACATCATAGGCTTTGATTAGGGCTTGCTCTGTGTCAGCTAAGAGGGGAAAAGTGAGATTATACTTTTGGGTAAATGCCTGGTGGGAGACTTCATCATCTGCACTCACACCCAATACCACCACATCCTTATTTTTATATTCTTCTGTAGCATCACGGAAGCTACAAGCTTGCTTGGTGCAACCTGGGGTATCGTCTTTGGGGTAAAAATATAAAACTACGGTTTTACCTTGAAAATCGGATAATGAAACTGTGTTGCCATTGGTATCTTTGACGGTAAACGCAGGTGCATTGCTGCCAACTGTTAAAGGCATAATTTACCCTTCCTGTATAGGATTTATCTAAAATTTTCATGCACTTGCAATTTTACAATAATTTACAATAAATTCATGAAGAGCAATTGAAAACATTCACTGGCCATCTACTGCAACAACTTAATTACCAGAGTCATTCCTGAAAAACCCATGCCTAATCTGGATTCCCAACTAACTGCCCAACCATTTTCCTACTCTAATCAAACCATAGAAAGAGCCGAGCGATCGCTTTTATGTTCTCCTTTCCATCTCAGTTTATTTGCAACCATGGCTTGTGAAAGCGTACCTATGGCTAACATTGCTCTGGATGCTGGGATGAAAAATGGTTACACCAAACGCCCTTTATCAGAGTTAGCAGCAGATAATGCCTTGGTGTGGTTAATTGATGTGGGTATATTACGGCGAGAAGTAGATGGACAGGGGATTACCGATAGTTTCCGCCTAACTCCCCTCGGCCGTCAATTACTGGAAAAACTCCAGAGTCAACCCCAGATTAATCCTTCATGGGGCGATCACCTCAAGGATATTTTTATACATTGGTTTAGACTTCCGTTTTAAAATTATCAGTATTCACGTTAGTGATCACTTTTTCTGGGGAATAATAAATCCGGGAGCTTTTCATGGATTTATAAAGTCTTTACTATATCCATGTCATTTTCCTCTGTAAAAACCCAAGAATGTGGTTATCTTCGGATACTAGCCATGTTCTTAGATTATTATATGGGGTGCGAACATTGTAGAAGGGTGACAAAATACACATCTGGCTACAATTTGCTAATATATCTTAATTCTCCTAATTAGCCCGTTCTACAGAAGTTAAAACTAACTCTAGATAAACTGATATTTAAGTATGAAAGCAATTATGGTAGTGGGAGCTACATCCCACGCAGGGAAATCACTGTTGAGCGCAGCCATTTGTCGGATTTTATCACGACGTGGTTGGCGGGTGGCTCCCTTTAAAGGTCAAAACATGGCTTTAAATGCTTATGTAACGGCTAGTGGTGGTGAAATTGGTTATGCCCAAGCAGTGCAAGCCTGGGCAGCGGGAGTTATGCCGTGGGTGGAAATGAATCCCATTTTACTTAAACCCCAAGGGGATATGACTTCCCAGGTAATCATTAAAGGAAAACCTGTAGGGAAAGTCAGTGCAGCAGACTACTACGAGCAGTATTTTGAGCTGGGATGGCGGGCAATTGAAGATTCCTTAAACCATTTGAGTTCAGAATACGATTTATTGGTGTGTGAAGGAGCTGGTAGCCCTGCGGAAATTAACCTCAAGCACCGGGATCTCACCAATATGCGGGTAGCAAAATACTTAAATGCGGCTACTATCTTGGTAGTAGATATCGATCGCGGTGGAGCATTTGCCCATGTGGTGGGAACCCTAGAATTACTAGAGCCACAGGAGAGGGCTTTAATTAAGGGAATTGTGATTAATAAATTCCGGGGACAGCGATCGCTCTTAGAACCGGGTATAAAATGGTTAGAAGAACGTATTGGCATTCCGGTTCTCGGGGTAATTCCTTATTTACAACATCTATTTCCAGCGGAAGACTCCCTAGATTTATTGGAACGCAAACCTGCAAAAGTTCAACAAGAAATCAACATCAGTGTGATTCGTTTGCCGAGAATTTCCAATTTTACCGACTTCGATCCCTTGGAATCAGAACCCAGTGTTTCTCTGAGATATCTGAGTCCCAAACAAGATTTAGGTCGTCCGGATGCAGTAATTATACCGGGAACAAAAACATCCATTCCCGATTTGCTACTGCTGCAAAAAACGGGCATGGCGGAAGCAATTCAAAACTATGCCGCTGCGGGTGGTACAGTATTAGGTATCTGTGGTGGGTATCAAATATTGGGTCAAATGATTGCTGATCCCGAAGGAGTGGAGGGACACGCTGGCAGATATCAAGGATTGGGATTATTACCCATCAAAACCGTGATTACAGGACAAAAAATTGCCCGCCAACGTCAAGTCACATCTAATCATCCCCAGATAGGACTACCCGTACATGGCTTTGAAATCCATCAAGGGCGTTCCCGGATAGAAATCCCTGCCTTAGGCACGGATGCCCAAGAATATGAACCCCTATTTGATGATGCTAATCTAGGCTTAGTAGATAAGTGTCAATCTGTTTGGGGTACCTATCTCCACGGCATTTTTGATAATGGACCCTGGCGACGGGCTTGGTTAAACCGTCTGCGCCAACAACGGGGGTTAAAATCTTTAGCCACAGGTATTGCCAATTACCGGGAACAACGAGAGCAAATGCTAGACTCAATTGCCAGGGAAGTGGAACACCATTTAGACTTAACACCATTATTGTAGTCAGCGATTGGTCGATATGAATGTTACTATCCGCTTTTTACCAGATGATGTCACCATTGAGGCTGAAGTAGGAGAACCACTGCTAGATGTTGCCGAACGAGCCGGGGTGTTTATTCCTACTGGATGTCTGATGGGAACTTGTCATGCTTGTAGCGTAGAAGTAGAAGGCAAAGATATAATCCGTGCTTGTATTACCGCCGTGCCTCCAGGAAAAAAGGAATTAACCATCAATCTATTTAGCGATCCCACTTGGTAAGCTGTTGTGCATTAAAAATGCACAACAGCAAGTCAGAAGGAAGAGGGTTTGAGCGGAAGAAGTGACAACAGTTGTAGCCATTAACCAATGCCAAATGAATATATAAGTTAAATGCTCCCGCAGCTTAATAGTTATGATGCTGATGATTGTGTTTTCAAGGCATAATCCCGGAACCTATCCATATCAGCTTGAATGGTAGATTCCACTAACCTTCCCAGAAACAAATTATCCATAATTTGACCGAGAACCCCAGGGATGGCATAGGCAACAGTCAGTTTAACAATACTACTACCGTGGCGATCGTAAAAGCGAATCGCCCCCCGATTGGGCAATCCATCAATAGATTCCCATTCAATAATTTGGTTGGGAATCACCTTGAGAATTCGGGATTTCCAGTTAAATTCCCATATCCCGCTTTTGAGAGTCCAAATAGAAATATCGGGGTTATCTTCAGGAATTTTGACTGCATCAATCCACTTCATCCACCGGGGCATTTGTTCTAAATCAGACCACAGATTCCAGACAAAATCTATGGGGACTTCTACTGTCACTTGCACACTATGTTCTAACCATTCAGACATTTGGATTTTAGATTTTAGATTTTAGATGTTGGATTTTAGATTGTGAATTTCTCCCTATCTCCCCTAGCTAGAAAATAAGGAGTGTAGACGCTCGGAGAGCGGCTTCCCGCAGGGTAGGAGGGAAGGAGGGAAGGAGGGAAGGAGTGAGGGAGTGAAGGAGTGAGGGAGTGAAGGAGTGTAGACACGCAGTGGCTTCTCGTAGAGTAGAGTAGGGGCGGGGTTTCCCCGCCCAGAGTGAGGGAATTATTTTCATGTTTGGTTGTGGGATTTTCTCGTGGGGGACTAGCTTGAAAATAGGCAACAGGCAACAGGCAATAGGCAACAGGCAACTCTTAACAGGTATTTTCATAATTAGTTGTGTACAAACGTTCATGGGGGACTAGCTTGAAAATAGTTAGGAGGCGCGGAGTTTGTAGGGGCGCATTGCGTGCGCCCTTGAAGAATTAGTCACAAAGCATTTTCATGCTTGGTTGTGGGATTTTCCTGTGGGGCTAGCTAGAAAATAGAGAACTCTTAACAGGAAAAGCTATACTTTTATGCTTGACGTTGTATGAAATTCATTTGACTTTTGACTGACGCGTTGGCGTAGCCGCCCTATAAGTGCTAGCGGTTGACTGCCTCCTCTGCTCCCCCAGCTTCCTTAACTTACTTTCATGCTCTCCAAAATTGCTTTTGCTGCCCGTTTCCCGGAAATTGTTGCACCTTCCATACTATCTATATAGTCCTGTTGGGTGTAACTCCCTGCCAAAAAGAAATTCGCCACGGGTGTTTTTTGACTGGGACGATAAACATCCATCCCAGGTGCTTCTCTATACAGAGATTGAGCTAATTTCACCACACTATACCAAGTCATATTCAACTCTCGTGATGAGGGAAACAGTTCATGCACTTGCTTGAGGACGTGTTGGGCAATTTCTTCATTACTTTGTTTAATAAACGGATCTCCTGGTGTTAATACCAACTGTAATAAAGATCCTTCACCTGGACGATAATAATCTGCCGGACTAGTTAAGGCTAAATCTGCAAAACAAGAAAAATCAGCATCGGCAGTATATAACAAATTATCAATCCCCGCAGCCCTATTTAACTGCTGCCGTTGTTCAGCATCCTCTAGTTCTGTTACCCAGCCATCAAAACGTAACTGCACAGTTGCCACGGGTACAGCTTCTAACTTATAAATATTGTCAAATTCCGACCATTGTCGCCACTCCTGGGGTAAGAGACGGTGAATGCCAGGAATATCGCAAGCAGCCACATAAGCATCAGCAGTAATGGTTTCTTGCCCATCCCCATTGGCCACCACAATTCCTGTCACCTCAGCCTGTTCCCCTGACTGATGAAACTGGATTTCCCTAACTTGGCGACGGGTATAAATTTTAGTTCCCCTGGCTGATAAATATTCCACAATGGGTTTGTGTAAGTATTCATAGGGAGAACCTTCCAGCATTCGCAATACGGAAGCTTCCGTTCTAGCTGCAAATAACTGGAAAATTGTCAACATACAACGGGCAGAAATATTTTCACAATCAATAAAACCCAAAGCATAGGCAATGGGATTCCACATCCGTTTGATACTGTTGTTATTACCGCCATGACTGCGGAACCAATCTGCAAAACTAATCTTATCTAAATTGCGAATAGATTTCATCGCTCCCTTAAAGTCCACTAAACCCCTTACTACCGGGCTAGTGGCTAATGCCAAGGCGTTTTGGGCTTTGTCTGGTAAGGAGAGTTGGGAAGTAGTGAAAAAAGCTTTTAACCCATTGAAAGGAGCACCAGTAAAGAAGCGAAAATCTAAATTACCAACACGCCCACCCTGATTAATAAAGGTGTGGGTATGCTCTTTTAAACGTAAATTATCTAACGCCCCAACCTTTTTCATTAGTTCAAATAGCTGGTAGTAACAGCCGAAGAATACGTGCAATCCCATTTCAATATGATTGCCATCGCCATCTACCCAGCTACTAACCTTACCGCCAATAAAGGGACGGGATTCAAAAATCTGGACTTCACAACCAGCATCAACTAAATCTACTGCTGTGACTAACCCAGCGAGTCCCGCACCTACAATTGCAACGCGCATTCCATCCTTCCCTGTAAGCTTTCTTTACAAATTGTAACTGCGTAGGGGTCGGAATTTGCCAATCAAATTTATTTCCCTGTTTTCCAGGGACAATTAACTAGTGATACAATTCATTTATATGATTAGTGTTATTTTCGCGATCGCTATGATTAGCTATTTGTAATCCGCGAATCAATTCTCGAATTATATCCGTTGCGGGTCTACCAGTTTTTTCGCAATATCTTTCTAATATTTCCGCTTCTTGTGCAGCTAAATTAACAGTAATACGTTTTACAGCCCACTTTTTATTTGCCATTTTCATAAATCTCTCAGTTTAGATATTTCAAAGGAACTATACAAGTTTGCTCACAAAGGGATTCAGACCCATATTGCATATGTTTCATCAAATACTGTTATTTTTTGTATTTCAATTTCATCAACTCCTGATAATTTTAAAATGTATCTATCAATACCTGATTAATGACCGAATAATCTTAATGCAGTATCCTAGATTAGGTTTTATGCTATCGATTTGTGCTTGTTAAACAGGTAGTTCTATTGGTGTAATTTAAGTCAAAATACGAAAGCTAAAATAGCTTGATTGTAAACTAGTTGTTTAAAATGATTATCTACTTTGTATAAAATAGTATTAGACAACTTGAGTTCGGTGTTAGGAGTTAAAATTAACGTGAGAAATATACGTAATCTCAGTTCGGGTAATCCCGGTTTATTTAACCTTGAATAGCTAAAACGAGGCAAATACGTTGATATATCCCAGAATCAAACAACGGTGTAATGAGGTTTTCAGCTTATCCCGAACTCAGGTTAGATACTAATTAAATATCATTTTTCGGCTATTGATTGGTAACTAAAAATATTCCTATTTCTGGATATGATGAGGGAATCAATATTTTAGCGTGTAATTTATGACTTAGGGCTTGCTGAAAAAGTCTTTTGGTGGGGGTAGGGAATAGGCAATAGGCAATAGGCAATAGTTAGGTGCCTATTTTTTTCTATTCTTTTTACTATCAAAAATTAGAGA
>JAAUYD010007897.1_pt1 | contig 11134 bp, 8 predicted proteins | sample 7278101 | NCBI WGS metagenome assembly JAAUYD01 (sample SAMN14350128, study PRJNA611818) | marine sediment metagenome | isolation source: surface marine sediment (0.6m) | place: French Polynesia: Moorea | collected 2018-08
CGATAGATCAAATTAATAACAAATAACCAATAACTAATATACAAATACACCAATTTACAACTACACTATAAACCAACTATTCTCCAGTAAGTAAGTATTCAATCGCTCGCTGCAGCTGCGGATCTTCTTCGCTGCCCAGGGCAACATCTTCTGGCAGTTCAACCTCGATATCTGGGGTGAGCCCCGCGGCGCTGATGTTGACATCACCGGGGGTAAACCAGCGGGCAACCGTCACGCGCAGTTCGGAGCCGTTGCTCAGGTTGCGAATTTGCTGCACAGAGCCTTTACCAAAAGTGACTTCGCCGATCAAAATCGCCCGATCGTTGTCGCGCAAGGCACCGGCAACCAATTCTGAGGCGCTGGCGCTACCGGCATTGACCAGGACAACCAGGGGAATATCCTCTCCGAGATCGCCATCGTCAGCACGGAACGTCTGGTTCAGACCCTGATTGTTGCGTTCATATAAAACCACCGACTCTGGCAGATACAGATCAGCCACTTCGACGGCTGTATCGAGAAAACCGCCCGGATTATCGCGTAAATCAAGAATCAGTGAGGTTGCACCCTGATCAATTAGATCATCAGTCGCGTCAATTAAACGTTCAGAAGCAACCGCGTTAAAGCTCGTCAACTGGATGTAGCCGATATTGTCGTCGAGCAGCTCTGACTCAACAACCGGAATCTCAATTCGAGCGCGGATAATGGTAATATCAACCAGCGCTTCTTCACCTTCCCGCTGCACGCCAAGGATCACTTGCGTATCGCGCGGGCCGCGAACTTTGGTAATGATCTCATCAAGAGATTGACCCACGACATTTTCGCCATCCACTTCAATGATAATGTCACCCGCTTCCAGACCGGCAATATCGGCCGGACGGCCGTCCATCGGGCGCACAATTTCAACCAACCCTTCGTCGTTTTCACGCACAAAAGCGCCAATCCCTTCAAAGGAGCCGTTCATATCTTCCCGCATGCGGCTGGCCACATCCGGCTCGACAAAGTTGGTGTAATCATCGTTTAAAGTTTCGATTGACGCGTTAATGATGGCAAAATTAAGCTCCTCTTCAGTGGGGAGTTCGCCGTCGAAATCTTCTTCGATGATATCCCACACCTCAAAGAACAGCTCGATATCATCCGCGGATAAATTTTCGATGGCGATGCGCGGTTCACTCGGTTCTTCGGCGGCCGGGGCTTCATCCCCATCATCGGCAGATTCAGCAGAGTCAAAGGTGTTCCCCTGAATTTCCGATTCAGATGATGATTCATCTTCGGCCTCTGTTTCACCACCATCAGCGATAATTGTCTCGCCTTCAACGACGACCGGGACTTCACGGGTCACTTCAATCTCGACAATTTCCGGGCCGAATGCCCCCGCGTAAGTGATTCCAGCATAGAAAGAGGCGCCGGCAACGATAATTAGCAAACAAAAGGCGGCAATCAGGGTAAATAAAGTTTTGGTGTTGTTGTCATTGAAATCAGGCATTTGGTTTCTCTCAAAATAAATCTAAAGTGATCAGCAGGCATGATTGCGATAATTTAAGAATAATGGCTTATTCGCGGCAGCGGGAATCAACAACCTCTCTACTCAATCAAAAACGAGCAGCTAAACCGATAAAATTATTGCCGAACACTTTCTTAAACATGGTCTCATGGCTCATGTGATGGTTAACCTTATCATGGCCCCGTTAGAAACTCAACGGCATTTTGTAAAATTTCATCCTTTCCTGAGGCAATTGCCTCTGCAGAGGGTACTACCTCGATATCCGGCTGCAATCCCTGCTGATCAATTTCCAGACGGTTTGGCGTGTACCATCGAGCGGCCGTAATGTGCACCGACGAACCATCACTCAAATCATAAATAAGCTGGACAGACCCTTTGCCAAAGGTTTTTTGGCCGATCAAGGTTGCCCGATCCAGATCCCCCAATGCACCGGCAACGATTTCGGCCGCGCTGGCCGTCTGGCCATCAATTAAGATGACCATCGGGGTATCTGGGGCCGTGGCGGTTTGGGTCGCCGGGTAAAAAGTCTCACCATCCGCCCGGCTTTCCTGGATCAAAATGGTGCCGTCGGTCACAAATTGATCGGCAATTTCGATCGCCGCATCCAGCAGGCCGCCCGTATTGCCGCGCATATCCAAAATTATGCTAGTCACCCCTTCTGCGAGGAGCTCTTCCGTTGCGGTTTTCACTTCTTCAGCGCTCTCACCGCTAAAACGGGTGAGCTGAATGTACCCGATCGTTTCATCCTCGGGCAAAAGGCGGGCGATGACCGACGGTATTAAGATTTGACCACGCGTGACCACAAAATCTTCCGGCTCGGCATCTTCTCCCCGACGAATGGAGAGAACGACTTCGGTGCCGATTTCGCCTCGTACCATCTGGGCGATTTCTTCGCTGGTCATTTCCGCCGTTAACGGCTGACCATCAATGGCCAACAGCACATCTTCATCCTGAATGCCGGCTTCTTCAGCTGGATTTCCGGGAATCACCGTTAAGACCACTTCCCCGGCGTCATTGCGGCCGATATAGGCGCCGATCCCACCAAAATTTCCCCGCAGAGAGATCTGCTCTTCTTCTCGGGCCACCGGCTCCAGAAAAACGGTGTAGGGATCGTTGAGTGAACCCAACGCCCCGCGAATGGCCGAATACACCAATCCGCGGCCGTTTGGCACCTCACCTATAAAGGTGCGCTCAACGTGCCCCCAGGCCTCCCAAAAGAGAAAAAATTCATCCGACGGATCTGCCGGTCCGGCGGTTAGCTCCGGCCAAACCGTTTCGGCATAATCGTTGGTTAACCAACCGGCCGAAAAGGATACAATCGGCAGTAAAATCAATAAAATTGTGATCAGGATGTTTGTTTGTTTATCAGTCATAAGTTTGCTCGATGGGAATTATCATGGAACTGTAGTTAACAAACAAACATATTTGCTAATTACTAATTGCCATTTGTTTAAAGCTAATTGTTGTTTCTCGGCAAACCGATAAATTATGAAACCAAAGCCTTCGGGTAAGGGCTTGGCTAGCCAAGCCCCTACAAGCCAAGCCCCTACAAATGTCGATGGGTTAAATCGCCCTTGGACCACCTTTCTCTTTAACATACAAGGATCCCGTCAATTTCCAGTGATATCTAGAAGAGAAGCGTTTCCATTTTCAGCCATTCAGGCCTGAACACAGCTTGACGAGATTCCTCGCTTCGCTCGGAATGACAGGGGTTATGGTGGCAACTTGAGTTAATTATTTACTGAAGCTGGGTGAGATTCTTCGATGGGCTGCGCTCCGGGTCCTCAGACAACCTGTCATTCTGAGCGGAGCGAAGAATCCCGTCAACTCAGATAAAAAGGATGATAGCCAGATCGGATGCTTCGATCTCCAAATTAATTTTCAAACGTGCTTACTTCACCAAGAAGGTTAGGCGGCAACCAGGTTAACAAAGACACATCTTCCATATAAATTTAATTGAGAATTGAACATTGACAATCGGAAATTGGTCATTGTCAATTGTTATGGCATATACTTGCATCCATGTTTTTTGACGAAGCAAAAATATTTATCAAGAGCGGCGATGGCGGCGACGGCATGATCAGCTTTCGCCGCGAGAAGTTTGTCCCGCGCGGTGGACCCGATGGCGGGGACGGGGGAAATGGCGGATCGGTCATCTTTCGGGTCAACCCCAAGATCAACAGCCTCAATAAATTTCATCGCTTCGTGCATTACGAAGCGGATAACGGCAAAAACGGCGGCCGCAAGAAGCAAACCGGGGCCAGAGGTCAGGACCTCATCCTTGAAGTACCGCCCGGCACCGTTATTCGCCGGGAAGAAACCGGTGAGCTGCTGGGTGATTTGACCCGCCCGGACCAGGAGCTTTTGCTGCTCCAGGGGGGTCAGGGCGGCCGCGGGAACGTTCATTTTGCCAACAGCGTGAACCAGGTGCCGCAAACGGCCGAACGAGGTGAGCCGGGTCAGGAAAGCTGGGTCACCCTGGAATTAAAGCTGATTGCTGATGTCGGTCTGGTTGGATTGCCGAATGCCGGAAAATCCACCCTCTTGTCGGTCATCAGCAAGGCGAAACCGAAAATTGCCAGCTATCCGTTTACCACCCTTTCGCCAAATTTAGGTGTCGTGCGTTTTAGTGACGAAGAAGCGCTGGTCTTTGCTGATATTCCCGGCTTAATTGAAGGCGCGTCCGGTGGTTCGGGTTTGGGGCATGAATTTTTGCGCCATATTGAGCGCACGCGCGTCCTGGTTCACTTACTCGACGGCAGCACCGCCGAGCCGCTGGAGAATTTTGCCATCATCAATCAGGAGCTGGCACTCTATGATGCCGGGTTAGAGAAAAAACCGCAGCTCGTCGTGTTAACCAAAATGGATTTACCCGATACGGTAGCGTGGGAACCGATCCTCGAAGAAGAAATTGAACAAAGGGGATATGAATTCCAGGCGATCTCGGCCGTCACAGGGGAAGGGGTCCAGGAGATGCTTCGGCGGGTGCAGCAGATGGTTAAAGACGCAGATCATCCCCTCGAAGGGGATGCGGATGAGGAAATTGTGGTCATCCGCCCGGCCGTCAACGAGGAAGCATTTGATATCAAGCGGCAGTCTGATGGGAGCTGGCGCGTCAGCGGCGTCAAAATTGAGCGCATCGCCTCGATGACGTATTGGGAGTTTGATGCGACGGTACAGCGCTTTCAGCGCATCCTGGAAAAAATGGGTATCACCGCCGCCCTGCAGGATGCGGGCATCGAAGTGGGTGACACCGTGCACATCGGGAATGAAGAGTTGGAGTGGGGTGAGTAAAGAATGAGCGGCCTCGGCCTAATCGGCGGCACCTTTGATCCGCCCCACATCGGTCATTTGCTGCTGGCCGAAACCGCACTGACGGCCCTGACGCTCGATCAGGTGGTGTTCATCCCGGTTGGGCAACCCACCCACAAAACGGCGATGACGGCCGCCGCTCACCGGCTGGCCATGACCCGCGCGGCCGTAATCGGCGATGAGCGCTTTGCCGTGGATACAATCGACATCGAACGGCCGCCGCCCCACTACACCGTCGACCTGGTGCCCTTGCTCAAGGAGCAGTGGCCCGATCAACCGCTAACCCTCATTTTAGGGGGCGATTCAATTGCCGACTTATCAAGCTGGCATCGGCCGGAAGCGCTCCTGGCGTCGATCACCATCGCCGGGTTGGAGAGACCGGGTCATCCGATCAACTGGCCTGCGCTAGAAGAAGAATTTCCGCAAATACGTCAGCAAATCACCCTGTTTGAGGGACCCTCAATATTTGCTTCATCTACCGCCTTGAGGGAAAAGCTAAGCCAGGGAGACTGTTCGCGCTATCTGCTTCCGGCCGGGGTGCGCGAATACATCAGCCGACACAACCTGTACCAAAACAAACCTTAAATTTTAATCTTTCCCTATGCGCGATTTTTCGGCAGCGACCATTCCCCTCCTCCGGCAGGCCCTTCAAAACGGGCAGTCGGTGCGCCTGAAAATTATCAGCGGCAGCATGGACCCCCTGCTGCAAATTGGGGATACGGTGGTTGTGGAGCCAGTTGAGAAAGAGCAGCTATCCGATCATATTGGTGAAATTATTACCTTCGTGAACACCGAAACCCTGTTTACCCATCGCTTGATTGAGTGTGATGGCCACACGTTTCAGGCCGCTTCAGATCGCACAGGCACACTTGATCCCCGCTTACCGGTGGGGGCGGTTTTAGGGCGGGTCATCGCTCGGGAGCGACGGGAATTTACCATGCCGTTTACCTCTGGCCAGGGGGAAAAACTGAGCAGCAGCAGCTATCAAATGGGGTTAAATTTGATCAAGGTGAAAAGAAGATTACCCCATTTTTTTTTCCGGCCGGTATACTGGTCTTTTCGTATTTTTTCACGTTTAAAAGCGATTTTCTATTGACTTTTGACCTAATATAAGGGATAAATACTACACGAAGCTATTTGTGGAGGACAGCTATGAGCAATCAACCAAATGACAATGCGGCTATCAGTGGCTCCAGCACCATCCTAGATATACTGCCGGCCTTTGAGCAGCATATGCGCGAGGAAGGATTTGCCAATAACACCATCAAATCTTTCGCCAGCGATGTGCGGCTGATTGGCGGTTACTACCCTGATAAACCGATCCATGAGTATGGAACAGAAGATTTAAATAAGTTTCTCAACTGGCTCCTCAACGAACGAGGAGTCAGCTGCAGTCCCAAATCGTACGCTCGACGAGTGACCACCATTAAGGTTCTTTTTGGCTGGTTGAGTAAAAGTGATATCACCCTGATTAACCCGGCCGAGGCGGTGGTGCAAGCCAGCGCCAGCAGTCCCCTGCCCAAGATCCCGGCGGAACCGGAACTTGAAAAAGCGGAAGCGGTGGCCGAGGCGTGGCGGAAGGGGCACACGATCAGCGGTGAAAATCGCAAAGTCGATGTCCGGCCGCTGGCTTTGCTCAAATTGCTCCTGCAAACCGGGGGGAAGAAGGGAGAAATTAAGGGAATCCACCTGGAAAATATTATCCGGGAAGATGAAAAGAACCCTCAAATTTTTATCCGCTACACCAATCCGCGCATGCGCTATAAAGAGCGCAAGGTCGCCATCGACCCCGATTGGCTCGATCTGCTCGATGAATACGTCGAGCAATACCAGCTTGATGACGAACTGTTTACCTGCACTCCCCGCAATCTGGAATATATTTTGAGCGATATCGCCAAAGAGGCGGAATTAGAAAAAGGGCTCCTCTCTTTTGAGAATTTGCGCTGGGTATCCGCCCTACGTGACCTCAAAAACGGGATGGATCAGGAGTTAATCCGCGAAAAATTGGGGTTATCAAAAATTACCTGGCGGGAAACGCGAGCCAAACTCGAAAAGCTGCGCGAAAAAGAAAACGAAGCGTGAGAAAATTGTAACTTTATTAATTCACCGCAGAGAAGGGGAGAACACGGAGATTTCTCTGATAGAGAGGGATTTGGCGCTCTTGAATTCTCTGCGGTGAGAAATTTTGACCAATCAAGAAGCGGGTTTACTCTTGACAGGTTGTGCCACCGGGGAACAGGGCGTTCTGCGTGGGGTCAAAGAAGACGTTATTGGAAAATGACTCTCCTGAAACCTCTTCCTGCACCTTAATTTCATGGATCCACGGAGCGCAGCGCCGGGCTGAAATAAAGTGGAGCTGGTTGCCACCAAAGTAGCGGGCCGGCTGATCAGCATCAAAGACCCAAATAGTGTATTCGTCACCGTTGCCGCCAAACGGGGTAATGGTCATTTCGCACCGATACTCCGACCCCCCATACGTACAGTTGCCATAGAATACGTTAAAGCCGACGGGACCCTTATATTCGCCGACAATCTCTTCCGGAGTGGGGGAAGCGGGCGGTACGGTAGGAACAACCGGAATTGGGGTCGCGGTAGCCGGGACGTAGACCCGAATTTCGGTTTCAAAAACCGGTCCGACCGGAGACTCGTCAGCATCAACCAGCTGCCATGAGGTGGCATACGTTCCGGCCGACGAGGGAGCCCGCAAATCCACAACCGTTACGGTCGTTTCTTCATTGCTCCCCGGCGCTGAATCGAGGGCGGTCGGCGACTGGGCCGCAAACGACTCCCCGTCTACCCACTGCAGCTGTAATCCAGCGGGCAGCGGGCAGGTCGACGTGTTGAGAATGATCCAATTTAAGGTAAAGGTGCTGTTGACCGGGGCCGCTTTGGAGCGGGGGTTGTTGTAGGTATAAGCGTTGACCAGATCAAAATCAGGTGAACAGGCATCGAGAAACGCCGCTGTCGGATCGATCGTCGGGGTAGGGGTAGCGGTCGGAGTGGATGTGCGGGTGGGCAGCGGGGTATCGGTTGGCGGAATGGTTGCAGTCACCGTCGGTTCGGCCGTATCTGTCGGCTCTGGCGTGTCGCTTGGTTCAACCACCACTTGAGCCAAGCTTTCCGGCGTTTCGGTGACTTCGACCACCTCGCTGCCACCGCCACCAAAAATCGCATAGGCGCCAGTCCCGCCGCCACCTATAAGAAAGAGGGCGATCAGGGCCCATCCCCACCAGGGAATTTTTCGGCCGCCACCGGAGGCCGCGGGTGGCACAAGGGGTGCGGGAGTGGCTGGAGGGCGATCTGCGGGTGCGGGCCCGGTGGCTAAATCCATTAAGCTATCAAAATCATCGACGATTTCCGTGGCCCCGGCCGGAGCGCTGACCTGAGCGCTTTCCTGATAAACTTCTGTTGATTGACCGGCCGGTTCAGACACCAGGCTGACCGTTTCCGAATCGCTTTCTTCCAGATCGTACGTCTTTAACGTTTTTCCGGCCGGTGGGGTATGTCGTTCACGAAGAAGGGCGGCCGGGACCTCGGTCATCAGCCGTTCGTCACCGGTTTTGATCACCGCGGCCGATAAATCGCGGGCCAAATCGGTCGCCTGAGCGTATCGATCTTCAGGTTCCTTGGCCAGCATTTTTAAAATGACGTTTTCAATGGCCGGCGGCAGGAGGGGGTTAATTTCAGAAGGAGGGGGAACATCCTGGCTGATGTGCATCATCACCAGGGCGATCGGCGTTTCAGCATCAAACGGGAGCTTGCCGGTCACCAGATTATAAAAAACAACGCCAAGGGAGTAAATATCGGAGCGCTCGTCACCCGGTTTGCCCATCCCCTGTTCCGGGGACATAAAGGCTGGGGTGCCGACCATCGCGCCGGTAGCCGTGTGACGGGTACCGGTCACCATTTTGGCGATCCCAAAATCGGTCAAAACCGCATGACCGCGGGTGTTGAGCATAATATTTCCGGGTTTAATGTCCCGATGAATCATGCCAAATGAATGGGCGTATGACAGCGCGTCGGCGATTTCCAACACGTATTGAATCGCCTGGGCCAGCGGCATTTTGCGCCCTTTAAGAGCCAGGTCACTCAGGTAATTTTTGAGCGTCCCCCCGGAAATATACTGCATGACGATGTAGTAGCGATTTTGGTGCACGTCAAAATCGTAGACATCGATGATGTTGGGGTGATCAAAGCCGGCCATCGCCCGGGCTTCACGCTGAAAACGCTTGACAAAATTTTCTTCGGCCGCCAAAAACGGATACATCAGCTTGATGGCCACATCGCGGTCAAGCTTCTCTTGTTTAGCCCGAAATACTTCGGCCATCCCCCCGCGGCCGAGTATCTCTTCTACTTTGTATTTGCCGACATACTTCCCTATCAAGGGGTTTTCGTGCTGAGTCACGCTTGACCTGAATCCTTTCTAAATTGTGAGCGTTGTTTAATCCGCGGTGGCTGTAACTGTCCTGGTTTCTCCAGGTTCAGCGTCAAAAGTAAGGGAACATTCATCCACCTGCTGCCGGGTCATGTCTGAGTCCACAGAAGAGTAGTACAGGGACGCCCGCAAGGTGTATGGATTGGCTTTTTCTCGATCTCGTAAATGTATCACAACCTGGATCACCCGATCCAGCGTTTCAATGATGGTCAACAGGCCGGCTTTTTCCCCGTTTCCGTTGGCCATATACAGTTCGATCGTCGGCCGTTCGATAAAAGGGGTGATGGCTACATCGACGGCCACGCGTTTCCCTTCCGGAGATACTTCTATACGGAGTTTTTCAAACCGCACATCCTCGCGCATGCGCGGGGTTTCTTGAGGATTGTCAAAAAAGTTAATATCCATCTGTTGATTATATCCGCCAGGATAATGAATCACCATAGAATGGCGTTACAATTCCGATAAAATAAGGAGAAATTTCAATTCACCGCAGAGAACCAGAGAGCGCGGAGAACAACCTTCCCAAAGAGTTTTCTCCGTGTCCTCAGCGATCTCCGCGGTGATTTTGAAAATCTACTTCATTTTTTGCTTCAGGCGAGCCTGCCGATGTTCCAGCTCTTGCTGCACGATGGGATTGGCCTGAAGTTTTAACGCCTCTTCCGTCCACTTGAGCGCTTCGTCATATGCCTTGATCTCCCATTCGCACCATTTGGCCAATTCTACATGGGCTTCGATATTCCGGCCGTGATGGGCCAGCCTTTCCCAATATTGCCGCGCTTCGTCGCGTCGTTTTTGCCGTTTGAGCAGGATGGCCAGCTCTCGCAAAATTAAACCCTCTTCATGATTATAAACCCCGTCAGCCGGTAAAATTTCGGCTGCCAGGCGGAGCTGTTGTTCGGCCGGTTCGACCTTCCCTTCTTTGAGCCAGAAGCGGGCCAGTCCATAATGCTCGAGCGGTTTATATTTTTTATTTGGTTTCTCAAAGCGAACAAGAAGCTCAGATAGCAAGGTCACCATCGACAGCAAATCCATCCGATTGTGGGAGAAAACCGGCTGCAGCGGCCGGGCGTCCTGGGCCTGAATATACTGCCGATACACCCAGGGGATCAGCGATCCGGGGATATCCGGTTCGTGACGCTGAATAGCCATCACCGACTGTTCCAGGCCGATCAACGAGCAGGAGGGCACCGCCCAATGCCAGATGCGGCGGCCGACCCGAAACAGGTCCATACCGGGCCGGCCCATCAGCTCGCCGTGGGGCGGCTCAAAGCGATTGAGGCGAAAGCGCTGATCGAGCAGGGGCAGGTCAAAGGCGTGGCCGTTAAAAGTGACCAGATGTTTTTTGCGGGCGATGATTTTGAGAGTGTAGTCGAGTACGGCCGCTTCCTCTCCGTGATCGCGGGCAAAAATCTGTTTGACCACAAACTCGCTGCCGCTAAAGTAGCCAACCCCCACTAAAAAAGGAAAGACCCCTGCCCCGTACAGGCCGGTGGTTTCGGTATCGACAAAAAGGGTGTTTTCCAATTCGCTTTGACCAAGATCGGGATCGCCAAAAATGTGTGGGAGGAGGTGATTGGAGAAGGCCAGCATATCCCCCAGCCGCCAGCGGCCGTGCAGGGTCGTTAGGGGATAGCGGTATTCCACCACGAAGCAGTGCCCAACCGGTGATTGAATTTCTGTGCCCTGGGGATACAGATCGTGGATTTGCTGCGCGGGTCCATCCGCAGCAAGTTGATGCTGCGCCACATCGGCTGCCGTGGCCGAGCGGGGCGATTTTTTCTCATTGTTGATGGTGTTTGGATCGATGGGTGGTGCCGGCCGGAGGTGGCGGGCTCCTTTTTTGACACCCAAACGCCGCAAACGGTCGCTCAAACGATTGGCCATGA
>JAAUYD010140635.1_pt1 | contig 11134 bp, 7 predicted proteins | sample 7278101 | NCBI WGS metagenome assembly JAAUYD01 (sample SAMN14350128, study PRJNA611818) | marine sediment metagenome | isolation source: surface marine sediment (0.6m) | place: French Polynesia: Moorea | collected 2018-08
CCCGGCAAAAATATGGTAATATATATTTCCGGCTGTTTTGCTAATATTCATCGCCTCGAAATAAGATCGCTGTGATTCAACCAAATTGTCCGAACCGTAGCCAAACCCTAACATCGTGGCAGCCACACTTCGCCAGTTTAAATCCATTTCGGGGAGCAAACTCAGTGCTTGGTTTGAGAGGGTGATGGTGCCGGGGAGATCACCTCTTAGAGTTGAAATGTGGGCGCGGATCACCGCAACCCTTCCAAACAAGCCCTCTTTGTTCAATTCTTTGATAGAAGCGGATTCGAGCATTTGTTCGGCAGTTTGCAGTTTTTTTTCGGCCTCATCCAGGTATCCGCTTTTGAACAATTCCCGCGCATAAAATATACAAAGCTTCGGATTCGCATCAATGTTTTCAACCGGCAGCTTTTTGAACCATCGTAACAATTGACTTTCCCGGGCGCGATCCCAATCGATTTCAGCAATTTCTTCTATCAACTGCACTGCCAGGGCATAATCCTGAGCAACAAGCGCGTGATCCACCGCATCGTTCTTAAATCCATTATTTGCGAACCAATGGCTTGCCCGGCTATGGAGTTCTGTCATCTGTTCAGCGTGGCTCCTGCGTAATCGCTGCTGGAGCAAATCCGCAAAGAGATGGTGGTACCGATACCAGCGACGTTTGTCATCAAGCGGGATAACAAACAGATTGGCCTTTTCCAGGGTGTTCAGCCTCTGCCGGCCGTTTTCTTGCTGGGTAACAGCATCGCAGAGCGGGCCGCACAGTCGGTCGAGAATAGAAGTCTGCAGCAAGAAATTGCGCTGGGGATCGGTTTGACGGTTCAACACCTCTTCAGTGAGATAGTCTGCAATATAGCGATTGTCTCCTTTGAATTCTTTGATGAAATCGGATGGACTTTTTCGCCCTTGCAGCGACAGAGCCGCCAGTTGCAAACCGGCAATCCATCCCTCGGTGCGCTTTTCGAGCAAATGAATATCATCGGTTGAAAGTCTTAAATTCAAGCTTTCGTTGAAGAGGTTGGCGGTTTCATCGGCGCTGAAACTGAGCTCAGCAGCACGCAACTCGGTCAGTTGGTTCTGGCTGCGGAGCCGGGCCAGTGGAGGCAGAGGCGGGTCAGACCGAGTAGCGATAATCATGTGCATCTGCTTGGGCAGGTTTTCAAGCAAAAACGCTATCATGTCATGGATTGAATTGGCATCGACTAAATGATAATCGTCAAAAGCGAGTACCATGTCGTCCGGCAAGCTGATGACATCATTGATCAGGTTTATCAGAATGGACTCGATCGGTGGAGGTTGCGGCGATTGCAGCATCGTCAAAGCTGCTTTGCCGGTGTCGGCTTCCAAGTTCTGAAGCCCTAAGATGACATAGGTGAGGAAATGCAGCGGATCATTATCGCCTCTATCAACAGAGAACCAAGCTACCGGTATTTTTTTTCTATGTACCCAGTCGACTAAAAGAGTGGTTTTCCCGAAACCGGCCGGAGCGGATATGAGAGTTAGCTTACGCTCAAAGCCCTCATCAATCCGTTTGAACAAACGCGATCGCGTAGTCCATTCCGAACGTCGCGGAGGGAGACAAAATTTAGTTCTTAAAGGAGTCAAATGAAGGCTGTTATCCCATTTATCATTATTCTCAGGGGAAGTGCCACCGGTAGAATTATCTTTGCGGGCCGATCTGGCGTTCAAAATTCTTACCTCCAATGAAATATTACGGAGCAAAACGTTTCAGACGACTACACGCTAATGTTTTTGAAGTGGTGCGTTAACGCTCAATCTTACCTGACTCTGAATAAATCAATTAATCCAAAAAACGGGAAAATGCAAATCAAAGTCACAGATCAGCTACTTTTATCGGGCGTAGAGATGATGCGATGAATCCATCATCAACGTTATATAGTCCCCTATTCCCCTTGATTGATTTGACGTCTTCAAGATATAGTATCTGTAATTTATAGGAAAATGGCAATGCTCATCAAATGCAATGAGGCGATTCGAGGTTTATTAGCGCTAGGCAACCGTAATTCTGTTTGATTGTTAAAAAAATGACAAAACATTCACTTTCTAAGCAAATAAAGAGTCTTGGTGAAGCATCAGGGATTGACATTATCGGATTCGCAAATGCATCTGAATTTTCGAATTATTTATTAGACAAGCATCAAAGGCGAAATCCGAAACTGACATTACCAAATGCAAAATCAATTATTGTAGCTGGCATCTACATTGGCGGTGTAACCATGCCTGAATGGGACAATCCATGGTATGGTCGCACAAGCAGACTGTACCTTTCGGAGTTTTTTCTTGATGTAGTGAAACCACTTGAGCCAATTTCAGATTTTCTAAAAACGAAAGGGTATCAAGCCATAGTATGTGATGGTTCAATAGAAAGCGGCTCCATTATTCCCTTGAAACTTGCTGCAATACGAGCTGGAATGGGGTGGCAAGGAAAGCATTCTCTGCTTATATCAAAGAAGTATGGGACTTTTTTAGCACTGGGAGGAATTTTAACTGACGCCGATTTAGACCACAACGCCATTGAAGAACCAGACAGATGTCGCAAGTGCGAAAAATGTCAAAAAGCCTGTCCCATGGAAGCTCTTGATCAGCCCTATGTTTTGCAAGTTAAAAAGTGTATGTCGTATCAATTACAGGTTGACAGTTTGTCCGAAGAAGCTCAAGCAGCAATGGATAATAGAGTGGGAGATTGTGAGATATGTCAGGATTCATGCCCCTGGAATGCAAAGCACGTTAAAACTCCCTTAATTACAAAGATGACCGATCATTTTCAGAAGAAAATTTATGAATGGGGAGATTCCTTCTATTTGCCAAATTTAAGTAGATTATCCGAGAATGGATATAAGGATATGTTCGGTCACCTTAATACCGGCATTCCTTACGATCTATTTCATAGGAATATTTTAATTGCAATGAAGAAAGCGGAAAGCTTACAGTAAATACAAATAAATAGAGATACAGATACTCATGGAATTAGAACTAAGTTTAGAAGACGACATTCAACTCGCTGAGGTTATAGAACTTTATAAAGAAAATGGCTGGACATCAGCAGAAAAACCGGAGAAATTGATCCCCGCACTCAAGAATTCAGATGCATTGGTTACAGCAAGAATTTCAGGGAAACTGGTTGGTATTGGAAATGCCATTTCTGTTGGCAGTTTAGTTGTCTACTATCCGCATATGCTTGTCCATCAACAGCCAACGGGACCTTTGGAAATCTGTTGTACCAAACTGTTAAGCAATGTCCTAATCTCAATGGCGGTCTTGTCGATTCAATTATAGGTCAAGGCACAGAACTTCTACAACTTGCTGAAAAAGAACGAAATTGACACCACTATAAATTTTTTTGATATTGATTGGATGTTGGTGGAGAGGTTGATCACATGTTGATCATTATTAATGCCTTAATTGTAAACGATTTCTTGTGCTTCCCTGGCGATGGTGAGCAGGTCTTTGCCTTCAATTTCCAATTCGATGCCAAACTTACGCTGGACCATTTTCTTGATTCGTTACCCACGAATCCATGACAAACTTCGCGTCCTTCAAAATTGAATTTATTGTTGAGTTTCCACTCACTCATAATCGTTATTATACTCCTAAATCGAATCCTAACCTTTAATATCTGGACCTTAAAATATTAAGCATTATAGATTACCGATATTGAGACTATCCAAACTTTGCTCAAAGTACAGATATCATCGTTGGTATTTGTCAAATCAAGTAAATATTGTTTAGACCAAAAGAGGCGAGGAAAATAAAAATTCGATGACAATAGTGAAGAAATACTGAATGTCATTGCTTAGCCTATGCAACTAACTGAAAAAGAGAGAAATTGACACCACCCAGGGCTTTTGATAATCAATCGATGTCAGCGACAATTGTTGATCACATGTTGATCAGGCAAAAATCAACTGTTTGATATTATTGTGTTTTTAAACACCTGCCGCCGATTCGACTCCCGCCGCCTCCACCACTAAATATATAAATATATCAAATAGTTATATGAGTTTCACCCCATAACTACCTGATATTTAGGTAGGTCAATTAATGGTCACGATGCACCAAAAACGTGGCCTTTTACGTTTTTGGACTCGGGAGTAAGATTATCAATAGATCCAAATTATTGAACCATAGATAGGTCATTCAGATAAATGGTTTTCCCAAAACTGAATGGCGTGTTCAATCCATCCCTCGGCATCCGTACCAACACCGAGCCCATAACCATGACCGGCATTCTTATATTTGCGATACTCGACTTCTATTCCTGCATTTCTCAAGTTCTCAACACGTCTATCTACCTTTGGCACATTAACGATGCCGTCATCCTCGCTCACCATAATAAACGTTGGGGGGAAGTGTTCAGAAAAAATGGTTTGGCCGGTATAGGCGATGACGACAATACGCGGATTTGGGAGATCATCGCCGCCAAATTTAGCGGTGCCTTTCAAGGCGATATTGCCGACCATCCGGGCTCCAGCAGAACCGCCCCACAAGGAATAATCCGCAACACTGACTCCGAGTCTATCCGCGTTTTTGAAAACGTATGATATGGCTGCCGCTAAGTCCTCAGTGGCCCTTAATCCACCCCCTGTGCGATATCTCAACACGAACGCATTGTACCCTTTTTGGCTCAGTGCCATGGCAACTGGAAAGCCTTCATGAAGTGAACCGACATAGGTAAAGCCGCCTCCCGGAGACACAATAGCAAACGGAGCACCCGGTTGCCCCTTGAAGAAGAAAAGGCCGGTAGACGCTTTGGCCGGGTTCTCCCGTTTTTGCTGCTCGCTGTAGAAGTCGTAGAATATGGTGTCGCCGTCGTTAACCTGGTCAATCATGTGGCTAATTGCGCCCACTACTATGTTAGGGTCCACATGGTCGTGATAGGGCATTAGCGAACCGACCTGATTCAGAGGCCGATCATAATCGCTTGCGTAGTTGTCCCTCGGCAGCAAATACCGCCCGAAACCTTTGAATGCCGGGTGATTCACCATGTGGCGGACGGAATCAGCTGTTGTTATATGAGAATAGTTTCCGGGTCTGGTTCCTTCTTCGCTCAAGATTTCGTTTGTATTGCCAGCAGACATGGCAATATTGGTCTCCATACCGCTTGTGATAAGTATCATTAAGAATACGAATAGCTTCTTCATAAATTGTTATCTTCAAAACCTTTGACTACGTGCCACTGTCTGGATTAGGGGGCGGATCTTGAGTCCCTCAAGAAATTGTGATCGATTTAAATAAAATTGATACTTTGATTTCTAACTGGTTATCACAACTGAGGACTTCTTGCCATAGGTCATTAACCAAAAGTCATGCGACCATTGTCCAATATTGGTCGTAGTGCTCAGCCTGTGGGTGTATTAGTTTCTAACGTACTTGATTCTATGATAAGTTTCTTTCTGCGGACTATGAAACCATCGGTTACAAAAACAAGAGAGACCAACTGCTGAGTCATAAGAATGAAATAACCTTCCATTCCCATAAGCGATGCACAACTCACATTTCCTAACATAAGCCAAAGATATCCTTGTATGTTATCCTTGGCCATCATGTAGGTTCCCATTAGAAAACCCGCAGCTATTCCTAATTCAAAAAATTGACTTAAGTTTTTGATTCCACCAAATTCATATATGCTTAATACAAGTCCAAGCAAAACAGATAACTTTGCTATGCTATCCAACCATTTTGGCTCCGTCCCCTGACCTCTCCAGGCAATTATTAACCCTACGAGCATGGCAGGCGCTCCACCTGATTCCACACCGGCGGCGATCCAATTATGCTCTGATATAAAAACGACCACCCATGCTGGTAGTCCTGCCAGATAAACTATCCAAGATCGGATACGCCAAACTTTCCTGCCATTGAAGGTTTTACTTCTTTCAGCTTGTGAAAAAAATACTTTATTCAGGAGATAAAACAGACCTCCCCAGATTTGAAGCGAAATATCAATCATTCAAAACCCCACCCACCACTACAATCTAAGTAGCCAATTAAACAAATAATTTTACCTCATGAAATAATTATCAAATATGTAATCCTTGTGTCCAACGATAGTTTTTGATAAACTTAATCGAAATTTCCGATTAAAAGAGGGGCCAATGGATTTATATAAACTCAAAACATTCAGAACGGTAGGTGTATTCTTAAATTTTAACAAGGCCGCTAACGTCTTGAACTGCGCTCAATCAACGATATCAGCCCAAATCAAATCTCTTGAAGAAGAAATTGGAGAGCTTCTGTTTAAAAGAATAAAAAAGAGGGTCGTATTAACAGAGGCCGGAGAAAAAATGTTAATTTATGCGAATAAATTGCTTTCGATCGAGGAAGAGGCGCTTGCTGACATTTCCAAGAAAAAGAATCCAGCTGGAACCATCAGATTAATGGTTCCGGAAGCAATTGCCGCAAATTATTTCCCAAAATTGATTCAAGATTTTTTGATTTCTTATCCAACCATTAATTTTGATATTAGCAACTGCTCTCAAAGCGGTCTTGAAAATGAGTTGCGAACTGAGGCAGTTGATTTGGCTTTTATATTTTCTGAAACCGTTGATTCCCTAAATTTAAATTCGGAAAAAATATTAACGGAAAGGTTAGTCGTTGTTTCGAGCCCTAACAGTTCATTAGCCTACAAAGAAATTGTCGATGCAACTGACCTGCATTCTCAAACGGTATTCTTACCTAAGGCGGGTTGTGGCGATGGTTTACTTTTCAGGCAGTTGGTAAACACGGATATTACAAAACCCTCTTCAATAATAGAAGTTACAAGTATCGAGGCGATTAAAAAATGTGCCGTGAGTGGGATCGGAATAGCTGTTCTTCCAGAAAAATCTATTCAAAAAGAAATCCATAGTGGACAGCTTGTTGAATTAAATTGGATCAGAGAATTAGAGACATCAGTTGTCATGATTTGGCATAAGGATAGACGAATTTCAGAAGTGCTTCAAAATTTCATGGAGCATATCAGGAAATTGAAGGATGAATGATTCAATTAGATCTAAATAGGGGGGTCTACGCAACTGTCTGAAAAAGAACGAAATTGACACTACACCAAATCCCTGATATTCAATAGCTGTTGATGTTAAATGTTGATCAGATGTTGATCAGTCTGACAACATTTTTTTATTGGGCATTCTAACAATTTTACCCGCCTTCTTTTCCTGCATCTCCTTAATTGTGGCGACCACTTTAAAATTGCCGGGATCCTTTTAGAGGCAATCTTTACAAATACGGACCAATGCCCATACCAAGGCTTAAAGCCTCAAACGACAGATCCTGGTGCCGTTTACCAAAGCCTTTGGGAACCTCGCTCCCTATTTTGGCATCTGGCGATATGGTGTATCCGGCAGGTGATGGTGATCAGCCGGGGAAGTATTGTTGATCAATCTGCGGATAAAGTGCTTACAGCTTCGCCGGCAATATCCCTTAACCATTTATTGTCCTTGGTGTCACCCCAATAGTCGAGATATCTTTTAAATTGCCGACGTGTCGAATTGACGGCAAAATCATCCGGTCCAACGTGCTGGATGAGGTTTGAACAATGTTCTTTGACTGCTTTTATAATGGTCTTGACCTGGCGCCTCTTTGATGCTTCATAATGTTTTGACAGCATTTCAAGTTCTGCCAATGTCCCACATGCCCAGGCCCTTTCTCTATTATCTTCTGCGTGCATGCTGTCCTTGGACGCCAATTCTTTTGCCATGGCGAACCTGGCGTAATCCCTGTCATCAGGCCGATACTTCTTTCTTTCTCTATCTTTGGTTTGAGATTCCCAATAGAGGACGGCTTTTAACGATAAATATTGGGTTGCCGCCCAGTGATATTTGGACTGGTCAGTCGCCCATTGATCGATGGCCTGATCATAGTTGCCCAGCGCTTGGATGAGGTGTTGAATGTAGTTTTTCTTTTCGTCGGCCTCAATTTCACCAGCACCAATTTCAGGTTTGTAGAGGAGCGCGATTCGTTTGTTCACGGACCCGCAAATACCATAACATTCCGCTCTGCTGAGTCGGCTGCTCATGTCATTGCCGCTGGGCAGCCTGGCTTCCCAGAATTTGAGGTAATCTTGAACTTTTTTTAGTGTTATCTCGACCTCCGCCTCCAGTGCTTTAACTTTGGTATCTCCTAATTTATCGACGGTGTCGGTACGCGAATCCTCGGCCAATGCCTTGAAAATATTGTCTGCGCGTTTCATTGCGGTTTCAACGGCGGCCTTGGTTTGGTTTTCAAAAAATTGGGTGATTTGCGCATCAAAGTTCGGCGGGAGGGAGGCATAGATTATCAGGCTGGCCCAATCATGCATGCGATCCACGTGTGAAGAGAGTATTCGCCTGACTTCGAACAATGCTTTTCTTGGATCGTCCCCTCGCCAGATGCGCGGGTACAACTCTCGGGTCAAAATCGTCGAGCCGTGTTTGGAAAGCGGGAACTGGGATGCCAACACCCATGGTATGCCGGCCACGTGCAGGTCATAAGCCAGGCTTCCTCCCGGGGTTAATACGGAACCCTGGGCGCCTGAATCGCAGGTGGCCAACATCACCATAACGGGAGTAGATCTTTGGTTGCCATCCTTATGTTCCGCCTGCAGGGCCTGGGCGAGTTCTCGCCCGCCCACATGGTGGGCTTTGGTGGGGTCTTTGTCATCACAAAGAATTACGCCGTATCGTTTTTCACCTGAGCGCTCAAAAGAACCGCCGTGGGCCAGAATATGGATGTGGGTAAATTGCTCCTTGGAGCAGATGTCATAAACTTTCTGGATACTGGCATCTTTTAAAACCCTTATGCGCGCCTTGGTTTGATCGACCCGGCCGGATTCACCCTCTTCACCAATGGGTGGCCAGCCAATCCAGGGTTCAAGCCCCTTTCGCAGAGCCCTTATGTGGTTTTTTAGCGGTACGGTTGAAAAGCCGGGTTGAGCGGCGATAACCAAAATTTTGGTGTCCAGTTTTCGATCCCAGGCGATGGGTATGGGCCGTGTTCGACGGATTTCGCGGGTCAGAACGATGGGCAGGTTCAGGTCCTGCAACATGCGTTTTCCTTCCGCCGGTGTGGCTGGCGGTGAAATGGCGATCTCAAATGGCAGATTTGCCAACTCTGATGCAGATGAAACCAGGCGCAGGTGAATCATGTGTTCGTTTGAACCCTTGCCGTATTGATCGCTGATCGACTGCCCAAACGATCGGCCTTGTTCGAAGAGCAAGTTTTGGAGCTTGCCCAATATCTTGCCCATCTCCTGTCCCAGGTCATCCACTGCGGCCTGCCTCGATTTTTCGGCAACGACGCGAGCTTCTTCGCCATCAGGGATGATATACCGAAGGCGGGATATTTTATCGAGCAGCTGATGCTGTTCGAGTTCGATGGAAAAATTGACCGGCGCGCTTTCTCCGCACAATGCCGTGTATCGGGTCAGCGGCGAGAGCAGTTGATTGTGTGAAGGGCCAGGTCGCGTGATCTCAAGAGTCACACCATGAAACACAGTCATCGCTTACTCCTTATTTCGTATAGGACTTTGTGCCGGGTTCGAGCTTCAATTCGACGGTGGTGGCGTTTTTTGCATCCGTAATTCGCAGCAAGTCACCGGTAGTATTTGGCCCCTTGGCTGAGATGCGCACCGCGCTGCTTCGGTCGAATAAGAGCTTTTGTTTTTTGCTTGGACCGCCGCCATCTGCGCGAATGGGGAGGTTGTCCAGTTCCTCCAGTGTCCCGGTCTTCAGTTTAGGCCATATGGTCTTTTCAAAATGGGCCTTATCGTCGAGGCATGCCTTGGTAAATCGATACGTCCGTATCCAGGTGCCGGTATTGTAGTAGTAGCCATGATGCTGCATGGGCAGCGCCCTTGGCATATGGGTGTGCCCGGTAATTACAAAGTCGACATCAGGGCCGATACGATCCTGAATCTTTGTGAAGAGGGTGTCCTTATGGTCTATGGCAAAATCTTCCTGCTGATCGTTCCAGTCTTGAAGTGCACGGCGCAAGGCTTTCTTTTTACTGGTTAGACCCACTCTGCCAAGAACCACGTCGAACCAACCCAGGGTTTCTGTGTCTTCTTCGGATGTCCCTTCGTATTCGCTGTCAGTGATGTCCAAATTTTCTTCAGCATCCTGAAGGAGCTCATCCTCTGCCAACATGGTGCCCCTCGACTGGATTTCTTCCCCAAGGTTACGGCCCACCACATGGCTGAGATAGGCTTCCATCATTTGGGGCCGGGGGGGCGTCAGTCCATTTTCAGCCATATCTCCCAGCAAATTGGCCGTAACGGATCTGCCCTTCCACTTGTCGCGCATTATGGGGATCCCGTCGCTTAAGTCGATTTTGGAAAAGGTCTCTTTATCCAAAGTCAAAAGGATTGCCGCTATGGCGTTTGCTTCCGGTTTGAGGACGTCTACAAACGGATATCGCTGCTTCACAATATTCATCACGTCAACAACCAACCGGGTACCGGCGTTGGGCTTCCAGTCCTTATTGGCAATGGAGCGACCGGCATTCATGGCATTGGCCAACTGCCCGAGCAGGTTATAGTCAACCCAGTTAAAATCATCCATCTCGTTGCCATGGGTGCAATACACTCGTGCGTTGCCAACCATGCAACTATAGCCAGCGCCTGTGGTGGCGAAAATCATACGGGATTGTCGTTCCGGATCGCCCTTGGCCAGCGTAGACTTCAAAAAATCCTGCACCACCGGCAGCGCCAGCTCGATATCATGATTGCCGATGACAAAGACCAGATATCTGTGGGGCGCTTCAATAAATTTTTGAAGCGCCTGCCATGCGGATTTGAACGAAACATCTTTGAAAATACGCTTCATCATATTTAGCGCTTCGGTTTCACTCACCGCGACATAGCCTTCAACATCTTTTTCCGCCAAAGAATCGAAGATATCGCCATTGAGCACCAGACTGACTTTTTCTTTGGGCCGAGAGAGCCTGATTTTATTTATGAAATTTTTTAAGCGGTTGCCCTGGTTGAATATCTGGAAATTTCCGGCTGCAGATTTTTCGCCGCCAAGATGAATGTCGGAAATGACATATAGCTCATCATACTGATCCATGGTATTCCTCACATTAATGGTGAACGCCTTAACCGGGAGATGGGGTGATTTTTACCGATAGACGGCTGAGA
>JAAUYD010031886.1_pt1 | contig 11128 bp, 7 predicted proteins | sample 7278101 | NCBI WGS metagenome assembly JAAUYD01 (sample SAMN14350128, study PRJNA611818) | marine sediment metagenome | isolation source: surface marine sediment (0.6m) | place: French Polynesia: Moorea | collected 2018-08
ACCATCGGGCCGCGCCACACCATCGGCTGGTCGGCTTCGACCAGCGCGCCGATCGACATCATCTGCAGGCCGTGCGCGCGCAGCGGCAGCATGGTCTTGCCGTCTTCGCTCTCGGGAAACTTGCCAACGAGACCCAACATCTGTGGCTGGCTCGGCCCGTAGATATCAGCGTCCAGCACCCCGACGTTAGCGCCCTCGGCCGCCAGCGCCAGGGCAATATTGGCTGCGACGGTCGATTTTCCGACTCCGCCTTTGCCCGATGCGATAGCAATCAGATTCTTGATGCCGGGAATTGGCTGCAAATTACGCTGTACACCATGACGGCGAATCTTCGTCGACACCGCGATGTCCACATCAGTGCCGAAGTTGGCAGACGCGGCAGACACGATGTCGTCACGGATGGAATCTATGGCACTTTTGCACGGAAAACCCAGCTCTACCGCGGCTTGCAGCCGGTTTTCGGTCAATTCGACGATGCGAACCCGCCCGATTTCACCCAATGGCCGCCCGACCAGGGATAATTCGATAGAATTTAGGAACTTGGCTTTATCTGAATCTGTTGACACCGTCACACTTCGCGAGGTTGCATTAGGTAAAATTTCTCTACGTCTAGCCGGCCTGAGGCCGGCGAATCGGGGGCACATTGTAATGGCCGAAAACGGCTGAAAGCCAGTATTGGCGCGCAATGTGTAATTTTCGATGTGGCATAATGCCGCCTCGTCGCTTTGGGCATGTTTGGATATTCGTTTGGCGTCTAGCAGTAAATCACTGACGATTGCGTCCGTCGCAGGGAAGCGGGCATGAGTTTTCTCGCCTCGTTCCGGTCCGACCAGATCCTGTCGCAGCTCGTCGCTGAGCCGGACCCGCAGTCGCCCGGTGCCCAGAAACTGGTGGACAAACTCAAGAAGGCCGGCAACAAAGCCGTCCCGAAGATCATCGACGCCCTGGCGCTGTCTGACAAGACCCACACGATGGTCCTGGTCGACATTCTCGGCACGATGGTCAATGACAAGAATCTCGAGATGTACCGCGAAGGCCTGGCGGACGGCAACGAGCGCGTCGTTTCCGGCACGGCCTGGGCACTGTCCAGCAGTACCGATTACAACCCGAATACCCTGCTCGATTTTTTTGACGACGACGAGGTATCGAAGCCGGCGCTGATCGAGGTGCTGCGCGTGCACAAGCAGGACCTGTCTGTCCATGAGCTGATGCAGCGCGCCTACGATTGCGAGCCCAAGGAAAAAGCCGCAATCTTCAAGATCATCGAGGACACGATCAAGCCGGACATGGTTCCGGATCTTATTGCCCGTATGGGCGGCAAGGACCCGGTCATCAAAATGCATCTGATGAACCTGCTGGCGCGCTTCGATGATCCGCGCATTAACCAGGCCCTCGAGATGCAGCTCAAGGACCCGAACAAAATGGTGCGCAGCGCGGCGCTCGCGGCCCTCGGATCGCGGAGCGGTCATGTCGACGTCGAAAAGATCGCGTCCGCATTGCTCGATCCCGATCTCGACGTCCAGAGCAAGGCCGTGGACGTCCTGGTCAAGGTCAATCATCCGGAAACGGTCCAGTACCTGATTCCCGCACTCAAGGATGAATCCGAATACTCACGTCGCGCAGCAGTCGAGGTGCTCAACGAAGTCGGCAGCGAATCCTCCGTCAAGGATCTGCTCGAGGCCATTAGAGATGATGACTGGTGGGTGCGTTCGCGCGCCGGCGATGCGCTTGCGGAGATCGGTGGGCCGCGCGTTGTTGACTCCGTCGTCAAGCTGATTCGCAATGAGGACGAAGAGATTCGACGCACGGCGATCGAAATTCTCAATTCCACCAAGAGCGAGCGCGCCGAGGAAGCACTGATCGGCGCCACCGACGACCCCGATTGGTGGGTTCGCGAACGTGCGGTCGATGCGTTGGCTAAAATTGGCAGCAAGAAAGCGGTTCCCAAAATCGAGTCGATGCTCGGGCAGAACCCGAAGTCGGACACGGTCCTGATTCGCGCCATTGGCAAGCTCGGCAATGCGAATCACATCACGAAAATCCTGCCGATGCTCAAAAGGCCGGAACGCGAAATCCAGATCGAGTCGATCAAGGCGCTGTCGCATCTGTCGAACGACTCGCATGCGTCGAACATCCGCAGCCTGCTGAAAAAGATCAAACAATCGGACGACATGACGATGATCAATGTCGCCGACAAGGCGCTCAAGGATCTCGACGCGCGCTTCTCGGAGACCGTTGTCGAGCAGAACGTCCGTGCCGAAAAGATTGGCGAGAATACAAGAACGCTTCTCGTCGACAACGACGAGCTCGACAAACTGCTGACCCAGGCGAAAGAACAAAGTGCGGTGGCGCAAGCAGATGGCGACGGCGAAATCGTTACGGATATCCCCCAGGCGCCCGCCGCTGAAACGCCGACTCCGGCGCCCGAGGCCCCCGCCATCCTTGACATTTCGAAGCTCGAGCCCGGCGACATTATCGATGGCCGTTACAAGTACATTGAGAAGATTGGTAAAGGCGCGTTTGGCACTGTGCTGCTGATGGAAGACGAGGTCGTCGACGAACAGCTCATTCTCAAATTCCTGAACCCGAACGTCTCATCTGACGAAGAGATGATGAAGCGTTTCGTTCACGAGTTGCGCTACTCGCGCAAGATCACACATCGCAACATCATTCGCATCTATGACTTCCTGCACCTGCAGGGCTGCTATGCAATCTCGATGGAGTATTTCCCGTCGCATACGTTGTCGGGCGAAATTCCGGACAACAAGCCAATGGATCTCGACAAAGTCCTGCGCTTCTCGCGTGATATGGCAACCGGCATGTCAGTTGCCCACCAGGCCGGCGTTATCCATCGCGACCTCAAACCCGCCAACATTCTCGTGAATGACGAAGGTCTGCTCAAGATCGTCGACTTCGGCGTTGCGGCCGCCGCATCGAGCGGCGACACCCAGCTTACCAAGACTGGCTACGTAATCGGCTCTCCGAAATACATGGCGCCGGAGCAGATTCTCGGCAAGAAGGTCGACGAGACGGCCGATATCTACAGCATCGGCGTCATCATGTACGAGATGGCAACCGGTGTGCCGCCGTACAGCCGCGGCGATCATATGTCCGTCATGTACCAGCATGTCCAGGGCAAGGCCAAGCAATGCCAGGAAATCAACCCGAAGATCACGGACGAGTTTGCCGGACTCATCGGCAAGGCCATGTCGGTCGACAAAACCAAGCGCTTTCAGTCCATGGACGAGCTTACAGACGCGCTTGATGCCATTAAACTCTGAGTCCAGCCATGGCACGCATTGATTCATTCTTGAAACTCGGCCTCGCACAGGGGTGTTCTGACGTCCACCTTGCCGTCGGCGTCCCGCCGATGCTGCGCATGAACGGCGACCTGATGCCGATCAAGTTCCGCGAACTATCGGACACGGAGCTCGAAACCTATGTGCTCGAGATCCTGACCGAAAAGCAGAAGGCGCGTCTGCACGCCGGGCTCGACATCGACTTCTCGTACGTCAGTGAGGAAGGCGGGCGCTTCCGTGTCAACGTCTTTCGTAAGGCGACGGGCATCGGCGCGGTATTCCGACATATCCCGGGCGACGTGCCGAAACTTGATCAGTTGCACATGCCACCGATCCTCAAAACGTTCTGCGATTATCACCAGGGCATGGTACTGGTCACCGGCAGTACGGGCACCGGTAAGTCGACAACGCTCGCGGCAATGATCGACCACCTGAACGAGACACGAAACCTCAACATCATCAGCCTCGAAGATCCGATCGAATTCGTGCACCCGTCCAAAAACTGCCAGGTGATCCAACGTGAAGTCGGCACGCATGTCGAGAGCTTCGCAGACGGTGTCCGTTCGGCGATGCGCGAAGACCCGGACGTCATCCTGGTGGGCGAATTGCGCGACGCCGAAACCATTTCAATGGCCATGACGGCGGCCGAAACGGGCCACCTCGTTCTCGGCACATTACATACGACCGGCGCCGTGAAGACCATTGATCGGGTGATCGATGCTTTGCCTGGCGAACTGCGCGAACAGACCAAGGGCTTCCTCGCCATGAGCCTGAAGGCCGTGGTTACCCAGATTCTCGTGAAGACGCCCGACGGCCGCGGCCGCCGCGCAATTCTCGAAATCCTCGTAAACACCCGGGCCATCGCGAAGCTTATTCAGACCGACCAGACGCACCAGATCCCGTCGCAGCTGCAGACCGGTAAGGACCTCGGCATGCAGATGCTCGACCAGGCGTTGCTCGAAGCGATTAACGCCAAGGAAGTCGATCCCGACGATGCGATCCGGTTCGCCAACGAAAAGAAGAAATTCTCGCGCTTCGTAACGGATACCGATCTCGTGCCGATCATCGACATCGGCGACCAGTCGAAGTTGTGATGCCATCATGAAAATCGATCAATATCTGACCAAGGCCCTGGAAAGCAACGCATCCGACCTGCACTTTCTGTCGGGCGATCCCGTTCGTGCCCGGGTCCACGGCACGTTGCAGACGCTCATGCCGGATCGACTCGAAACCGAAGCCGTGCAGGAGGCGGTCTTCGAAATAATGGACGGCGCAGCGCAGCGTCATTTCCAGGAACACGACGCAGCCGACTTCGCGTACGAGATTCCCAATGTCTCCCGCTTCCGCGTGAATGCATTCCGGCATCTGAACGGCATCGGTGCCATTTTCCGTGCAATTCCGTCAAAGGCCATGACGCTCGAAGAGCTGAACATGCCGAAGGTGGTACATCAGCTCTGCAAGCATTCGTCGGGCATGATCCTCGTTACCGGCAAAACGGGTTCAGGTAAGTCCACGACGCTCGCTGCGATGATCGATGAAATGAATCGCCGCATGAAGGGTCACATCCTCACGATTGAGGATCCGATCGAGTTCGTCCACAAAGCCAAGGGCTGCCTCATCAGTCAACGCGAAGTTGGCGTGCACAGCCCGAATTTTGCGGAAGCCCTGCATTCGGCCCTGCGCGAAGATCCCGACGTCGTGCTCGTCGGTGAAATGCGCGACCTTGAAACGATCAGCATTGCCGTGACAGCCGCGGAGATGGGTATCCTCGTCATGGGAACCCTGCATACCAATGGCGCGGGACAGACTGTCGATCGCATCATCAATTCGTTCCCGGCCGACAAACAGTCGCATATCCGCACGATGATCTCGACGTCACTGCGTGGCGTCATCTCGCAGCAGTTATTGCCGACGATCCACAAACCGGGACGCGCCGCTGCGCTCGAGATCATGATCAATACGTCCGCGGTCGCCAATCTTATCCGTCAGGGCAAGCTCGACCAGCTCGAAACCGCGATCCAGAGTGGCGGGAGTATCGGCATGAAGTCGATGGACAACGCCCTGATGGAACTTGTCGAGAAAGGCTGGGTATCGGGGCATGAGGCCTACCTGCAGGCCAACAACAAGCACAAGTTTGAACAAGTCAAAGACATGGATTGACGCCCCCGCCATGGCATAATCCCGCCTTTTGGCGTCCCGAAATCCTCCAATGTCCCAAGCCCCGAGAATAATCCTCGTCACGAGTGCCCTGCCCTATGCCAATGGGTCGATCCACATGGGCCACCTCGTCGAATACATCCAGACTGATATCTGGGTACGGTTTCAGCGGCTGCGCGGGCACCACTGCACCTACGTCTGCGCGTCAGACGTGCACGGCACGGCGATCATGCTCAAGGCGCGCGAACTCGGCGAAACGCCTCAGGCGCTCACGGAGAGAGTCTCCAGAGAATTCGTCCGCGACTTCCATGACTTCGGCGTCGATTTCGACAATTACTACACGACGCACTCGCCCGAGAACGAGGCGCTCGTCTACGGCATGTTCGAGCGCCTGCGCGAGTCCGGCGATATCTACACACGCACCATCGAGCAGTCCTACGACGAAAAAGAAGGCATGTTCCTGCCCGACCGTTTCGTTAAAGGCACCTGTCCGCGCTGCAAGTCCGAGGACCAGTACGGCGATGCCTGCGAGGTCTGCGGCTCGACCTATTCACCGGAAGATCTGATTGATCCGAAATCGGTGCTGTCGGGCACGACACCGGTCAAGCGCGAATCTGAACACTACTTCTTCAGGCTCAGTGAGTACGAGGAGCGCTTGCGAGACTGGATGAGCCACGCCGCACTGGACAAGAACGTCGTCGCCAAGCTCGACGAGTGGTTCCAGGCCGGCCTGCAGGACTGGGATATCTCGCGCGACGCGCCCTACTTCGGTTTTCAGATTCCGGGCACAAAGGACAAGTATTTCTACGTCTGGCTCGATGCCCCGGTTGGCTACATGGCGAGCTTCAAGCATCTCTGCGATCGCACGGAAGGACTGGAGTTCGACGACTACTGGAACGCCGAGAGCAAACATGAGGTTTATCACTTCATCGGCAAGGACATAATGTATTTCCACACGCTGTTCTGGCCGGCCGTCCTGAAGGGATCTGGCTATCGTCAGCCGACCAGCGTGTTTGCGCACGGCTTCCTGACCGTCGACGGCCAGAAGATGTCCAAGGCCCGCGGCACCTTTATCAAAGCACGTACATATCTCGACCACCTCAATCCCGAGGCGCTGCGCTATTACTACGCCGCGAAACTCGGGCCGACGATCGAGGACATCGACCTGAATCTCGATGACTTCATTGCGCGTGTGAATTCCGATCTGATCGGCAAGCTCGTCAACATTGCGAGCCGTTGCGCCGGCTTCATCAACAAGAAGTTCGACGGACAACTTGCAGCGGCCTTGCCAGACAACGAGCTATTTGCCGAATTTGCGGAGGCGTCGGAAACCATCGCCGCACACTACGAAAAGCGCGAGTACTCCAAGGCAATGCGCCTGGTTATGGCGCTTGCCGACAAGGCCAATCGCTACATCGACGAACACAAACCCTGGGTCTTGGCAAAGGACAACGCCAGCCTTGCCGATGTGCAGCCGGTTTGCACACAGGGGCTGAATATGTTCCGCAGCCTGATGATCTTCTTGTCGCCCGTGATTCCCGGGGTAGCCACCGATGCGAAGGCGTTCCTGAACGAAACAGACTGGCATTGGAGCAATGCCAGCGAACCGCTGCTCGGCAGTACCCTGAACAAATTCAAGCCGCTGCTGACGCGCATCGAGGCCGACCAGGTCCAGCGCATGGTCGAGCAGTCCAAGGAGAGTATGCCTGTGGCAGAAGAAGAATCTCAGGACGAGACGATCGGCATTGACGACTTCATGAAGGTCGATCTGCGCATCGCAAAGATCGTCAGGGCCGAACCGGTCGAAGGCGCCGACAAGCTGCTCGCGCTCACACTCGATATTGGCGACGGCGAACGACAGGTATTCGCCGGCATCAAGGCGGCGTACGAAGCCGACAGCCTCGCAGGGCGACATGTGGTTGTTGTCGCGAATCTCGCCCCTCGCAAGATGCGTTTTGGCGTGTCCGAAGGGATGGTGCTGGCCGCCGGTCCTGGTGGCGAGGACATTTTCCTGTTGTCGCCCGACGACGGCGCGAAACCGGGCATGCGCGTCAAGTAATCCGTAAACTAGGCGAATGACCGAGCTCTTCGTCATTCTGATCAGCACGGTACTGGTCAACAACTTCGTACTCGTACGTTTTCTCGGCCTGTGCCCGTTCCTCGGCGTGTCGAGGAACCTCGAGGCTGCCGCGGGTATGTCCCTGGCAACGGCGTTTGTGCTGACGTTGTCGTCGGCGACGGCCTACCTGCTGCACCAGTACGTCCTGGTGCCACTCGAGCTCGAATACCTGCGCACGATCGCCTTCATACTCGTTATCGCCGCGAGCGTGCAGTTCACCGAGATCATGGTGCGGCGTATCAGTCCGCTGCTCGACCAGGTGCTGGGCATTTACATTCCCCTCATCGCGACCAACTGCGCCGTACTTGGCGTCGCGCTGCTCAACATTCAGCAGTCCAAGGGGCTCGTCCAGTCCGTGTTCTACGGACTCGGTGCGTCAGGTGGCTTTGCGCTCGTGCTGGTCATGTTCGCGGCAATTCGCGAGCGTCTCGAAGCCGCCGACGTACCGGCCCCGTTTCGCGGCACCGCTATAGCCCTCATGACCGCCGGCATCATGGCCCTCGCGTTCATGGGCTTCTCCGGCATGGCGAGGCTTTGATGCGCGCCTATGTTCGAAGCCATCCTGACAATCGCCCTGCTCGCGTTAATCGCCGGAATCGGCCTCAGTTTCGCGTACCGACAGCTACCGCCAACCGAAGGCGGCCTGGTGGAGCAGGTCAATGAGCTGTTGCCGCAGACACAATGCGCACAATGCGGCTACCCCGGTTGTCGGCCGTACGCGGTTGCCGTGGTCGACGAGAACGCCCCGATCAACCTGTGCCCGCCAGGTGGCGAGGACACGATCCAGCGGCTCGCGCGCCTGCTGGGCCGGGAAGCGATACCGCTCGTCGAAGCTGCCGCTCCGGCCGTCGCCGTTATTGACGAGCCCGCGTGCATTGGCTGCTTCCACTGCCGCAACGCGTGCCCGGTGGATGCAATTGTGGGCGCCCATCATTTCATGCATACGGTCATCACCGACGAATGTACCGGCTGTGAACTGTGCGTGGCGCCGTGCCCGGTGGACTGCATTGCGATGAGGCCGCTGTCGTGACCGCGCCAACCTATGATCTCGGCAAGCTGCATGGCGGCCTGCGCCTGCCGGGGCATAAGAAGGACTCGACACGCCAACCCATAATCGAGGTGCCGATTCCGGCGCAGCTGATATTGCCGATCGAACAGCACGTTGGAGAGCCGGCACAGCCGGTTGTCGACATCGGCGACCGGGTGCTCAAGGGTCAGCCGGTCGCCGAGCCCGATGGCGAGATGGGTGTGCCGGTACATGCACCGACGTCAGGAACCGTGGTTGGCATCGACCGGCGCCCTGTAGCTCGACGTCACGGTGAGAAGGCCCCGTGCATTATCATCGAGAGCGACGGCCTCGATGAGGCACACACCGGATGGGATATCGGTGACTACAGGGCGCTCCAGCCCGCCGACCTCCTGCTGCGCATTTTTGACGGCGGTATCGTCGGCCTTGGCGGCGCCGTGTTTCCGACCGCTCAGAAACTCATGCAGGCGCGAACCTGCGAGACCGAGTACCTGATCCTCAACGGCGTTGAGTGCGAACCCTATATCAGTTGCGACGATTTGCTCATGCGGGAACGGCCCGCCGAAATTCTTGGTGGCGCACAGGTGCTGATGCACGCGCTGCAGGTCGATACCTGCTTCGTTGTCGTCGAGAGCGACAAGCCCGAGGCGCTCGCGCAGCTCGGCGAGGTTCTCGCGGATCTCGATGATGACCGCATCATTCTCAAACAGGTTCCTACGATCTATCCGTCCGGAGGTGAAGACCAGCTCGTGCAGCTCGTCACGAATCGCGAGGTGCCGACCGGCGGTCTGCCGACTGACGTCGGCTGCATCGTGCAAAACGTCGGCACGGCGGCCGCCGTGTATGACTGGATCGTTCGTGGCGAGCCACTCATCTCACGCGTGACGACCGTGACCGGCGACGGCGTGGTCAATCCCGTCAACGTACGGGCTCGTATCGGCACGACGATCGAGGAGATCGTCAAGGTTGCGGGCGGATATACCGAGCGCGCCAATCACCTCATCATAGGCGGTCCGCTAACCGGCAAATCCGTGTCGACGGACGAAGTACCTGTGGTGAAAGCGAGTAATTGCGTCCTGGTCGTCGCGAAGTCGTCGTACACGCGCGGCGAGCTGCCCTGCATTCGCTGCGGCGACTGCGCGGCCGTATGCCCGGTACAGCTGCTACCGCAGCAACTGTTCTGGTATGCATGTGCCGATGATGAGCAGAAGCTGCGCGAGTTCGGTCTGACCGATTGCATTGAATGCGGCTGTTGCGATCTCGTCTGCCCGAGCCACATTCCCCTCACAGCCGACTTTCGAATGGCCAAAGGGCGCATCCGCGAGCTTGCCGACGAGAAATCGCGCGCGGAACGTGCCCGGCGGCGATTCGAAGCGCGCAACGAGCGACTCGAGCGCGAACGGCGTGACCGCGAAGCAGAGCTGTCCCGTCAGAAGGAAACGGCGAAAGCCGCAGGACCGGATGCGATAGCCGAGATCCTCAAGCGCAAGCAGCGCAAAGACCGGGACGACGGGTCATGAAGTTCGCCCTGCGCGAAACCCCGTACTGGTCGGCTCGCACCAATGTCGCGTCTCTGATGCTACAGGTTCTGGCCGCGCTCGCGCCTGCAGCGCTCGCCCATGTCTGGTTCTTCGGGCCGGGCTTCATATTCAACCTGCTCATCGCCGCCGTCTTCGCGGTTGCCGGCGAGACGCTTATGATGTTCTTGCGCAACCGTCCACCCGAGACCGCACTTACGGACTACAGTGCGCTCGTCACAGCTGCTCTGCTCGCCTTCGCGCTGCCATCGTTGACACCCTGGTGGGTGACGGCAACGGGCGCACTGTTCGCAGTCGTGGTTGCAAAGCACCTGTACGGGGGGCTTGGATTCAACATCTTCAACCCGGCGATGGCGGGCTACGTAGTCATTCTGGTCGCTTTCCCAATGCACCTGAACCTCTGGGTCGCGCCGGCGATGGGCGACATTGACTACCAGCATCTGACAATCATGCAGACGCTCGCATTCACGCTGACCGGCAACCTGCCCGATGCGATTTCGTTCGATGCGATCAGCCGTGCCACCCCGCTCGACGTAATGAAGTCGGGCCTGAACAACATGGCGACGGCCGTCGAGATTCGCGCCAATCCGATCATGGGCGACTTCGGTGGCCGCGGCTGGGAGTGGATCGGCAACTTCCTCGCCATCGGCGGGTTCTGGCTGCTCATCAAGAAGATCATCCGCTGGCAAATTCCCGTCGGCGTCGGCCTCGGACTGCTGGTACCGGCCGGCGTCATGTGGCTGCTCGAGCCGGGATCGAATCCGAGCCCGGGATTCCATTTGTTCGCCGGCGCCAGCATCCTGTGTGCGTTTTTCATTGCGACCGACCCGGTCTCTGCGGCAACCAGTCCGCGCGGCCGACTGATCTATGGCGTCGGAATTGGCTTCCTGATCTATTGCATTCGAACATGGGGCAGCTACGCGGATGGCGTCGCATTTGCCGTGCTCATCATGAATATGGCCGTGCCTGCGATCGACTACATGACGCG
>JAAUYD010104159.1_pt1 | contig 11127 bp, 12 predicted proteins | sample 7278101 | NCBI WGS metagenome assembly JAAUYD01 (sample SAMN14350128, study PRJNA611818) | marine sediment metagenome | isolation source: surface marine sediment (0.6m) | place: French Polynesia: Moorea | collected 2018-08
CCAAAAATGATGTCAAACTCGGCAATGCGAAAAGGAGGTGCAACTTTATTCTTAGCCACTTTTACTTTAACGCGATTGCCATATTCGCCTTCGCTGCCTTTTTTGAGGGTTTGAGTGCGACGAATATCTAAACGCACTGAGGCATAGAATTTGAGAGCTGTTCCTCCTGTAGTCACTTCTGGATTACCGTAAGTAACTCCTATTTTTTGCCGTAATTGGTTGAGGAAAATAACCGTACAGCCTGATTTGCCAATGTTTCCAGCAATTTTGCGCAGTGCTTTACTCATCAGACGAGCTTGCAGTCCCACCTGATTGTCGCCCATTTCTCCTTCAATTTCTGCTCGAGGTACTAGAGCCGCTACCGAGTCAATTACGATAATATCTACTGCTGCCGATCGCACTAACTGATCGACTATTTCTAAGCCTGTTTCTCCTGTATCTGGTTGAGAAATAAATAGGTTTTGAATGTCAACCCCTAAAGCTTCTGAGTAAATAGGATCTAATGCGTGTTCGGCATCAATAAAAGCAGCTACTCCTCCTGCTTTTTGGACTTCGGCGATCCCGTGTAGTGCTAAAGTTGTTTTACCCGAACTCTCAGGACCGTATATTTCAATTATCCGGCCTTTTGGCAATCCACCCCCCAATGCTAAGTCTAGGGTAAGTGCCCCAGTAGAGATTGTTTCTACCCTCATGCGGGTAGCGTCTCCCAAGCGCATAATTGAGCCTTTGCCAAAATTGCGCTCGATTTGGTTTAATACTAAGCTTAAAGCTTTGTCTTTTTCAGGATTGTTTGTAATAGTGCTAGGAGCCATTAATGCCTCGGTTTACGATCTAAAGAATTATTGATGTAGACGGGAAATCTAGTTTTTGTTACAAACACTTCGCTAGACCTGTTATGTGGTTAGGATGTGGCGTGTCGTGCAATTTTTAGGTTGTGAGGTCGATCTGAACTATACTTTTTCCTTATCTCCTCAAAAACCCTACACCTTACAATTTAACCTCTCAACTGCTCTCGTCAAGCATTGACGATACAACCATAATAACCTTTATTGTTTAATAAGTCAAATAAGTTTTTATTCTCTTCAAATATCCCTGTGTACCCACGAGCTTCTTGACATTCTTCCAGCGCTGATTGCAAAAAGTAAGTTGGCGGATTTCCATACCCCTCGATATAAAATTCCTGACCCATCGACTCTTACTTAGGGATTGCAAGTAGCTGTTTTTCTCAATTAGTAACATAACACATAACGAACAAAAATACTACTTTTAAAACATAATTACAAGCTAAAGATCATTGATTATACAATCTCAATTTAAAAAAAATTTTAGGTAAAAATAAAAAGACCGCTAGCTCAAAACAAACAGGCGGTCTTTAAAATTTAAATTAAATTTTGCTTTGATTTACTACAAAGAGGAGCCTACACCCGCATAGGCACCATAGAAGAAAACACCTAGGACAGCGATTGCACCTAAGCCGGCAATAACAGCTACGATCCATAATGGAATTCTTGCTTCTCCAGACATTTTTTTAACCTCCTAATTATTAGAATTAGTTGAAGAAATAGCTGGAAAATAGAATACCAAGCACAGCAACTAGAAGTAAACCCAAGTATAGAGAAGTACGGTTTAGTTCTACTGGTAGTTTATTTGGATTTGGATTTCTTTCCATCTTTATTTCTTCTCCTATCTTTGAATAAATTGCATAGCGGCGATCGCGCCTACAAAGAAGACGCTGGGAACGGCTAGAGTGTGGACTGCTAGCCACCTAACAGTAAAAATTGGATAAGAAATTGGTTGATTTGGATTAGTACCACTAGTCATAATGTTCTCCTTTTTTTTACTAACTAGTTATTAAAATCTTCAATTTGATTTTTTGCTTCATAGCGATCGGAAAGGATTGGTATTTCCTGGCGATCTTGAGTGAAATACTCATTAGGGCGAGGGGTACCAAAAGCGTCGTATGCTAGACCAGTACTTACAAATAGCCAACCAGCGATAAATAACATGGGAATTGTAATACTGTGAATTACCCAATAGCGAACGCTAGTAATAATATCTGCAAAGGGACGTTCTCCTGTAGAACCACTGGACATTGTTGGTTTTCCTCCTGTTATATTATAAAGTTACGAACTATCTGCGAGCTTTATTGAGACCTATTAAGCTATTTTTACTTGCAGAAGCCCTAGTTGCTAAGACATAGGGTTTTTTATTACAAACCCCAAAACAAAATTATTTTGTGACTCTTGTTTTTTATTTTGGACTAATATTTTAATCCTAGAGTCTAAATTATTGCAAGTTTTGGCTGTTTTTTATCATCATAACGATCGAGGTGAGGTTCGGACAAGACTTGCACCTACATCCTCAATTTATCCCGCTTGACACTTACGATCGACCCATCTCTAAAGATGTAACCTAAAATGTACCATTTTTTTATTCTAACTTATTTTAAGTCAAAAGTTACGCACTTTAACTGTGTGGCTTTTTTGGACAAAAAATATGGGAAATGGCCTTAGTATGACAAGCAATCAGTTATTTTCGATAGCTATCGTCGAGTATTTATGTTGCTTCTTCTAATGGCTCGTATTTGAGTAAAATTCCTCTCTGACCGAGAACAAATCCTTTTTCAGGTGTTATAAATAGAACTTTATAAAAATTAGAAGGAACTTTTTCTACTTCTCGATCTTTTTCCCAACTTTTGCCATTATCAACGCTACGTAGTAAGTTACCACTACCTCCAGCTACCCACATTTCTTCTTCTGTGCGATAAGCAATATCTAAAAGACCCCAACTTGTAGAAGGTTCTGGATAAACAACATCTCCCCAATCTTCTACATCTTCTGATTCAGTAAACTGAATTTGACCGCCACGAGCTAGGAGCCATAAATTGTTGCCATCTTCGCTAAAACCCATATTTTGAACTCTACGGGAAGAAGTGCGCTGGTGAGGTGTCCATTCTTCTTGACCTGGTTCCCAAGTAGAATAAAAGTTTCCTCTAGCAGAAACAGCAACGTATTTTCCATCGCGCGATCGATTTATGTTGCGAGCAACTCCTACTGCTCCTTGTACCATAGCTTTCCAGGTGCGACCACCGTTTTCTGTTGTATAAATTGCACCTAAATCTGTTACCATCTCTGCTGAGTCTGGCCCCAATGCGAGTATTTGATAGGGAGAACCTGGTAATTTTTCACTCAAAGGAATGCGAGACCAGGTTTTACCACCGTCATCGGTGTGAAGCAAAATTGCCGGTTCCCCAGTAATCCATCCTTCTTCTCCGCTGAAGCTGACAGAAGTAAAACTAACTTTCTCGTCTCCTAGGTCTAGAGTTTTTTCTTCCCAATTATCCCCCCCATCAGTGGTTTCTAATAGGGTAGCTTTGCTTCCTACCAACCAACCGTGGTTTAAGTCTTCGGTAAAATCTACATCTGCCAAAGTAGAATCGGTAGAAAGCTCGACTACTTTCCAGGGATTATTGTCGATCGAGGCGACTTGACTGCAACTAGCACAAAATAAGCAAACCGCTATTACTATTACAATTTGTTTCAGTTTTCTCATAAAGTAGGTTTACTAACATCCAATCTGTAATCAAGGCAAATTGCTCTAGTATCCCTCGGTGGGTTACTGCAAACAATTTATTTCAAGCACTAAAATATGGTGCTAACTGTCTTTGGTGTAGGGCTGCTTTAGCTTAATTGAGACCGTATAGACTTATAAAGAACAAAAAGCCTAAAGCTAAAGCGCCAAAGATAAGAAGATTTTTCTGTTTTGGTGTTAAACGGTTAACCCCAAAACCATAATTTAAATTTTCTTCAAATCCTGATGGTGCGCCAGTTGCACCAATATTGACAAAAACGTTGGAACGTGCGCCGCATACGGGACAACGCCAGTTGCTAGGTAAATCTTCAAACTGCGTTCCTGCAGCAATATCATTTTTACTATCACCCTTACTGGGTTCGTATACGTAGCCGCAGGCGCGACATTCGTAACTGGCGGGTGATTTTTCGGCAAGGGTTTTTTCTTCTGGTCGCTCGCTCATTACTTGAGATAAGCAAATCTTCTTAAAATATCTTTAACAAATTATGACATAAATCTAAGCTTTAATTGCTGCTAATTTATAATTTGTTGTTTGTTATTGGTTGAGAAGTAAAACAATAAAGAAGATGAGGAGAAAATAGGAGTAAATTCCACCTCATCCCATAAAAGCAAAAGAGACAAAATTAGTTAAGGGGTGACTCGTTGAAGATTCACGCCTAGGTTTCGTAATTTTCCCTCTAGATTTTCATAGCCGCGATCGAGGTGCTGCAATCCTCTAACGACAGTCTTTCCTCTAGCTGCGATACCCGCTAGTACTAGAGCTGCTGAGGCTCGCAGATCGGTTGCTTGCACTGGTGCTCCAGATAGAAAAGGAACGCCGCGCACAATGGCGTGATTGCCTTTAACGTAAATGTTTGCTCCCATGCGATTTAATTCGGCTACGTGATGTAAGCGATTCTCGAATACTGTTTCGCTAATTAAACTATCCCCCTCACTAACAGCCAGCAGCGCCATAAACTGAGCCTGTAGGTCGGTGGGAAAACCAGGAAAAGGTAAGGTTTCTATATTTGTACCCCTTAAATGACCAGGAATAATGCGCAGACAGTTGAGATCTTCTTGGCGTATTTGGCAGCCTATCTCTTTTAGCTTGGCTATAACCGCACTCAGGTGTTCTGGAATTACGTGGGTTAGTACTAATTCTGAATTAGCGATCGCTCCAGCTACTAAGAAAGTGCCAGCTTCTATGCGATCGGGAATAATCGAGTAATCAGTCGAATGCAAGCGATCGACTCCAGCGATCGTAATTGTCTGAGTGCCAGCACCTTTGATTTTTGCTCCCATCGAGCAGCAAAAATTTGCCAGATCGACTACTTCTGGCTCGCAAGCAGCATTTTCTATTATTGTTTCCCCTTCTGCGAGTGTTGCTGCCATCATAATGGTTTCTGTAGCACCCACACTGGGATAGTCTAGATATATTTTTGTTCCCTTTAACCTCCCACCTCTTCCTTTGACACCAGCAAGAACTGTGCCAGATTCAATCATAACGTCTGCGCCTAGAGCTTGCAGGCCTCTGACGTGAAGGTCCACTGGTCTAGCACCAATGGCACATCCCCCTGGTAACGGAACTCTAGCTACTCCTAATCTAGTTAAAAGCGGCCCGATAACAAAAAAACTAGCTCTCAGTTGAGAAACTATATCGTAGGGAGCTTCTTGCGAGACAATATCCCTAGCGTTAATGTCTAAAATATCTCCATTTCTCGTTAACTTCACGCCTAAAGCTTGCAAAATCTGGCTCATGCGCCCTATGTCTACTAAAGAAGGAATATTACTAATTCGACAATCAGTAGGACACAATATAGCTCCTGCCATAATAGCTAGAGCAGAATTTTTAGCTCCACTAATTTTGACCTGTCCCTGCAAAGAGGCTCGACCCCAAATTTCAAGAACTGTTTCATTTGTGGTGCTGTTGACATTGTTGGTTTTTGTTGAGTTAAGCGGGAAATTTATAGCTTTATCCTCCAAAATCAGTAAAATTCGATCGCGAGATTGTTGGAAAATTCGGTTCTGATTCTAACTGAAAGAGGAAAAATGTCTATGCTTATCACAAATCTTATTGGCAATTGATACGATCGTAGAAATTATCTAAAAAAATCTTAAATTTTTTTTAGAATCTTGACTAATTTTGATTATTTAGCAATACTAGTAAATTAGGCATTAAAATATACCTTAACGCGGAACTGGCGGAATTGGTAGACGCGCTAGATTCAGGTTCTAGTGTTCGCAAGGACTTTCGGGTTCAAGTCCCGAGTTCCGCATTTATTAGCCGTGATAGGGAATAGGGAATAGGGAATAGGGAATAGGGAACACTGAATTATTGCTAGATATTTTCCCCCTCTCCCCCTCTCCCAACACTTCCCACACTCCCCACACTCCCTTTCATCGATCGTCTGTAGAAACATAAAAGAAATTGTTATTATTTGCTCTTCTGTGGATTTTTAGCTTGCTCTAAAGCAATTTCTTTAATAGCTTGGAAAGAATTGCGATTGGAATTGCCTTCTATTGCTTTAACAGCTAGATCCTGAACTTGTTTGAGAGCTGCATCGAGTTGTTTGGATAGATTTTGAATTCTCTCTTCTTGATTCAAAATTGTCTCTTCTAAAGATTGTATTTGCAGTTGATAATTTTGTTTCTGTCCTTCAACTTCCTTCCCACGCAAATCTGCTTTCACTTTAGCTTGATAATTACCGATATTGCGTCCATTGTCTTTTCCATTTTTGATATTTTGCTCTAATTCTTTCTCGAAAGCTTCTACTTTTTCTTTGGCTTCAGCATATTCTTTTTCTTGCTTACTAATACTTTCTTCTCTCTCTTTCCACTGTTTTTCTTGCTCTTCGCGAGATTCGTGCAATTCTTTGTATAGGGCGTTCTTTGTCTGTTCGTATTCTTCTTCGTTCAAATTTCTTTCCAATTCCAGATTGTATTTATATTCCTCTTCGTCTCTTTGGCGAGTTTTTCGATCGTTTAAATTACGTTCTTTTATCTCTCGATCGCGTTCTTCTTGCTCTTTTTGCCAAGATTTCTTTAAGTCTTGTATTTGTTGCTCTAAAGTTTCTTTTTGTCGAGCAAGTTCTTCTTCAAATGTCTTAGCACTTTCTTCATAAGACTGAATCAAATTGTCTAAGGTGTCTTCTTCAACTGATTCTAAACTGTGTAATTCTTGTAATTGGGTTGTCTCTTCTGTTAGTGAATTTTGAATTTCTTCTAAGGCTGATGCTTCGGCGATTAGTTGTTCTGATAAATTACTTACTGCACTCCCAAACCCTACCTGCAATTGTTCTAGGTTTTGAATTACCTGACTTATATTTTGACGATCGTTTTTAGTTTGTTCCACGGGTTTACTATTATTTACTTGGCTAGTTTTTACAGGTGTATTATTTTTGAGTTTTTTATTTTCTGACTCTAAGGCAGACTTTTCTTTTTTTAATTCATTTAAAGCTTCTAAGATTTCTGCCTTGGTATTTTTTGCTGTTATTTTTCTCGCGACCACTGTTATTCTTCCCCGACTATTTACAATTTTTTTTGCTCGATTTAACCTTGACCGTTATTAGAAGTTGGAAAAGCTTTCATAGCTAAGTTTTGAGCTTGGGTAGTTACTTCTTGTAACTGTTTGGTCAATTCAGATATTTGTTCGGTTTGTCGTTCAATTTTTTGTTGTAGAGATTGGATTTTTAATTGATAACCTTGTTCGACAGCTTCCCACTCTTTTTCAAATAAATCTGCTCTTACTTTGGCTTCGTCTTGAGCTTTTTTGATGGCTTCTTCTTTGGCTTTTTGATATTCTTGTTTGAGCTTCGCTTCAAATCCTTCTATTTTCTGTTGATTTTCCTGGAATTTTTCTCGATCGTCTGTTAGAAACTTCTCTCTTTCTTGCCAAGCTTTTTCTTTCTCTCGATCGCTTTCTTGTAATTCCCTCGTCTGTTGCCGTTTTGTCTCTTCATATTCGTCCATTTCTATTTTGCGAATTCGCTCAATTTCATATTGATAGTCCTCTGCTTCTCGTTCCCGTTTTTTGGTCAATAATTCTGTTTCTTCTGTTATTCTTGTCTCAAACTCTTGTTGCTCTCTTTCCCAGTTTTTGCGCATTTTAGCCATGTCTTTTTCTATGGCTTCTTGCTGACTAGCAATATTTTCTTGTAAAGTTCTTAATTTTTCTTGGTGTTCCTGTCTGAGAATGTAGAGTGCGTCGGCTACTAAGCGTACTTTACGTAATTGTTTTAAGTTCTCGCTTTTAACGGCTATGGCTTTCTTGAGTTCGTCTAATTTGGAAGACTCAGCGTCCAAGTTGACGGAGAGTTCGTTGATGACACTCCCAAAATCTAGTTGCAAAGAAGCCATCCCATTGACAATATTATCAACTGTATAGTCGGAAACAGTTTCGAGGAGTTGTTGGTTTTTTTGTTTTTCTGCTTCTTCTTCTTTAGTTGCTACTTTCGAGTCGCTTTGTTTGTATTCGGCGATTAATTTGCTAAACGCTGTCAGGATCTGGTATTTGCCTTCTTTGGCTACTTCTTGATTCACGACTTGTCTCCTCGATACTTGTCTGTTATTTAAAAGAGTGAAAAATTTGTTTCCGACGATCGCGATTGTCGTCAGGCTACAGTTATATATTTCCCTACATATTTGTTGAATATCTCACTATCGGCTGTCAAATTCGCTATTATAGGATCTGGCTCTCGCTATTATGAAATTTTGTTCAACTGCTTCTATACCCATAATATCAACGGTTTGATGTTCGCGCCTACTATAAATTGATTTTTTTTTTCAAGTAATACTAATATACTCAATAAAGGAGGAGAAGACAAGTGGAACAGAACTTTGGTAAAGTTATTCGACAAGCTCGTAAAGAAAAAGCTTACTCTCAAAGAGAACTAGCAAAGCGAATCGGGCTAGATTTTACTTATTTATCCAAATTAGAGAACAGTAGAGCTGATTATCCTCCCAAAGAAGACGTAATCCGATCCCTAGCCCGCAATTTAGATCTAGATGAAGAGGAATTGGTTTTCTTAGCAGGTCGCATTCCTCAAAAGGAAGAAGATCTTCTCAAGCAACATTACAAAACTATGCCTGCTTTATTTAGACGAATACGAGAAAATCCGGAATTTGCTGAGAAAGTGTTGAAGGAAGCAATAGAGTCCGAACACAAAAATACAAAGGAGTAGTCAAGTTGGGTATATTTAGACCATTTCGCTTTATCCACAAACAGGAGATTGAAGCTAAGGCAACAGATATTCTCAAACAAATGGAAAAAGACCCAAACTATACTCTCAAATGGCCTTTAGATGCAAGTCGAGTGGCTGAGTTCTTGGAGTTAGATGTAGTTTGGGACAGCATTCCCGATGACCAAGAAGGGAAAATAGCGGCAAGAATTTTGCCTCTCGATCGATTAATTGAGATTAATGAAGATCTTCCTATACTGCGCGGTGGTTTTGGAGAATCCACTATCGCTCACGAAATCGGTCATTGGGTACTGCACGTCAACTCAGTAGCAGTTAATCGGTTTTTAAGACTGCAAAATAGAGGTATACAAATAAGAGTAGAACCTTTATTATGCCGTAGCGCCAGCACGTTACAAGGGATAGAATGGCAAGCTCAATACTTTGCTAGTTGTTTATTGATGCCCGAATATATTTTGCTAGAGAAGCAAAAAGAACGAGATTTGACTCAATGGCGGCATCTTTATCAAATAGCTGAAGAATTAGGTGTTACTATATCTAATCTCGTTCATCGTCTTAAAGACTTGGGTTGGATTTATATTCCTGAAGGTTCTCGCCAAATTTATCCTGTTGAAACACTTGTACCAAAAAGAAGAGCATTTGGATAAAAAAACCAATATCGCTTATTGACTTGCCAAAGCTTCTTTAAGCTTTGTGCAAGTCTCTTCTATTTTATTGATACTGCCAGGATTCACTAGCCCGTAATACTCAAAAATATATACCCTTCCATTTTGAGTAGCTTGCAGTTGACTCCAGAAAGGCTCAGATTTAAACTCTTGAAGAATTCCTTGTCGAGCGAAATCTGCAACTAGTACGATCTCTGGATTCTCTTGGAGAATTTTTTCAGCCGAAAGAGTTATGTAGCCGCGAAAGGGAGATTTTCCCTGTATTGATGCCGCTAAATTTTTTACTTTAAATTTGTTTAATAAGTCTCCAGCCCAACTATTTTTATTCGGGGATAAAATCGGCTGACGCTGAAACAAGACTAAGACTGAAGGGCTACTATCGGGAATATCCGCTAAAAAAGTTTGATAGCGTTTTAATAAAGGGGAGGGCTCCGCGTCGATCGCCTTTGCTAAGGTTTTTGTTACTTCTAATAAACCATCCCAGCTAGTCACTTTGGTTGTTAGAGTAGCAATGCCTAAATCTTGTAATTTGTCAAGAGCGCGATCGTGAAATCCTCGCGCGCCAATAACTAAATCTGGTTTGAGAGCCACAATTTTTTCTAAATTGGGCGGAGTTCGAGCATTGCTTACTTTGGGAAGATCTTGAAAGCGGATATCTTTTGCCAGCAAAGGACTCTCAACACTACCAACCAGTGTATTTGGAGCCAATTGCTCTACGATATCAGCGGTCAAAGAAGTTAGTGCAACTACTCTCTGTGCTGGCTCAGTTGAAGAAGATGTATTGTCGCGATCGGGAGTAGGTGCAGTACAGGCGATAAAAGCTAAGCCGAGTAGAAAAGCAAAAATTATTTTTATCCAACGACTGGGCATAATAGTTAGAAAAAATATAGGCAAATATTACATAGCCATAAAAAGTATTTCAGCTTTTTCCTTCATCTTTTCTTTAGTTGGTCTTGCCAACCTAGGCTGAACTACACAGCTCCCTAACCCATCAGCAAGAGCTTTTGAGGTTACTTTTTACCTGTTGAATAGAGAAACTTTTTTATTGTTTTGATTTGCTCATTAACCAGTGTTTAATTTACGCCCCTGACTATCAGTAAACTGTTTAAGCGGTTGTGCGTGAGGACTTTCACCTCTACTGTGTTAAGTCAATGCATCTAGTTTCGTCTTTGATAAATTAAATTATAGTATATCTGATTCGTTAGAACAAGCTCTGATGCAAGAAATGTTTGTGTATGTTAATATTTCCCTATATTTCTAATTTCCGATAACTATACTAAAGAGTAAATGTAAATTCATCGACGATCGCGCCAGGAAGGCGAACGCTGCTGGTAGAACGTCCGTCCCAAGTGTTTGCAGATAAAAGCATTTCTCGATCGCTAGTTAAGTCTACAAGAAAATCGCCCCACATCCTATATAAGCTTTCGTCGAAGCGCATGACATTAACTGGAGCCACCAGCTGACCATTTTTTACCCAAAAAGTGGCAAATCTAGTCATTCCAGTCATGCGAGCAGCAGGGCGATCGGAATAATTTAAATACCACAAGTTGTTAATATAAACTCCGGTATCCAGTTGCTTTTCAATATCGGATGCAGCTAGTTCTCCTGCTGCCATATCCAAAGCTTGAGGCGCTTCACTATCGTTAGCACCATTAGTTTCTACACCATATTCGGTAGCCGATCGAGGACTGACGAGG
>JAAUYD010076205.1_pt1 | contig 11122 bp, 11 predicted proteins | sample 7278101 | NCBI WGS metagenome assembly JAAUYD01 (sample SAMN14350128, study PRJNA611818) | marine sediment metagenome | isolation source: surface marine sediment (0.6m) | place: French Polynesia: Moorea | collected 2018-08
AATAGTAAAAATTCTCATACAAAGAGATACTTATCTCGGAGAAGATTCGAGAAGATGTTAGGAGTTGCCCCCACTGAAAACAGTAGTGGAGGGAAAAAAAATAAGAAAATTGTTGGAGGATCTTCTTTATGCCGTAAGCTTTTCTGGCAATGGATTTATACCAGTGTCCAACCCATGCAGGCCAGAAAAAACAATCCCATCTTATGTGAGATACATGAATGGATGAACCGGCCTAAATTACAGGGAACCCCTTACAGATTGTTAACCATGAAGACAGCTAGTCATGCAGCAAGATTACTGTTCAAAAGACTGGTTGAAGAGTTAACAGACAATTAGTTACCATAAGGATAATTAGATAACACTTGACAGGATAAATCTACCTGTCAGTTGTTTTTTTGCCACATAGTTTACTGCAAGGAAGCTAAGGGGTGGTTAGGATTAAAAGAGTATCAAGTATTGAAGTGTTAAAAGCTTATAATCTCAATACAGTAATCAAAAAAGAAAGCAATCAATCTTTACTCTATTTTGTTAATAAGTATCAAATCTCTTAATTGATAAAATCAGCAAAACCTTGTAGGGTGGGCATGGCCCACCTTACGATATACGATATACAATATTATTAATAAAAATACCTCCCTAAGACTAGGAAGGTATGAATCAAAGAACAAAGATTGAACTTCGACGTGATCTTTTAGAGATCACCACCTCGAAACGCTAATACAGCGATGACGATGGGGCCAGCAATAACAATCAATCCAACAAAGGTTAATTGGAAAATCGGTTCTAAATTAAGGGCTGCTAATAACTCCATTATGTTCTCCTAAATTTACCCAATGAATAATATTTAAGGGCAAAAAGGCCAAAAAAACCATAGTGCCTGAATAACCCTACCATAGAAGAACGTTAAAATTAAAACAGACGCATCGATATTGAACTAACATTTATGCCGGATTTGTCAAACTCTATCTCCACCCACTACCATCAACGGACAAAGTACGATCCTCAAACCATTGCAAGCAAAAACAAAGGCTTAGATTGGTCAAAGCAACCCATTCCTTTTAAAGTGTATAAAATTGGCAAATCTTATGATCTGACTCCCTATTTATCAGCAAAATTACCCGATGTTCCCGATGCTTTACAATGGCGACGACTATCACGCCTGTTTGGTTGTAGTTATGGATTAACAGCTAAAATTCCTACTATGGGGAGTCCTGTGTATTTAAGGGCCGCGCCCTCGGCCGGTGGACTCTATCCTGCAGAAGTTTATCTAATTTCTCGGGGAACTCCTTTGTTACCGCCTGGACTGTATAACTATCAACCCCAAACTCACAGTTTACTACATTTTTGGGATAGTGATGTTTGGGAGAATTTACAACAGGGTTGTGTCTACCATCAGGCTTTAGAAAATACTCAATTAGCGATTGTCACAACGGCTATCTTTTATCGGTCTTCTTGGCGATACGAAGATCGGGCTTATCGGCGTATTTGTTTAGATACAGGTCATTTATTAGGTAACATTGAATTGGCTTGTGCAATGACCGATTATCGTCCCCATTTAATCGGCGGTTTTGTGGATCATCTTGTCAATGAATTATTCTATTTTAATCCCGAAGAAGAAGGGGTTATTACGGTGATTCCTTTAACAGATTTATTATCAGAAAATAGCGAAAATGTCAAGCAATTTAAGCCCACGGCTTTACCTTCAACTATTAAAACAGATTACCCTGAAATTTCCGATGGAGATTTATTATATTATTTCCATCAAGCCACAGAAATTCAAGAATTAGAGGGAAATGAAGTTAAAGAAATTGTGACACAAACTGATAATTTAGAAGATAAATATAATTTTCCCTTTTGTTTGAAAGTTTCTACAAAAACCGTAGCGATTGACTGGGGAAATAACCTAGATTCCCTCGAAAGAACCATTTTAAAACGACGATCAACTCGCGCTTATACGGGAGAAAACTTAACTTTAGATGAACTAGAAGCCCTATTACATTTTACTTATCAACCTCAAGATTATGTAACCCAAGGTTTTGATAAAAATCCTGACTATTTTGATCTGGATTTAATTGAAACCTTTGTGGCCGTTTCTGGGGTAGACGGGTTAGAAGCTGGTTGTTATTATTATGCGCCCAAAGCACAGGAATTAAGACAAATTCGCTTCAAAAACTTTCGCCGTGAGTTACATTATCTCTGTTTAGGACAGGAATTAGGAAGAGATGCAGGAGCAATTATTTTTCATACCGCAGACTTAGAAAAAGCAGTAGAAAAATACGGCGATCGCGTCTATCGTTACTTACATTTAGATGCGGGACATTTAGGCCAAAGATTAAATTTAGCTGCCATACATCTTAAGTTAGGGGTGAGTGGAATTGGCGGATTTTTTGATGATCAAGTGAATGAAGTTTTGGGTATTCCTGAAGATGAAGCGGTTATTTATATTACCACTTTAGGACGGCCTAAATATCAATCTTTAGGATGAGAAGTTCCCAGTGACCAGTTATCAGTGACCAGTTAATTAGTCGGACAGAAATCAAGGAAACTGTGTAAACAGTTTTAAACAAAGCTGTTACCTTACCAAACTCAAATTAAGATAGATTAATCCCTAAATACATTAAAAAAGTTAATAAAGCCCGTTAGTGCGCCAATCGGACTAAATACGGTGATCAAGGTATCAGAAGCAGCCGTTAAAAAATTGCGATTGACAATAACCACATCATTATTCTTGAGAATAGGATTATCCCCTTCCGCAATTCCTCGGGCAAAATCAATATCAATATCCCGTTTTGTTACCGTTCCGTTGGGATTTAAACGAACTAACTCGATAGTAGCACTGTTAGACCGTCGTTTATCAAAGCCTCCGGCCGCTAAAATTCCTTGATTTAAGGGAGTATTGGGGGGAACTTCGACAGTTCCTGGACTTCTAACCTCTCCCACAACGTTAACACGAATGGCTCCAGGGGAAAAACTAGCGGCCGCTAAAGGTTCTGATTCCTCTGAGGGTAAATTTTCGGCTGTAGGAATAATAATAGTATCCCCTTCTTGCAAGATAATATCTTCTTCAATATTTCCGGTTTGCAGTAAGTTCCAGAGATCAATGGCAATGATTTGTTGAGAACCATCTCGATTATAACGACGCAGTTCCACTTGACGTACATCTGCTAAGGGTTTAATTCCACCCGCTAGTTGAATGGCAAAGGTGAGTCTGGGAGGTTGTCGGCGAATGGTTCCTGTGGAACCACTGACAGTGCTACTCTCTGGAATGACACGATAGGACCCAGGACGATACACTTCCCCAACAATAGCAACGTTAATTTCTTGATTAGCGGTAATACCAAAATTGGCATCAGAGAGGAGTCTGGTTTCGGCCAAATCAATGGTTTCTTGGGTGGGAATAATAATTTCATCCCCATCTCTGAGGGTAATGTCTTGTTTGAGTTGACCTTCTCTGACTAAATCCCATAAATTTAGGGTTAAAATCAGGGTTTCTCCCTTAAATTTGCGTTGAATTTGTACCTTTTCGAGATCAGCTACCGTGGTGAGTCCCCCTGCTTGTTGAATGAGTTGGGTGACAGTGGGAAATTTTTGTCCTCCTTCGACGGGAAGCAAATAGGAACCCGGACTATTGATTTCTCCTGCGATCGCTAATTTTAAGGGACGAGGGGTCACTAAACTGACGGTGACGGAGGGACGTTTAACATATTGGGTGTATTGTTGCGTCAAAAATTCTGTTAATTGGGTTAAGGTCAATCCTTCGACTGGAAAAGTCCCTAATAAGGGTAAGGAGAGGGTTCCATCCACTAAGATTTGATATTCTCCACTAAATTCTTCCACAGGAAACACCGTTACTCTAATCACATCACCAGCACCTAAAGTATATTCTGTTTCTGTGGATAATCCATAACCTTGATATTGCAGGTCTGGATAGGGTTCTAAAGGGGGTATCGACTCTAACGCCGACGATTGACTTCTTGCTGGAAAGCACCACAGCGATGAGATTATTATCCAGTTTAGACTAATTAAAAAAGGAAACAATCCTCCATATTGACAAATTTTCTTGACCATCGGTTTACTCACTCACTCACTCACAAGATTTTAACTCATTTTCATAGATTATAATTTAGGATAATCCCAGACGGTTCAAACCAATAATAAAATGGAAAAAAAAAATAAATGGTTAGAAATTGGAACAATTGTTGCTCCTAAAGGACTGAAAGGAGAATTGAAAGTTTTATCCAGTACAGATTTTCCCGAAAGATTTGAAATACCAGGACAACGATGGTTACAATCTCCTCAGACTTCTTCTCCTCAACCGGTTGAATTAATCAGTGGTAAATCCGTTGCCAATAAAAATATCTATATTGTTCGCTTACAAGGTATAGAAAATAGGAATCAAGCAGAAACTTTACGAGGTTATAAGATGTTAGTTTGTGATGAAACAACACCAAAATTAGAGAAAGAAGAATATCATGTTTCACAACTAATTGATTTAGATGTCTATGAACAAAAAACAGAAAAAAAAATCGGCAAAGTGGTGGATATTTTTACAGCAGGTCACGATTTATTAGAAATTCAATTAACCCCTAAAACAGAATTAGAAGCTAAGGAGAAGAAGGAAAAAAAAGTGTTTATTCCCTTTGTTTATGAAATTGTCCCTGTGGTAGATTTAGAAAAGCATAGAATAGAAATTAATCCCCCAAAAGGGTTATTGGATCTCCCTCATTGATCACCAAAGAAAAGTAACAAAAAAGCGGTAGTTAGACATTAAGCTGTCAAAAATTAAGAATAACTTTGCAATTGAATCAAGCAATAAGGGTTCATAACAGGTTATAATGCAGTTTTGAGCAAATTGTATCAACGACTGTTAAGGAGGAAGCCATTCCTGAGCAATTAATCCTAACCGTGAGTTTAAGGGGAACTCGTGATGTTAGGGAGAACTACCAAATTTTCCGATTAACTGGCTTATTAGATGCCTTTTCTGAACCTGTATTTCGCAAAGTCATTCAGCAATGTATTGAGGAAGGACCTTACAATATTATTCTTGTTCTTGCTCAAATCGATTTTATCGATAGTTCAGGACTAGGAGCATTAGTACAGTTAGTCAAACAGGTCCAAAACCATGACGGCAGTTTACAAGTCGTCACTAACCCCAGGGTGACTCAAACCGTTAAACTGGTACGTCTGGAAAAATTCTTATCCCTACAACCCAACGTAGACACTGCCATTGAAAACCTGGAGAAACCGAAAAAATAGTTAAGATGTACACTCAATCTCTCTTGGCTCACATCAGTCCTCGTCATCGAATCCAATGAGTCAAAGTCGTCCTGGAGTTTATTTTCAAGTCGTTATGGAGGCAAAAGACTATGAAACCATAGATCGATTGTCCCCCACCTTTTTAGCCTACATTGGCGATGCTGTTTATGAACTATATGTGCGGACTTGCTATTTATTACCTCCGCGTAAAGTCGGAGACTATCATAATCAAGTCGTTGCTCAAGTTAGGGCTGAAAGCCAAGCTAAAGCCCTCCAAAAATTAACCCCTTACCTGACGGCGGTTGAACAAGATATCGTCCGCAGAGGGCGTAATGCAGCGACAACCCGTCCTCGTCGTCTCAAACCAGAAATTTATCAACAAGCGACCAGTTTAGAAACATTAATTGGCTATCTCTATTTACAAGACACTCATCGCTTAAGTGAACTCCTCGAAACCCTCATTCTCTAGATCCTCGTTCTAGTCATAATTATGTCTAATAAACCCACTACCCGAAGCGATCGCCGTTCCTCAGAGAAACCTAAGCTGTCGGGGAAAAAAACCATTGTTTCCTCTCGATCTCATCCAAGGACACCCCCATCACCCCAAGAAACCGAAGACGATCTCATTTATGGTCGTCATTCCGTCTTAGCGGCTTTAGAAAGCGATCGTCAGTTAAATCGTATTTGGATCACCAATCGACTGCATTATGATCCTCGGTTTCACAACCTCATCCAAGGGTCAAAAGCTAAAGGTGCAGTGATTGACGAGGTTTCCCCACAACGACTTTCTCAAATTACTCATGGAGCCAACCATCAAGGGGTTGCTGCTCAAGTTGCACCCTATACTTATCATGAGTTAGATGAGTTAATTGCTCAAGCTAAGGCTAACAGCGATGAACCAGTGATTGTCATTGCTGACGGGATTGCCGATCCTCAGAATTTAGGGGCGATTATTCGCACAGCAGAAGCCTTGGGATCTCAAGGGTTGATTATACCACAAAGACGGGCTGTGGGTGTGACTTCAACAGTTTCTAAAGTAGCTGCCGGGGCTTTAGAATCGTTTCCCGTAGCTAGGGTGGTTAATTTAAGTCGTGCTTTAGACAACTTAAAATCAGAAGGGTTTTGGATTTATGGGACGGTTGCTGAGGGGGGAAAACGATTACAAGACTTTAATTTTCGCGGTGCGCTCGGTTTAGTTATTGGTTCGGAAGGGAGTGGTTTAAGTTTGTTGACGCAACGGTGTTGTGATGAGTTAATTTCGATTCCTTTGGAGGGAAAAACTCCTAGTTTAAATGCGTCCGTTGCTGCTGCGATTAATCTTTATGAAATTTATCGTCAACGGTGGTCAGAAAAGGTTTATATTCAGTAAAGAGTTAATAGTTATTATTGTTTAAAACAAGCAGGGGTTTAGCATGACTAAACCCCCAGAATGCTTGCAATTTAAGTTAATATCATGAATAATAATGTATTATATTTGTATTTATAATAACCTAAATTTCCCAAAAAATAGTAACATTGAATACAAAATGCCTAAAAAATGTTCATTTTGAGCAAAAAAATTGAAAAAGATTATCAATAAAAAACGCAAGAATGGGGGTTGACAAACCATACTACTTTTTTGTATCATTTTGGAGAAAGTAACGGTAGGCTAAGAAACAGTCTAAGTAAATGTGACTCTTCTGATTGGTTAGTTTTCGTTACATATAAATTGACCAATAACCGCTAAAATCGAAGCTAGGTAGGATTAAGGAGAAAGATTTGTGACTCGTCAATCAGCCCCAAGTTTGCAACCCTTATTGGGTGGTATTATTGCTGCGTTATTAGTGGTGATTAGTTTCAACTCATTTGTTGTCATTAATCCTGGACAAGCAGGAGTTTTAAGTATTTTAGGAAAAGCCCAAGATGGAGCATTATTAGAGGGAATACATTTTAAACCTCCTTTGGTGTCTGCCGTGGATGTTTATGATGTTACCGTGCAGAAGTTTGAAGTTCCAGCACAAAGTGCAACCAAAGATTTACAAGATTTAAGTGCAAGTTTTGCCATTAATTTTCGTCTTGATCCAGTCCAAGTTGTTACTATCCGACGCACTCAAGGAACCTTACAAAATATTGTTTCCAAAATTGTTGCTCCTCAAACCCAAGAATCATTTAAAATTGCTGCAGCTAAACGGACTGTAGAACAGGCCATTACCCAAAGAAGCGAACTCAAAGAAGACTTTGACAATGCTCTCAATTCTCGCTTAGAAAAGTATGGCATTATTGTCTTAGATACCAGTGTCATTGACCTTAACTTCTCCCCTGAATTTGCGAAAGCAGTAGAAGATAAACAGATTGCCGAACAAAAAGCACAACGGGCTGTCTATATTGCTCAAGAAGCTGAACAAGAGGCACAAGCTGACATTAACCGGGCTAAAGGTAAAGCAGAGGCTCAACGCTTGTTAGCAGAAACCTTAAAAGCCCAAGGGGGTGAATTGGTGCTACAAAAAGAAGCCATTGAAGCTTGGAAAGAAGGGGGCGCACAAATGCCCAAAGTGCTAGTCATGGGGGGAGAGAGTAACAGTAGTGTTCCCTTTCTCTTTAATTTAGGAGACTTGGCTACACAGTAATTGAAACATTGCCCACCTCCTGTTGATGTAATATGACTAATTTTGCAATTAATGTTGATAATATTAGCTTCAGTTGGCATGAAAATGCCCAGGTGCTAAATTCTTGCTCATTGGCTGTGCCAGAAGGAGAATTTTGGATGCTTTTAGGGGCAAATGGGAGTGGTAAATCCACCTTGCTGCGACTTCTTACCAACTTATTAACCCCTCAAAGTGGAACCATTACCATGACTCCTCCTGTGGGCTTTGTCTTCCAAAACCCCGATCGCCAGTTAGTCATGCCAACCGTTGGGGCTGATATTGCTTTTGGCTTAGTTGAGGAAAATTTACCCCCTTTGGAAGTGCGTTATCGCGTTAGAGAAGCCTTAAGCACTGTCAACCTCTTAGAGTTAGAAAGAAGACCTATTTATGCCCTCAGTGGGGGTCAAAAACAGCGTATTGCCATCGCAGGAGCGATCGCTCGTCATTGTTCGGTGTTGTTATTGGATGAGCCAACGGCCTTACTTGACCCTGATACTCAAATCGAATTAGTCGAACAAGTGCAAAATCTCGTCAAAAGTCGAGGGATTACCGCTTTATGGGTGACACACCGTTTAGAAGAGTTAAATTACTGTGATGGGGCTTTTTTATTAGAAGGGGGGAAGGTCGTTCAACAGGGTGATCCGCAACTGATTAAACAGAAAATTTCTTAATGGCGAAACGACACCCCAACTTGTTAAAATCCAATCTATTTATCTCTATTTATCCTTAAAGAACACAAAATTATCAATTACCATTATTTATGAAACGTCGAAATTTTATTAAATACAGCAGTTTAGGGTTAGCCAGCTTGGGAATTACAGCTTGTAGCCATACAGATATTTTTTCTTTTAACAATGGACAAAAAACCGATGTTGATTTTGGTACTCTAGAAAAAAGTAACCTAATTTTGGGGTTTGTGCCTAATACGGATGCAACCCCTTTAATTATTGCTCAGGAAAAGGGCTTTTTTGAGCGTTACGGCCTGTCTGTTACCCTAAAACGGCTTAATAGTTGGCAAGGGGTCAAAGATGAACTCTTAGGCTGGAAAATGGACGCAGGACAAATCCCCTATCCTTTCCCCATGATGGCACAGTTAGGAAAAGAGCAGGCCCCCTTAATTTCCTTGATGACATTAAACCTCAATGGTAGTGCCATCACACTGACACAAAAAGCTTGGGATGCAGGGATACGCCCTTCCGTAGACTATTTTAATTTTACTGATTTTGAGCAGAAGATTAGACGTTATTGGCGAAATCATGAAAATCCCCTTCAGTTTGCTGTGGAATCTGCCTTTTCAACTGATGCTTATCTCACTCGTTACTGGTTATCAGCCATTGGATTAATCCCAACCACTGAGGTAGAATTTGTGGAATTTCCTGCGTCTCAAATGATTTATAAACTGCAAGCAGGTATCGTTGATGGATATAGCGCATCTTCTCCTTGGAATCAACAAAGCGTATTGGAAAAAGCAGGATTTATTAGTTATATTAGCCGTGATATTTGGAAGGGACATCCCAATAAAATCTTAGCTACTATGGATGGTTGGGCTAGAAAACATCCCACCACCACTAAGGCATTAATGGCATCTTTGATAGAAGCTTGTCAATATTGCGATCGCCTAGATAATCAGGCAGAAATTGCAACAATTTTGGCCAACCCTAATTATTTAAACTTAGAAGCTGGTTTAATTGAATCCACCCTAATTGGCAATTATTCTTATAGTAGTCAAGTCTCTAATAAGTATCAGCAAATTATCCCTGATTATACCATTTTCCATCATCGCAATGTTGACTATTTAGCAGACAACGACCATGCTAATTATCCCTGGCGTTCCCATGCTGTCTGGATGTTAACCCAGATGATTCGTTGGCATGATCTAGAAATCTTTGACTATCCTAAAGATGCCGATGAATTATTAGATAAAATTTACCCCATTAATTTTTATGAAGAGGTCGCCGAAGCATTAAATATTATCCTCCCCAGTGACACCATGAAACAGGAACCAACAACCTCTTTTATTGATGGTCGGTCTTTTGATCCAAGTAATCCCGTGGCCTACTTAAATCAATTTCCCATTCGGGCTAATCATTCGCCAATTTTTGGCTTTGTTTAAACAATAGGAGATCAATAACTATTACTGCAATCAGATGAATAACCCCGACTATAGTGTAGCTATAGTTGGGGTTGAATGAATTTTATCAATGGGAATTCTGACCAATCAGTTTGTTAAACTAAGTTTGATAACGAGGTTCAACATATTTAGTTTATACAGTTGCTAACTCACGTTCAGGACGTTTGCTATTCCGGATACCCTCGATCGCCTCGGCATAGTCAGCAGCTTTAAAGACAGCCGATCCAGCCACAATAGCATTAGCCCCGGCTTCCAATACTTGCCAAGTATTTCCAGGTTTGAGTCCCCCATCCACTTCGATCCAGGGATCGAGTCCTTTTTCAGCACACATTTGACGTAATTTACGAATTTTAGGCACCACTTCAGGAATAAAGCTTTGACCCCCAAAACCAGGGTTAACACTCATAATTAAGACTAAATCACACAATTCTAGAACATACTCAATCAAATCTAAAGAAGTAGAAGGATTGAGAACCACTCCTGCTTGTTTTCCTAATTCCCGAATTTGACCTAGGGTGCGATGTAAGTGAGGTGAAGCGTTATGTTCTGCATGAACGGAGATAATATCAGCCCCTGCTTTGGCAAAGTCAGCAACATATTTTTCAGGTTCGACGATCATTAAGTGAACATCAAGGGGTTTTTTTGTGTAGGGACGAATGGCATTAACAATTAATGGACCAATGGTGATGTTAGGAACAAAACGACCGTCCATGACATCAACATGAATCCAGTCTGCGCCAGCTTTATCCACTGCCTCAATTTCTGCGCCTAAACAGCTAAAATCAGCCGAAAGGATGGAAGGGGCAATGACAGTAGATTTGGTGGATTGAGTCATAATAATAGTGTTTCTCCGATCAGATTGCTTATCTCAACAATATTAACAAAGTATTTAGATTAGCTTAAAGCTTTTTGGCTTTATTGACCACCAATTAGAGGAGATAATTTCTCCCTTCGATTTCTTGGTTCACTCTTGCGAAGTTCCAAAGAATTTCATCATCTCAAACCCTGAGTGAGAGGAGGTTTCAAAGAAAGGTCAAAAAAAGATTTGGAAAAAGGGTTGACATGGCTGGGAAGTTTAGTTATATTTGTAAATGCGCGGTTGAGAGCGAAA
>JAAUYD010083247.1_pt1 | contig 11122 bp, 20 predicted proteins | sample 7278101 | NCBI WGS metagenome assembly JAAUYD01 (sample SAMN14350128, study PRJNA611818) | marine sediment metagenome | isolation source: surface marine sediment (0.6m) | place: French Polynesia: Moorea | collected 2018-08
CGGTAGCACACAGACTGCCGAAACGTAGATGGCACCACCGAGCGTAATCCGGGTCAGCACTTTATCAATATAGTCTGCCGTACGCTTACCAGGCCGAATCCCGGGAATGTACCCTCCAGCCTTTTTCATATTATCCGCGACGTCAACTGGATTAAAGGTAACTGCGGTGTAAAAATAACAAAAGAAAAAGATAAACGCGACGAATAAAAGCTCGTAGATAGGATTCCCAGGACGCATTGCAGCGGTTATAGTCTGAATCCATTCGACTTTAACAAAACTGCCGATGGTCGCCGGAAACATAATAATCGAAGATGCAAAAATTGGCGGAATAACTCCGGATGTATTTATTTTTAACGGAAGATGTGTGCTTTGACCGCCATACATCCTGCGACCCACCACGCGTTTGGCATATTGCACCGGAATACGACGTTGACCCTGTTCAACAAATATAATCAAAGCCACAACCGCGATCATTAAAACGAGCAGAATCAAAATGGCGAAAATTCCCATCTCACCAGTAGAGAGCAGTCGGACAGTGTTAACGATAGCGCCAGGCAATCCGGTGACAATTCCGGCAAAAATTATCAAAGATATGCCATTGCCGACACCTCGTTCGGTGATTTGCTCACCAAGCCACATGATAAAGGCCGTGCCTGCTGTGAGGGTAATAACGGTCAGGAGTCGAAAACCCCAGCCAGTCATCAACACTACCGGAGCACCACCGGGGGATGTCATACTTTCCAACCCCACGCTAATGCCAAATCCCTGGATAATACTCAACACCACCGTGCCGTACCGAGTGTACTGGGTAATTTTTTTTCGTCCCTGTTCGCCTTCTTTTTTCAACTGCTCAAGGTGGGGAATAACGACCGTCAGGAGCTGCAAAATGATGGAAGCGCTAATATATGGCATTATGCCCAGGGCAAAGACTGACAGCCGTTCGAAAGCACCGCCGGAGAACATATTGAATATTCCGAATATCGTGCCTTCGGCTTGTGCAAAAAAAGAGGCCAGCGCAATGCTGTCGATTCCTGGGACCGGAACGTGTACGCCGACGCGGTATACGATGAGCAAACCCAGAGTGAAAAAAATTCTTTTCTTTAGTTCGGGTATTTTGAATATATTCTGAAACCCGCCACCTATCATTGTATGACCTCTACTTTGCCGCCAGCTGATTCAATTTTTTCCCTGGCACTTTTGCTGACTTTATTTAATTTAATCTCCAGGGCATAGTCTATGTTACCGTGGCCCAGAAGTTTGATCCCATCTCTTTTACCGTTCACTAACCCGACCTGAACCAGCGCAGCTTCATCCACAACGCTGCCTTTATCAAATCGTTTAAGATCCCGGATGTTGATTACAGCAAAGTTTTTTCTGAAAATGTTGGTAAACCCGCGCTTGGGCAGCCGGCGATGCAACGGCATCTGACCGCCCTCGTATCCAGGCCGGACACCGCCGCCGGATCGGGAATTGTATCCCTTTGTTCCTCGACCGGCAGTTTTCCCGGTGCCTGATCCCACACCCCGTCCCACTCGTTTCGGGTCTTTGCGAGATCCTTTCGCCGGTGACAAATCATTTAGCTTCATCGGTCTTCTCCTCAGCTTTTACCAAATGCGAAACGGCATGGATCATCCCTCGTGTGGCGGGGGTATCCTGCAGCTCAACAGTCTTGTTTAATTTGGTTAATCCCATGCCTCTCAAGACTTTACGATGCTTTTCAGGTCGTCCGATCATACTTTTTACAAGCGTGATTTTGAGCATTGCTGCCATCAAAGATATCCTTTCTACAAATCCTCAACATTGATTCCGCGCCTGGCGGCAACCTGGTCGCGACTTTCAAGCTGTTGGAGTCCGGCTATGGTTGCTTTAACAAGATTGTGGGGATTATGAGATCCAAGACACTTGGTTAGAATGTTTTGAACGCCGACTGCTTCGAGCACTGCCCGCACGGCGCCACCGGCAATCACGCCGGTACCCTGGGCGGCAGGTTTAAGCATAACTCTTCCGGCGCCGAATCTTCCTATCACTTCGTAGGGTATGGTGCCCTCGATAAGCGGCACGTTGACCATGCTCTTTTTCGCTTTTTCAACACCTTTACGAATGGCTTCCGGCACCTCTCCGGCTTTGCCAAGTCCAAATCCAACTGAGCCGTCACCATCACCGACGACAACAATGGCACTAAAACTGAATCTGCGACCACCCTTTACGACTTTGGCCACCCGGTTGATATGGACCACTTTATCAATTAATTGAATTTCATCTGTATCCTGCTTAAACAAGTGCCTGCCTCCTTGCCTCGCTATAAAAGATTAAAACGCGTACCATGCAGCATTAAAAAACCAAACCGGCTTTGCGCGCCCCCTTTGAGAGGGATTCAACCCGTCCGTGATATAAAAAACCATTGCGATCAAATACTACCTTTTTGATTCCCTGATCAAGCGCACGCTCACCGATCAGCTTACCGACAAAATTGGCTGCCTCGACCTTGTCTTTGAATTTGGGAGTATCTTTTGCCTGTTTATCGGCAGTTGATGCTGAAACCAGCGTGTGGCCGACGGTGTCGTCTATTATTTGGGCGTAAATGTGTCTTGAACTGCGGAACACACTGAGTCTGGGTCTTTGTGGCGTTCCCCTGATTTTTTTCCTGATTCTTTTTTTTCTCTTTAAACGAGCCTGCTGTCGAATATTCATGGACCCCATTATTTGTTTCCCCTCAGGAAGGACTATTGATGAATGTCGAATGACGAATTGTGGATGTCGCTCTGCTCCGCTATCTTATGAAATTTAAAATAGAAAATTTCCTTGATGAGTCATTCGTCAATAGAAAATAGTCAATCTACTTGGTTCCAGTCTTGCCGGCTTTTCTGCGAACGTACTCCTCGGCATACTTGATTCCCTTACCTTTATAGGGTTCGGGCGGTCTGATCCGCCGAATGGCAGCCGCTGCCAGGCCGACTTTTTGTTTGTCAATTCCCATCAGTTTAATGTTGTTGTTTTTCGCAACGGTTGCCGAAATCCCTTCCGGCAAATCATATGCAACCGGGTTTGAGTAGCCGACGTTAAGAATAATTTGCTTACCACTCAGCTCGGCACGGTAGCCGATGCCGTTAACTTCCAGATCACGCTCAAAACCTTTAGTCACCCCCGTGATCATGTTGGCGACCAGACTTCGGGTAAGCCCCTGCAATGCCCGGCTGCGCCTGTCAGGGGTCTCCATGGTGACGTTCAGGTATCCATCTTTTATTTTCAAATCAATAGCTGGGTGGATGGAACTGCTCAGTTTGCCTTTCTCCCCTTCAACTGTCAGCGATCTGTTTGCATATGTAACTTTAGTTTTATCCGGTATCGGTACCGGTTCCTTTCCTACTCGGGACATTTACTATTCTCCTGGATTAAGCCATATGACAGCGATAGTGAAAACCACAACAAAAGGGAGTTGAAATTTTTAAAAATCATCAATTCTCACCACGCTGCGCCCTTTACCAGACATGGCAGAGGATTTCACCGCCAGCGTTTAATTGACGCGCTTTTTTATCGGTCATCACTCCCTGCGAAGTTGATAAAATTGCGATCCCCATACCGTTAAAAACCGGTTTTATATCTTTGCATTTAACATAAACTCGCCTGCTGGGTTTGCTTATGCGCTTGAGGCCGTATATGACATTGGATTGTCCGGGGCCATATTTAAGATAAAGTCGCAAAATACCTTGCTTGCCGTCTTTCAGGAACTTGTAGTTGCGAATGTATCCTTCATTTTTTAAAATTTTCGCCAATTCAATTTTTACGGTCGATCCCGGAACATCCACGCTGTTGAATTTTGCCTTGGCCGCATTTCGAATGCGGGTTAACATGTCGGCTATTGGATCACTAATCGCCATTATTTTCTCCTGTTATTCTGGTCAGTTGCTTCTTACCTCCGGTGCCTCGTATCATTGATTCCGATGGTTATAAATTTTAAAGCAGCTTCTATTGTTGAGGAACGTCCCAGGCATCGAGCTACCGTATACAATTTGCCATCGATTAGCCGGCCATTACCAATTGCGGGCAACCGACGTCAGGCTGGTCACCAGCTTGATTTTACCACGCCGGGTAATTTGCCTTGCGATGCAAAATTACGAAAGCAAATCCGACAAATACCAAACTTTCTCAAATACCCTCTGGGCCGGCCACAAACCGGACACCTGTTGTAGGTCCTTACTTTGAATTTAGGTTTTCGCGTCGCTTTTATTCTAAGCGCTTTTTTTGCCAATTCGTCCCCCTAGTGTGATATTGATTCCTTGAACCTCAGTTCCGAAAAGGCATCCCCATTAGCCGGAGAAGCTCTTTTCCCTCTTCATCGTTTTGGGCTGATGTCACAATACTAATGTTCAACCCCTTTATTCTGTCAATTTTATCGTAATCAATCTCGGGAAATATAATATGTTCTTTGATCCCTAAAGAATAATTGCCCCGACCGTCGAACGCCTTTCCTGAAATACCCCTGAAGTCGCGCACACGGGGCAGGGCGACATTCACCAATTTGTAGAAAAAATCATACATGCGCTTGCGTCGCAATGTTACCATACAGCCAATTGGCATTCCTTCTCTGAGTTTAAAAGCAGCAATTGACTTTTTTGCCCGGGTAATAACCGGATGCTGTCCGGCGATAATTTGAAGCTCTTCGACTGCAGCGTCCAGCAACTTGATGTTTTGAATCGCTTCTCCCATCCCCATATTCAGGACAACTTTCTCCAGCCTGGGCACCTGCATGATATTTTTATAATCAAAGGCTTTTATCAGTTTCGGAATCGTTTCTTTTTCATAGAACTCTTTTAGCTGTGACATTCTGATCCTCCGGCAGACACGTCTATGTATCCAGTGCTTCGTTGCATTTCACACAGACACGAACCTTATTCCCATCCTCTAACCGCTGCATCCTAATCCGTGCGGGGCCAACACATTTGCCGCACATCACCATGACATTCGACCATTGGATCGGCATCTCCTTTTCAACAATTCCGCCCTGTCTGTTTTGGTTGGTCGGCTTGCTGTGGCGTTTGACCATATTTATTTTTTCGACGAGAATGCGATTTTTCTTGCGATAAACTTTAAGAACCTTGCCGATTTTTCCCTGATCCTTACCGACAATGACTTTTACCTTATCGTCTTTTTTTATGTAGCACTTATTTGTCAACATAAGCAGTTATTCTCCAAGATCTTTTTCGATCGACAGGTGTATATTAAACGCATTTGATCTTCGTTTTAAATCGATAGAATTTCATAATTCGTCTATCGTCATTCGTCATTCACAACACCTCTGGTGCCAGTGATATTATTTTCATAAACCGTTTGGCACGCAATTCCCGGGCGACGGGACCGAAAATACGTGTTCCGATGGGTTCCCTGGCTGCATTGATCAGAACCGCGGAATTATCGTCAAAACGGATGAAAGATCCGTCCGGTCTCCTGATTTCCTTCTTGGTTCTTACAATAACCGCTTTGAGCACCTCTCCTTTTTTCACCTTGGCATTCGGTATGGCCTCTTTGACAGATACCACTATGATATCCCCTATAGATGCATACCGTCTTCGGGAGCCGCCGATTACTTTGATACAATAAAGTACCTTGGCCCCGGAGTTGTCGGCCACGGTTAAGCGCGTTTCTGCCTGAATCATTTTTCTCTATTCCCCTTACAATCAAACAGCCTTTTCAACGATTTTAACGACCCGCCACCTCTTGGTTTTGCTTATTGGACGGGACTCTGAAATCAGCACCTTATCACCGATCTGACAATTATTTTGATCGTCGTGGGCGGCGAATTTAGTCCGCCTCCTGACATATTTTAAATACAAGCGGTGCTTAACCAATCGTTCCACCAGCACGGTTACTGTTTTGTCCGCTTTATTGCTGGTGACCGTACCGATCATTTGTCTCTTTATTCCTCGTTGTTTCATGCCGGCCACTATTCTTCATCTTTATTGTTGTTTGTGGTGACTTCTGCGATAATTGTCTTTAACCTGGCAATTTCTCGTTTCGTCATTTTCATTCTCTGGGGATTTTCAAGCTGACCGATTTCGTGTTGAAATCTCAGATTAAATAATTCCTCTTTCAGATCTGCGACTTTGCGATGCATTTCTTCCAGGTTCAGGTCTCTAATCTCACTGGCCTTCATATGCTATCGCTCCTCTCAATAAATTTAGTTTTAACTGCAAGTTTATGGGCAGCAAGCCGCAGGGCTTCTTTGGCCAGGTCTTTAGATACTCCTTGCATTTCATACAGAACCCTTCCGGGTCTGATGACGGCCTCCCAGCCTTCCGGAGATCCTTTTCCTTTACCCATCCTCACTTCAGCAGGCTTTTTGGTAAACGGTTTATCTGGGAAAATACGAATCCAGATACGTCCCCCCCTTTTAATGTGACGGGTCATCGCAATACGGGCGGCTTCGATTTGTTTGGCACTCAACTTCCCGCATTCCGTGGCCTGTAATCCGTATTCTCCAAAATTCAATGTGCAGCCACGCCGGGCAACACCACGCATTTTTCCTTTTTGCTGTTTGCGATACTTAACTTTTTTAGGGCTCAGCATTTTGTTTTCTCCTATTGTTCGCTGCGCACTAGAGGCTTCGAGCCCTCTATATCAGGCTGGTGAATCGGTCATCCACATCCCGTAACGCGTAACGTGTGACCCGCAGTTACTAACTTGCAATCTCAACTTGATCTTTTTTCAACACCTCTCCTTTGAATACAAACACCTTAACGCCGATGATACCATAGGTTGTTCGTGCTTCAATAAAGCCGTAGTCGATATCCGCTCGGAGCGTATGAAGTGGCACCCTTCCCTCCCGATACCATTCCGTTCGGGCCATTTCAGCACCTCCCAACCTTCCGGAGCAAATAATCTTCACACCCAGGGCACCGAATCGCATGGCGGAGGTCACACCGCGTTTCATCGCTCGTCGAAAAGCGACCCGTCTGACTATTTGCAGCGCAACATTTTCGGCGACAAGTTGGGCTTCGATCTCTGGTTTTCTGATTTCCTGGATGTCAATGAGCACTTCGTGGGTAGTCATCTTCTCGACATCTTTTTTCAGCTGAGATATTTCAGATCCTTTTTTGCCGATGACAATTCCCGGCCTGGAGGTATAGATTCTCAATCGAACGCGCTTGGATGATCGTTCAATTTCAATTCTGGAAACACCTGCGTGATAAAGCTTCTTTTTAATAAATGTCCGAAGCTTATGGTCCTCCAGGATGTACTGGGCGTATTTCTTTCCCCCGAACCATCGCGATTCCCATGTTTTAACGATTCCAAGTCTTAATCCGATTGGATTTACTTTCTGGCCCAAGCTTTACCTCCTTTTTTACACCGACGTTTCTTCTGCTAAAGTTACGGTAATATGGCTGGTTCTCTTTAGGATGCGTGTCCCTCTGCCGCGTGCTCTGGCTTTCCAGCGTTTCAAAACAGGACCCTGATCAGCGGTGATGTTACGGATAACCAACAAATCGATATCAATGTCCGCATTATGATCCGCATTGGCGACGGCCGATCGAACAATTTTTTCGAGTATACCAGCCGCTTTTTGAGGCATAAATTTAAGGATCTGAATGCCGCTTTCCACAGGTTTACCCTTCACGGCACCAATCACTTTATGCACTTTGCGCGGTGAGATGCGAACATATTTTGAAACGGCTCTAACCTCCATGTCGCTAGTCCTCTTTGCCTATTAATTAAAGCCTTGGATGGTGTATTACCTTTTTAGTTTGGACTTCTTGTCACCGGCATGACCGTAAAATGTACGGGTTGGTGAAAATTCACCCAATTTATGCCCTACCATATTTTCCGAAATAAAAACCGGCACAAATTTACGGCCATTATGCACAGCCAGTGTAATCCCAACCATTTCCGGTACAATCGTAGAACGTCTTGACCATGTTTTGATGACTCTATTGCTGCGAGACTCCTGGGTCACCAACACCTTATTCATGAGTTTCGCCTCAACATATGGTCCTTTTTTTAACGATCGTGGCATAGATACCCTCAGCTATTGGTTATTGGTTATTGGTTATTTTTTGCTGCGCTTTTTAACGATCAGCCGATCACTGCTTTTATTCTTACGCGTTTTGTAACCCTTGGTGGGAACTCCCCAGGGACTGCATGGATGACGACCGCCGGATGATCTTCCCTCCCCACCACCCATGGGATGATCTACCGGGTTCATTGCAACCCCCCTGACCTTTGGTCGTCTGCCAAGCCATCGTTTGCGGCCGGCCTTACCAAGATCGATATTCTCATGGGTCACATTGCCCAATTGTCCGACGGTAGCTTTACATTTTATCAAAACCATTCGAACTTCACCGGAGGGCAGCTTAACCAAAGCGTAGCGATCTTCCTTCGCCATCAGTTGGGCATAAGTCCCCGCACTTCGCACAATCTGCCCGCCTTTTCCGAATCTGAGCTCTATATTATGAATCTGAGTTCCCAAGGGTATATTGCTCAGCGGGAGTGTATTTCCCGGCTTGATGTCGGCATTGGGGCTTGATTCCACAACATCGCCAACTTTAAGATTCACCGGAGCCAGGATATAGCGTTTCTCACCGTCCACATAATGCAGGAGCGCAATTCTGGCCGAACGGTTCGGATCGTACTCGATTGATGCTACCTTGGCCGGAATACCGATTTTATCCCGCTTAAAGTCAATGACCCTGTAATGGCGTTTGTGACCGCCACCGCGATGTCTGCATGTAATTCGGCCTTTGGCATTGCGGCCGCCGGATTTTTTTATTACTTTCAGCAGCTGCTTTTCCGGTTTGGTTTTTGTTATCTCTTCAAAAGAGGAATAAGCTTGAAAGCGTCTTCCCGGAGATGTCGGTTTAACCCTTCTAATTGCCATTGCTAGCTCCTAATTCTAAACACCTTCAAAAAAATCAATCCGCTCGCCGGGCATTAACTTCACAATGGCCTTTTTCCAATCCCGGCGTTTTCCAATAATCCGACCTCGCTGTTTGATCTTACCCCTGACCTGCATGGTTTTGACGTCCGATACCCTCACATTGAAAACGGTCTCGATCGCCCGTTTAATTTCAATCCGGTTTGCCCGCCGATCCACCTCGAAAGTTAGTTGATTATACAGTTCTTTTTGGATACTGGTTTTTTCAGTAATCAGGGGTCTTTTGATAATTTCGTTAGCAATCATGCAAGCAGCCTCCCTTCAATGTTCTTTACCGCAGGCTCCAGCATCACCAGCATCCGGTATTTTAGAATGTCATATACATTCAGGCCTTCGCTTCTGAGCACCTTCACGTTGGGTACGTTTCTGGCGGACAATTCCAAATTGTCGTTGGGTTTTTCGGTAACAATCAGAGCGCTTTTAAGTTTCAATGTGTCCAGGACGTTGGCAAACTTTTTTGTTTTGATTTCATCCAGTTCGAACTGGTCCAGCACCATAAGTTCATTTTCAATCAATTTGCTGCTCAGTGCCATTTTAAGTGCTAATTTTCTGACCTTTTTGGGAACTTTATAAGAATAATTTCTCTTATCAGGCCCGAAAACCACACCGCCGCCCCTAAGCAATGGGGATTTGATGTCACCGCGACGCGCCCGCCCCGTGCCTTTTTGACGAAAAAGTTTTCTTCCGCTGCCTCTGACGTCGCTGCGATGTTTTACTGCTGCCGTCCCAGATCGTCGGTTTGACAACTGCATGGTGACAACTTCATGCAAGACACTTGGCTTAACCGGGATGCCGAATACATCATCCGCAAGCTCAACCTGTGAAATTTGTTTGCCTTCTATATTTTGGACATCGATCACCGGCATATGCTTCCTCATTTTTTATTGTCAATACTTATACAGATCATTATATGATCTCGCGGTGTAGGCATTAAATCATGGAGATAATTATATCGGATTACTTCCGGCTGAATTTGGGTTTATGGATCACAACCAGGCCTGATTCTGACCCCGGCACAGCACCTTTTACCATCAGCACATTTTCCTCAGCGCGAATATCCACGATTTCGAGATTCCGAATAGTTTTGCGATCATTGCCGTATTGCCCCGGCATTTTCTTCCCTTTGATAACCTTGGCCGGCCATGCACTGCACCCGATGGATCCCGGACGACGGATGTTTCGGCTGCCGTGAGTAAGCGGTCCCCGGTGAAATCCATGGCGTTTGATGGTACCTGAAAAACCGCGACCTTTTGAGGTTCCCACAACATCAACGCGATCACCGGTTTTGAACATCTCGACCGTCAGTTCCTGGCCAAGATTGTAGTCAGCCGGATTTTCCACAGAAAATTCTTTTAGATATCGAAAACATTGATCGCCGCTCTTTTGGAAGTGGCCCTGCAATGGTTTGTTCACCCTGTCTTTTCTTTTGCCGATAAATCCAAGCTGCAGAGCATCATATCCGTCAGTGTCTTTGGTTTTTACCTGGGTTACCACGCACGGGCCTGCTTCGATAACGGTTACCGGCACAAATCTTCCCTCCGGTGTAAAAACACCCGTCATCCCCAGTTTTTTGCCTAAAATTCCTCTACTCATAGCCCAACAAGTCCTTTTGCACAGCTTTTTAAATTTTTTTTGCCTCTGCCGAATTAGCAGAGGCTTTACAGTCCATGGAGACGGTAACCAAGAATTTGACAAGTCGGGATTGAAAAGCCTGTCTTGAGCGTCAATCTTCAACTGCCAAAATAAGGATGGCAAGCTATAGCTTTATCTCAACATCGACCCCCGGGGAAAGATCCAACTTCATAAGAGCGTCAACGGTTTGTTGAGTAGGCTCGAGGATGTCTAGCAGTCGCTTGTGTGTTCGCATTTCGAATTGCTCACGTGACTTTTTGTCGATGTGGGGCGAACGCAGAACGCAAAATTTATTGATACGTGTCGGCAAAGGGATTGGGCCTACAACTTTTGCGCCGGTTTTGGCCGCCGTATCAACGATGTCCGATGCAGACTGATCCAGCAATTTATGATCGTATGCCTTGAGTCGGATCCTAATCTTGGTGTTCGTTATCATTGAATTTAATCTTTCTTTTTATTCGATAATATCACTAACGACTCCGGCACCCACCGTGCGCCCGCCTTCGCGTACCGCAAATCGAACCTCTTTTTCCATCGCAATCGGTGTGATCAGCTGCGCTTCAA
>JAAUYD010026934.1_pt1 | contig 11116 bp, 11 predicted proteins | sample 7278101 | NCBI WGS metagenome assembly JAAUYD01 (sample SAMN14350128, study PRJNA611818) | marine sediment metagenome | isolation source: surface marine sediment (0.6m) | place: French Polynesia: Moorea | collected 2018-08
CAGTGCAGCGCGCAGCGCTCAGCGGGTCGACGAGGTGCTGGCACTTGCTTCGGCACGCGTTGAGGAAGGCGCCCTGCTCGCTCCGGCCAACGACAATGCGCGGTATTTCTACGAACTCGTCCTCTCCAACGATCCGGGCAACGTGGCTGCTCAGCAGGGGCTGGATGTCGTCGCGAGCCGACTGGTCCTGCAGGCGCGCTCGGAGATCGATACCGGAAACCTGGACGCTGCAGACAGCCTGCTGACGGACGCCCGCGCGGTCAATTCGACGAACGCCGACCTCGCCGGCGCCGAGTTGGCGCTGCAAGGCGCTCGCGACGCCATCATAGAGGCGCAGCAACGCGCTGAAGCCGAAGCCCGCGCAGAAGCCGAGCGGCAGGCAACCCAGGCACGTCTCGAGGCCGAACGGCAGGCCGCGCTCGACGCGCTCGCCGCACAACAGGCGCAGCAGGAGGAAGCCGCGGCAGCTGAACCCGAATCACCCGTCGTAGACGCGACGTCCGATGCCATGTCCGGCAACGATACGCTCGCCACCAACGACGGCGCCGCGTACGGACCCGAACTGGAAACGCCGATGCCGCAGGTTGCCGGATCGACCGCTTCGCTCCCCGAACCGACACCGGTCGAGACACCGGTCGACGTGCGTGATCAGACGCCGGTTCCTGCCAGCACGCTCACGCGGACCCGATTCGTCGCACCGAAGTTCCCGCGCGCCGCGCAACGTCGTGGCACGTCCGGCTGGGTCGACATCGTCTTCACCGTCGGGATCGACGGCAGCGTCAAGGACATCGACGTGCTGGCCTCGAGTCCCAAAGGGGTGTTCGACAGCGCCGCCGTGCAGGCCGTCGAGAAATGGACCTTCGAGCCTTCGTTCGACGACGGCGTGCTCGTCGAAAAACGTGCCGGTTCACGTCTCGTATTCGCGCTGGAGTGAGCAAAACATTCCAGACTGGATAAGGAAACCGAATCCCGCTAACCTTAGCGGGATTTTTTCATGTCCGGTCAAAATAAGTGTCACAAGAAACCGTTGCCGCCAAGCCGGCACGCAAACAACAACAACGCAGCATCGTGACGCAGCACAAACTCCTCGATGCGGCGATCGAGGCGTTTTCCGAGAACGGCTTCAAGGGCACGTCGACGCGCGACATTGCCGAGCGTGCCGGCGTCCACCATCCGTTGATCACCTATCATTTCAAGAACAAGGACAAGCTCTGGCGCGCAGCGGCGGACAAGGTCTTTCGCGATTTCCGGCGCTCGCTCGCAGCCTCGCTCGAGGATCACCGGCATGAGCACCCCAGGGACCGCTTTGCGTCGCTGATTCGCGCCTACGTGTACTACGCGAAGAGCCAGCCGGCGCTGCACAAGGTCATGGTCCAGGAAGCCAGTTATCCGAACGCGCGTCTCGACTGGCTGATCGATGAACACCTCAAGCCGTTTTTCGATGCCACGTTCGAACTGATCGAGGAACTCCAGGCGCTCGGCGTCGCACCTCCAGGCAATCCCAAGCTCCTGTTCACGATGATTCGCCTGTCATCCGGCGGCTTGCTTGCGCTCGGCAACGAGCTCAAAGCGTCGAGCGATATCGACACGGCGAAGACAGAAACGCTCGATGAAATCGCCGACATGATCATCGACGTGTTCCTGCCCGGCGAGGTCCGCCAGACCGCCTGAGTCAGGCCCCCGGACGACAGGCGTACAGGTAGAGCATCTCCATCGCGAGGTGTGCAGCAGCGAGCGAGGTAATCTCGGCAATGTCGTAGGCCGGCGCGACTTCGACGATATCCATGCCGACAACATCGATACCCTGAAGTCCGCGCAGTATCGACATCGCCTGGTGCGACGTCAGGCCGCCGCAAACCGGCGTGCCCGTGCCCGGCGCTACGCTCGGATCGAGACAGTCGATATCGAACGTCACATAAACTTTTCGATCGCCCAGCACTTCGCGCGTCTCGGCGACAACCGCATCGATCGACTGTGCGTGCACTCGCGGCGCATCGATGACGTTGAAGCCCAGCGTATCCGGGTTTTCGGTGCGCAGGCCGATTTGCATCGACGTCGCCGGATCCACGAGACCGTACTTCGTCGCCCAGAAAAACATCGTACCGTGGTCGATCCGGTCGTCCTCGTCTTTCCAGGTGTCACTGTGCGCGTCGAACTGAAGCAGCGACAGCGGCGCACCGTGCTTCTTCGCGTGCGCCTTGAGCAGCGGATAAGTGACAAAGTGATCGCCGCCCAGCGCGAGCAGAGCGGGACCCTGCTCGATGATGCGAGAAGCATGCGCCTCGATCGCGTCGGGCACGGCTTCGGGCTTGCCATGGTCGAAAAAGCAGTCGCCGACGTCGGCGACCGCGAGCTTGTCGAACGGATCAAAATCCATGCCGTAGGGCTTTTCCCACGCCATGATCGTCGACGCGTTGCGGATCGACCGCGGCCCGAAGCGGGAGCCCGGGCGATTGGTCGTCGCCGTGTCGAGCGGCACCCCCGTCACGGCAACATCGACGCCGGCAAGGTCCGTGACGTACTTGCGCCGCATGAACGATGCGACGCCGGCATACGTTGGCTCGGGGGTCGTGCCGTACAGGCTGTCCCGATGTAACGCGTGATCGCCTTCGTGTTTGCCCATATTCAGGCCTGCGGTGTCGCCCTCTTGCCGAGTAGCTTGAGCACGCCGGCGAGAATGACGATGCCGACAACGATCGAAATCCAGGGCGGCATGCCGAAGCCGCCCGGAATCGTGCCGATGCCCAGGGCGACGAAGCCGACCAGCAAGGCATACGGCAGCTGCGTACGAACGTGTTCGATGTGGTCGCATCCGCTCGCTACCGACGACAGCACCGTCGTGTCGGAAATCGGTGAACAGTGATCTCCCCAGACGGCGCCGGCAAGACAGCACGCAACCGCCGAATACATGATATGCATGCCACCGTCGTCAGCGATGCCGTTGATGCCCATGACCGCCCACGACAGCGGGATGATCAGCGGCATCAGGATGGCCATCGTGCCCCAGCTCGTGCCTGTCGTGAACGCCGTAATGGCGGCGAGCACGAAGACGATCGCCGGAATCAGGCCGACCGGCAACGAATCGGCAAGCAGCGTGACCAGGTAGTCCGCCGTGTTCAGCGCTCCGGTCAGGTCTGACAGGGACCATGCAAGCACGAGAATGATCATGCCGAACAGCGTGGCACGCAGGCCTCCGTACCAGGCGTCCACGGTCTCGTGGACCGACAGGATGCCCTGCGTGATCGACATCGTTGCCGCAACCAGCACGCCGACGAAGGACGAGTACATCATGGCCTGGTAAGGGCTCGTGGTTCCGAGGATTTCCACGAGGTTGTCGCCTTCGCCGAGCAGGAACAGGCTGGCCAGCAGCGCGACGACCAGACTGATGATCGGCACAAAGGCATTCATCGCCCGCAGCGGAATGCTGTCCTTCGGTTCGAGCTCATCGCCCTGGATGGCCGGCAGCTCTTCACTCGTCTCCGGCTTTACGCTGCCGTTGCGCGCGCGCACCTCCGCCTTGTACATGGGCCCGAAGTCGAGGCCGCTGGCCGAGATCATCAGCACGAAGACGATCGCGAGGATCGGGTAGAAGCTGTAAGGGATCGAGTAGATGAACACCGAGTACGCCTGGATGTGCGACAGCTCGTCGATCGAGGCCAGCGCCTGGTCCACCAGCCCGATCTGGTAGCCGATCCACGTCGTGATCAGCGCGATACAGGCGACCGGGGCGGCGGTCGAGTCCACGATGTAGGCGAGCTTCTCACGCGAGACCTTGAGATGGTCGGTCAGCGAACGTGCGGTATTCCCGACGACCAGTGTGTTGCTGTAGTCGTCGAAGAAGATCATCAGACCCATGAGCCACACCGCAACCTGCCCGCCGATCGCCGTCTTGGCCCGGCTGACGATGTTGCGGACAATGCTGGCCATACCGCCGTTTCGCGTGATGATGCCGACCATGCCGCCGATCATCATCGTAAACAGGATGATCGAGGCGCGATCGAAGTCGGCGATGGCCTTGGTCACGAACACCTGGAAGCTGTCCAACAGGCCGCGCCCCGCGCCCTGAAACGTAAACGACTGCAAGGCCGTCGCGCCCACCCACAGGCCCAGCAGCAATGCCGGGACGACGTTGCGCAGGGTCAGCGCGATCGTAATGGCGAGAACAGCAGGCAGTACCGAAACCCAGCCGGGAATGACCCGGAGATCCGCGCTCACGGACTCACCGCCGCTCGATGCGGTGACCGTCGTGTCGCCGCGCACGACCAGGGCGACGTCGTCGAACGCGGCTCTGCCATCGGCATCGGCCGTGGCGCTGAGACGCGCGTCGCCGGCCTCCAATGTCACGATCGCCCCCGCGCTTGCGCCTGTCACAGCGTAGTCGAGCGGCACATTCGTCAAACCAACGTCCGGCGCCTCAATTTCGAGCGCCAGGGCGGAAACGGGAAGAAATGTCGCAATCAGGCTTGCGACGATGACCTGTCGGATCGGGTTCCAGGGGACCAGCTTGCGATTATTGATGTCATTATTCCTGCAGCTAAGAGCCGGACGAATCTTATCACGGGGACTTAATAGCGCGGCTGCAGATGCCCGGCCGCCGCACACAGCGTTGCGCCGAGACTGGCTCTCCGGCTTTCCGTCATCCGCTGCGACGGGCCGCATATGGATAAGGCACCGAGCACCTCGCCCGTGCCACCCCGGACAACGGCACCGACGCCCGAAAAACCGTCTTCGAGCTCGTCAACAGTCTCAGCGAATCCCCGGCGCCGAATCTCGGCAAACTGGGCTTCGAGCCGTGCAGGGTCGGTAATCGTCATTGCCGTGAGCGGCGTCAGTCGCCCGGCGAGCCGCTCGATACCGTGCTCGTGAAAAGCGATGAACGCTTTGCCCGTCGACGTCGCGTGCATTGGCCAGCGTGTGCCGACGTTTCCTCCGGCGGCGACGAAATGTCCACCCGTTACCTCGTCGAGTATCAGCATCGTGTCGTCGATCGGAATCTCGAGCGTCGCCGTCTCACCGGTCTCCTCGGCCAGGCGCTTCAACAGCGGACGGGCCTTGAGCCGCAGGTTGTCGCTCGACAATGCCTGTACGCCGAGCGCCATCAGAGCCGGGCCCAGGCGATAGGCTCCGTTGCCTGCATTCCGGTCCAGGAAAGACTCACTGTGCAGGGCCTGCAGCAACCGGTGTGCCGTCGTCTTGTTCAGGCCCGAGAGCTTGCTGACCTCGCCGAGCCGCAACTCGGGCCGCTCGGTTGTGAACAGTTTTAATAAGCGGACGGCGCGAAGTGCCGTTTGCGCCCCCTGGGGCGTTTTTCTCTCTCGCATAAATTTTTCACATTATGAATTTGTGTTTCACAATATGTTAACAGAGCCAGGGTTGCGATGGCACGGGGATTCAGGGACTCGACGTGCCGGATGTTCGATACCAGTCGATTCGGCGCGTGAGGAACATGACCATCGCCAGCGCCGTCCAGAGTCCGACCGATCCCGCAAGCAACGCGTAGGTTTCGGCTTTGAGCGTCATGTAAAGGAAACAATAGAGCGTGAACAGGATTCCGCCGATGATCATCGCGCGACCTCGCTCGCCCAGCACGGAGGCACTGTAGCCGACAACAAGGCCGCTGGAGGCCAGCGCACTCGCAACGTACGCAGAACCGAAGCCGATGTGCTCGGCCAGCGAGATCAGTAGCAGGAAGAAAATCACATTGGCCGATCCGACCATCAGGTACTGGAGGGGATGCAGCCTGAGCCCGACAATGACCTCGAACATGAAGTAGCTCACGAACGTCAGCACCACGAAAAGCACGCCGTAGGTTACCGCGCGCATCGTCAGCCTGTAGACGCTGATCGGAACAAAGAGATCCACGCCGAATGCAGCCGATGCCGCCAACGCCGCAGAGTTCGACCCATCGGTCCAATGAGACGGCAGCGACCGACCGATGCTAGATACCTTCCAGTCGGCAGTGAAACCGCCATCGCCGATGTCGCGAGAATGCGGCAGATACGCCCCGGAGAAGCTCGGCGACGCCCATGTCGACGTCATGCTCGCGCGGGTCGTATCACCGAGCGGCAGGAACTTGAGTGCATCACTGCCTTTCAGCCGCAGCATCATGTCGAATGACAGCCCCCGGGCACGATTTTCCGAAAGCGCGTCGCCCAGGAAGGCCTGGATCTGCGGCGGAAATCCATCGACCAGTTGCCCGCCGGGCACGAACGCGATCGATTCGCCGTTCAACTCGAGGTTGGGCGTTTCGGCGATCGCGCGTCCGTCGCTGACGCCGACGACGATGGATGCGTCGTCCCAGTGAATGTTTGCCTCATCAATGTCGAAGCGCTTCGTATCGATGGCTTCGAAGTGACCCTGCAAGCGAATGTTCGCCGAGTAGACCGGCACCTTGTGAATCCCTCGGTAGCGGATCTCCGAGTCTACGGACGCGTCGATCGCGAGTTCCGCCGGCAGCAGGTAGAGCTCTCGCCGATTGGTGAAGCGCTCACCACGGTCGCTCACGTACACGGCATCGTACGGCAGAACGAGCACCGGCCCGGCAACGACTTGCGCCTGTCCCCAGGTTCTGTGGATATCCAGCCTCGCGGTCTGGTGAATTTGACTGCGGTCTTCGATCGTCCCGCGAACCATGTTGAGAGGGATCAGCAACAGCAGGATCAGAAACCCTATCGCGAACACCTTTACCGATGCCGATTGTCGCAATCGCGAAATGATCGTCTGCATTGCTGGCCTCCCTCTGCGTCAGTGAGATTAGACGCGCTGAAAGTGCGGGCGGCGTGAAGCGAAAATGGCCAATTGTGGCAGGTGCGATACTTCGGAAATCCACGATGCCCGATATTGTGGCTAATAGGCCGCGCACGATCTATCAGCTGACCGAACAAGGCAGGTACGCCCTGCGCGCCTACAAGAAAAACATCACCGTTATACTGGCAGCGCTGCCTGACTAGGAGTTCAAGTGAATTTTCAAAACCTGTCGGCGAGAGCCAGAATAAGAATTCGACGTTCACCATCAGAGGTATTCGCCGTGTTTGCAGATGCGGAGAAGATGAGCAAATTCTGGTTTAGTCGCCGAGATAGCGGGCTCGTGGAAGGCGAGACGTCGACGTGGTATTTGGGCACTGGCCCCGACGCGTATTCGTTCGAAGTTAAAGTAAAGGAGTTCCGCGAGGCCGAGAAGATCGTAATCGATTGGCAAGGTCTGGACGGCCATTACACGCAGGTCGCCTGGGATTTCGAAGAACAGGACAATGGCGACACAATTCTGACGATTGAGGAGACCGGTTTCTCAGGCGACGGGAAATCAGTCGTCGCCAAAATCATGGACTCCACATGCGGCTTCAATCAAGTGATCATCGCTGCGAAAGCACTAGTCGAACACGGTGTTGAGCTGAGCGTGGTTGCTGATCACGCATGAGTGAGGGTCCGCCTTTGGCATATAGAAGCCGTTAGTCCGGTCCGGGTACACCTGCCAGAATAACGCCGGCCGGGTCGCGGCGCGTGGCGGCATTTCTTGATTTAACCTGTTGATTTAAAATCGATTTCGATCTTATTACTGTATATAATAACAGTGTTCTTTTTTCCTTCTGAAGGAGCTGTTATGCCTGCCGAAAACGCCGTTGATCTGCGCGCGATCGATGCCCTCGATCGGGATATAGTCACGTTGGCGACGCGCATCAACGCCGCCACTTACGAACTGCTGGTGCTGGTGCGCGAGTTCGAGGAGCGTGCCGGCTACCTGCAATGGGGTCTCGATAGCTGCGCCGAGTGGCTGGCCTGGCGCTGCGACGTGTCGATGACCACGGCACTGGAGAAAGTGCGCGTGGCGCGTTCGCTGAAGACCCTGCCGCTGATCTCTTCGGCTTTTGCCTCGGGCGAGATGTCGTACTCGAAAGTGCGGTCACTGACGCGGGTTGCTCACACAGAAAACGAAAAGAAGCTGGTCGAGTTCGCCCTGCGTCACACCGCCGCGCATGTAGCGGAGCACTGCCGGCAGCTGCGCTGTGGCACCGTGGACTCGATCGGTGTGGCCGAACGCGCCTGGGCGAGCCGGTCCCTGCGGGTTCGGCGTGACAGAAACCGCGGACTGATGACGATCACCGTGGATCTGCCCATCGATGCCGGTGAGCTGCTCGAGAAAGCGCTCGACAAGGCACGGGACGATGAGATCCTGGAGATCCCGGATCTCGTCGATACCTCGTGGTCGGTACGCCAGGCCGATGCCTTCATGACGCTGGTGATGGAGTATCTGTCGGGGGAGAGATCGAGCGGCTCGACGAAGGACAACTACCTGGTCACGATCCATGTCGATCAGTCGGCACTGGCCGGGAACGGCGGACGATCCGCAGTACCTCTCGAGACAGTCAAACGGCTGTGCTGCGATAGTAAGGCCGTCGTACTGACCGAGGACGACCAGGGTGAGCCGCTGAGTATCGGGCGCAAGTCGCGGACAGTGCCGGCGGCGATTGAGCGCGCGGTCCGTGCCAGAGACAACAACACCTGCCGTTTCCCGGGCTGCCGAAACCATCGTTTCCTCGATTGTCATCACGTAGAGCACTGGGCCGACGACGGCGAAACCGACGTCCACAACCTGATGCTGCTGTGCACAAAGCACCACACGCTGTTACACGAGGGTGGTTTTCGCATCGAGAAGGACTACCTGGATAACTGGGTGTTCATCCGGCCCGATGGCATCGCGGTGCCCGATATCGGCTATATCGCAAAACCGTACGACGATCCTCCACGTGGAGGATTGGCGCGCATCGCGGACAAGATGGTCAAGGAACCGCCACCACCGGCGTATTGGCACTAGCTGGTCGCCGGAACCACTCTATCAGGCAGTGAAACGATATCCGCGGAGCCCGCGGTCTTACTTGCGGTCGACTGCAATGTCGAAGTGAATGACGTCTTCCCGCAGACCGAGTTTCGTGTATAGAGCAATTGCCGGCTCGTCGCCCAGGTCGGCCTGGACAAAAATGACGTGTGCACCACGAACAGCGGCGATCTCCCTCAACTCATCGATCAGCGCTGTCGCGATACCTTCACGCCGATGTTCTGCAGAGACAGCGAGGTCGTAGATGTAAAACTCGCTCCGTTCTTGTTCGAACTTCGGCAACTCATAGGCCACAAGCCCGCCGACGACGTGTTCGCTTTTCATTGCCACGAGCACGACGAACAGTTCGTTGCCCAGTAGCTTTTCGAAGTAGCTCCTGCTCGGGCGTGCTGAGCCGTAGGTATCAGGCTCGTCGAAGGCCTCCCCAAACAACGTCAGCATCGATTCCAACAGGGTCAGATCTCGACGACCCAGTCTGCGGATTGTGACCGGAGTGGACACGCTGACCTCAGTCGCGCTCGGTCGCACGCGCAAGGTCGGCGTCGATCGAGCGTCCGGCGCGAATGTAGTGGTACGCCGCCCAGGGAAGAAAAGCGCTAGTGACGAACAGCAGGCTGTAACGAATGGCCTCCTCTCCGAATTGCGGCTCGAGCATCGTGCTCAGGATACCCGTGAACTGCGGACCGAGGAGCAACCCGATGACGTTGATGATCAGCAGCGCGAGCGCCGACGTTACGGCACGCATCCGCAACGAGACGAGACCCTGCGCCTGCGCGAGCACGGGGGCGAGATACACGTTAGCCGTGCATGCCGGGATGATGAACCACAGGATCGCCGTCAGCCAGGAACCGGTCAGGAAGGTGACGGCATAAGGCACGGCGGTGAGCAGTACGGTCAGGCCGATGAACACCAACGCACGCTTGTGGCTTTCCTTACCGAGGTGATCCGCGATGTAGCCGCCAAGGAAAAAGCCGAGGCCGCCCGCGATGCCGAGAATCGGGCCGAGCCAGAAACCGAGTGTCGCGATTTCCATGCCGTGGCTGCGAACGAGGAAGCTCGGCAGGAAATTGATTACGGAGTAGCCGACGAACGACGACAATCCTGCCGCGACGGTCATGTGTACGAACGACTTGCGCGTCCAGAGAATTCGCATCGTCTCGAGCCAGGGCGGCCTGTCGCCCTTCGCAGTGCGGCCCTCCGCATGTCCGCGCTTCGGTTCGATGACGGTGAAACGAAAGATGAGCGCGAGCGCCACACCCGGTATGCCGACGATGAAAAACGTTTCTCGCCAGCCGATGTTCTGCACGACCCAGCCGCCGAGGAGATACGCCAGCATGATGCCGGTCGAAATCCCGATCGAATAGACGCCCATAGCGGTCGCCCGCTGTTCGGGCGGATACAGGTCGGCGATCATCGAGTGCGCCGGCGGACTGCAGCCAGCCTCGCCTACGCCAACGCCGACGCGAGCCAGTGCGAGCTGTACGAAGTTGGAGACCGCCCCCGACAGTGCCGTCATTCCACTCCAGACAGCTAACGCGAGCGCGATGAGATTGCGCCGGTTGTGGCGGTCCGCGTAGCGCGCAATCGGAATACCGAGGATGATGTAGAACATCGCAAACGCCGGGCCCACCAGGAACCCGAGCCATGCGTCGGAGACACCGAACTCCTCACGAATCGCCGGTAGCAGGATCGCGAGAATCTGCCGGTCGATGAAGTTGAACATGTAGACGATGGCCAGCATCACCAGCGCATAGCGGCGCGCGGCTGTTGAAATGGCCTCTGAGCCGGTCACTGCGTCTGATCGTTGCCGGGTGCCACGCTTCCCGCGTTGGGACGTCGCGTATCCGACGCACCGATGTAGGTGTCGCCCTCCTTGCCGACCGACTGCAGGCTGCCCATCATGTTGCCCGACATCGAGATCGTGTGGCCGCGCTGCTCGAGAATCTTCACGGTGTCCGGGCTGTGGCCGGGCTCGAGAAACAGACTATCCGGCAGCCATTGGTGATGCATCCGTGGCGCAATCGTTGCCTCGGCGAGATTCATGCCGTGGTCGATGACATTGACGATGAGTTGCAGCACGGCCGAGATGATGACCGAACCGCCCGGGCTGCCGCTCGCGAGGACGAATTCACCATCCCGGAACACCATGACCGGCGACATCGAGCTCAGCGGCCGTTTCAGGGATTCGATCGCATTCGCCTCGCCACCGATGAGGCCGAAGGCATTCGGTACACCGGGCTTCGCGGCAAAGTCGACCATTTCGTTGTTGAGAACGAAACCGGC
>JAAUYD010077524.1_pt1 | contig 11115 bp, 9 predicted proteins | sample 7278101 | NCBI WGS metagenome assembly JAAUYD01 (sample SAMN14350128, study PRJNA611818) | marine sediment metagenome | isolation source: surface marine sediment (0.6m) | place: French Polynesia: Moorea | collected 2018-08
CCGGACGATCCCGAGTCCATCCACTTCGTCTACTACGACTGCACGCGGCTTTTCGTGGAGGGCTCCGACCACCCCTTCTTTGCGGACCGTCTTTTCGCCAACCGCATCATCAATCTGGCCGAGTCCATGAAACGCGGGGCCCAGCAGAACAAAATCTACATTTTCGACGGCCCTCCGGGTTGCGGCAAAAGCACCTTTCTCAACAATCTGCTGATGCGTTTCGAGGAGTACGCCAACACGCCCGAGGGCACCCGCTACGAAGCCGTCTGGCGCATCGACCGCCAGGCCGTGGGCCCGCTCGGCGAACCGGAAACGCTGCCCTTTTTCCAGCAAATGTTCACGCTGATGGAACGCAGTTCGGCCGAAAACGAGCCCCCGGGCACCGAGTCCCTCGACGCCGACGCCGACCCGCGCGGCCGTCGCAATCCGGAGGATGTGGCCGCTTCGATTCTGGGCAACAGCCAGATCATCGAGATCCCCTGCCCTAGCCACGACCACCCCATCCTGATGATCCCCAAACACTACCGCCGCCCGTTCTTCGACGACCTCTTCGCCAACAACCGGTTCAAGTGGCAGCTCTTCACCGACAAGGAATACGACTGGGCCTTTCGGGAACAGCCCTGCACAATCTGCGCCTCGATCTACCAGTTTCTGCTCAACCGCCTTAAAAGCCCGCTCAAGGTCTTCAACATGCTCTATGCCCGACCCTACCGCTTCAAACGCCGCCTGGGCCAGGGCATCAGTGTCTTCAATCCGGGCGACCGGCCGGGCAAGCAGCTCGTGCTGACCAATCCCATGCTCCAGGAACAGCTCAATCGCGCCCTCAAGGACAGCAACCAGGTCAAGTACATCTTCTCGCGCTACGCCTCCACCAATAACGGCATCTACGCCCTGATGGACATCAAGTCCCACAATATTGAGCGTCTGATCGAGCTGCACAACATCATCAGCGAGGGCGTGCACAAGGTGGAAGATATCGAGGAAAACGTCAACTCACTCCTCATGGCGCTCATGAATCCGGAAGACAGGAAGAACATCCAGGATTTCCAGTCCTTTTCGGACCGCATCGAATATATCAAAATCCCCTACATCCTGGATCTCAACACCGAAATCGCCATCTACCGAAATATCTTCGGCCGTCAGATCGACGACGGCTTCCTGCCCCGGGTGCTCCACAACTTTGCCCGGGTGGTGATCTCGTCAAGGCTCAATACGCGCTCCGAGGCGCTGTTGGAGTGGATCGGCCAGGCCGGCAAATACCGTCAACTGTGCGACGAGAACCTGCAGCTTCTCAAAATGGAGATCTACACCGGCCACATCCCCGAATGGCTCGCCGAGGAGGACCGCAAGCGTTTTACGGCCAAACGGCGCCGCACCATCATCGGCGAGTCCGAACAGGAAGGCAACCGCGGTCTCTCGGGGCGGGATTCCATCAAGATTTTCAATGAATTTTACTCCTCCTTCGCACGCCAGGACAAACTGATCACCATGGCTGATCTGTGCAAGTATTTCGACAAGATCCGCAAAGACCTGAAGGAGCTGATCCCCACGGGGTTTCTGGACTCGCTGCGGCGCAACTACAACTACACCGTCCTGCAGGAGGTCAAGGAGTCCCTTTTCTACTACAACCGCGAGCAGATCAACCGCGATCTGATGAACTACCTCTTCGCCATCAATTTCGATATCGGTTCGGTGGAAACCTCGACCCATACGGGCGACCGTCTGGAAATCACCGAAGCCTTTCTGGAGGATCTGGAAATGCGAATTCTGGGCAACGGTCTGACGACGGCCGACCGCCATGCTTTCCGGGCCGACACCCAGAAATTGTACGCCACCCAGACGCTGACCCAGGAAATCATGATCGAGGGCACCCCGATCACGAAGACCAAGCTGTTCCAGGACATTCACGAGCGCTACGCCTTCAACCTCAAGGCCAAAGCCCTGGACCCCTTTCTGGACAACGAAAATTTCCGACAGGCCATCAAGGACTACAACACGCCCGGTTTCCGCACCTACGACCGTAAAATCCGCGACGACGTGACCTTCCTGATCGGCAACCTGGGCACCAAATACCGTTACACCGAAAAGGGTGCCCAGGAGGTTTGCATCTACGTCATCGACAACGACCTGGCCCGCAAGTTCAACTCGGACGAATAGCGATGACCTTGGCACCGCGCAGGGGAAAGCCGGCAGGGCCAAAATGGCGGCATGCCCTCGGACGGCTGTTACGACGGCTTCGCACGGCCGCGTCGATCATCCCTGTCTTTTACGGCTGCGCGCTCGGCATCACCGCCGAGATTGTGGCCACCGACGGCAGTCTGGTTCAGGAAGCCGACGGCATCATCTACGACACGGATACGGGATTTGAATGGTACCCCGGACCGGACCGGGGCATGACCTGGCAGGATGCCCGCGACTGGGTCGCCGGGCTCGAGATCCGGGGCCCTGGCTGGCGCATGCCGGAGCGCAACGAACTTCCCCCCCTGCGCCGCGTGGGCAGTGGCGTACGCAACCTGACGCCCCTGATCCCCTCGACGGGCTACTGGATCTGGGCCGGTCAAACCCGGGAGGCCGCGTCCCGATGGCTGTTCGGCTTCGGGTACGGCGGTGAAGGCTGGAGCGGCCAGGCTCCGGAAGACGGCGGCCGGGCCGTGGCCGTAAGAATCCGCCGCAGTCACGATTGAGGCGTGCACCGGAATCCACGCGATCGCGCCCCCCGCAATCGCATGGTTCGGTCATGCCAGGGGTTCGGGGACAAGCGGGATCCTGCGCATATACGGGCGGGGGGTAAATCGTGTGAAACCGCGGGATCGGCAGACCACCCCCAGAGATTGGCGTCAACAGCTGTCTTCTGCCGCCGTCGGGCCCTTGGCGCAGCGGGCACCATTGATTCAATAGATCGATTTGACCTCGGCCAGCACGAAAAAGCTGCGGGTGGCGCCGACGCCTTTCGTGTTGAACACGTCCTGCAGCACCACCTGGGAATAATGCTGCATGTCCCGCGCGACGATTTCAATCATCAGGTCGACCTCGCCGGATACCGCGAAGACGCTCACAACGCCCTGGATGCGCGCCAGATTGCGTGCGACCTCTTCCCACCCCACCTCGGCCACGCGAACGACACCGCAAAAAGCCCGCACTGAAAGACCGAGCTTCTGACGGTCGGTGAGCGCCCGGTAGCCGGTGATCACGCCCTCCCGTTCGAGCCGGGCGATCCGACGCGAGCAACTCGAATGGGAGAGGTTGACGCGTCGGGCGACTTCGATGTTGGACAGGCGCGCGCTGGTCTGTAAGGCGTCTATGATCTTGCGGTCGTAAGCGTCCAATTTGGCCATCTGCAAATCCTTTGCATTCGCGATCCAAACACCCGTAGTATATAGCACATTTTTTCATATTTTTGTGTTTCTTGCAAAATATTTGACAATTTTCGATGATTCATAAAACTATTTGCAATCGGGCCACCAAATCAATAATTGTAATGGCAACGACCCGCGGCGAAGCGATGCCGCCTGGTGTGACCGATACACATACCCGCCGGCGCATAGTGGCCCCACCGCCGCCCCAGATGGGAACGGCCACCGCGGCCGGAAACAATCAACCCGACTGGACGGGAGACATGGCGACACCCGCATCCACCTCGCGTACGACCATTTTCACCGAAGGCCTTTCCGCCGGATGGCCCATCTGCCTGGGATACGTGCCCATCGGCATGGCCTTCGGGGTCCTGGCCCAGAAAGCCGGACTCACGCCGCTCCAGATCGGCCTCATGTCCGTCATCGTCTTCGCCGGCAGTTCCCAGTTCATCGCCGTCTCCATGCTCACCGCCGGCGCTTCGGCCCCGGCTATCGTCGCCACGACGTTCATGGTCAATCTGCGCCATATCCTCATGAGTTCCGCCCTGGCGGTCTACCTCCAGGCCGCCCACCGGGGACTGCTCGCGCTCTTCGCCTACGGTGTCACGGACGAGAGCTTTGCCGTCAATCTGCCCCGCTTCCGCTCACAACGCTGGGGGCTTCCCCGGGCCCTGGTGGTCAACCACACGGCCAACCTGACCTGGCTGGTCAGCACCGTAACCGGCGGCGTGGGCGGCCGCTTCATTCCCGAGGGCGCGCTGGGCATCGACTACGCCCTGATCGCCATGTTCATCTGCCTGCTCATCTACCAGGTCCGACGGCGGATCCACCTGCTGACGGCGGTGATCGCCGGCCTGGGGGCCACGGGCCTGGCCCTGTTGACGCCGGGCAACAGCTATATCGCCATCGCTTCGATGGCCGCGGCCACCGCGGGCGTGGTCATTCAGCGCCAATTGAAGGGGGGCGCGGCCGACCATGGATGACTATGTGCTGCTGTTGATCGGAATGGGATTGGTGACCTACCTGCCACGCTGGCTGCCCCTGCACTACCTCTCCCGGCGCAAGCTCCCGGATTGGTTCGTCCAGTGGCTGGAACTGATCCCGGCCGCCATCCTGGCCGCCCTGCTCCTGCCGGCCCTGGTTCTCGAGGGCAGTCCCCGGCATCTCGATCTGCTGCGGCCCGAGTTCATGGTGGCCCTGCCGACGTTTGCTTTTGCCTGGTGGACGCGGTCGCTGGGGGGTACGGTGGTCGTGGGGATGCTGCTGTTCTGGTTCGCGCAGAAACTGGGCCCAGAGTTTCTGGCCGGACTATAAAGCGATGCGCCGGCGGTCGAGCGGAAAGGTTGCGCGCATCGCCGGTCCGGGGAGCGCTACAACATGTCCTTGAGCGGCCGGCGCGCGGTCCGGTCCGGGCGGATGTCTTCCACGACGGTCGCCTTGATGCGGCGCCGGGCGTCCCTCAACTGCAGTATCGTTCCCGGGCTCAGCGCTGTGGTGACCTTGACGAAACCGCAGCTCAGCCCTCGCGGCGTGAAATCTTCGGGTTTATCCGGGCTGGCCACGCTGAGGATGCGGCCCTCATGCCAACCGATCCCCATGTCGGATACGCAGGTCAATACACGCCCGATTTGATTGCCGGTCCCGTCGAGAACCACCGCCGGATCCGCCGTGGTCACCTTGCGCAGGTCGGCACCCACAAATGCGTAGGTGTATCCGGCCGCCTCGACGCTGAGGAGGGCCTTGTCGCCGATGAAGCTTTTGGTGAACCCCGAGCGCTCGGCATTGAACGGCAGGGCGAACGGCCAGGGATGGTTGATGAAGGGCCAGTCGCCGATATCCTGGTGCGATAGCGGCAGCACCGCCCCGCCCCTCAGGGAGTCGCGGGCCGCCAGACCGCAGGTCTCCAATCCAAATGCCTTCCCGGCAGCGCATATCATCTCCCAGGTGGCGACGAGTTGCCCCGGGGCGACAAAGATCTCGAACCCGAATTCGCCCGTGTAACCGGTACGGGAGAGCAGAACAGGCACACCGCCCTTGAGCCGCACGGCATCGGCCAGCGGGGAATCCGCGTCAAAATGTCCTTTGAATGCAAAATAGGGCATGCGGTCCAGCACCGTTTCCGGCGCAGCCAGCACCCGGCTGACGATTTTCGCCGCCGAGGGACCCTGGACATCGATCTTGCCCAACCGATCGCTCAGGTCGTCGATGACGACTTCGCTGCCGGCGCTGTTGGCGTTGAGGTGCGCGGCCACCCCGGCGCCCATCCCGGCATTGACGACCACCATGTACGCCTCGGCGGCGAGCTTGGCGACGATGCCGTCATCGATGACCCCGCCGTGGGCGTTGAGAAAGGCCCCGTAAGCGCAGCGCCCCGGGAACAGCGGCTTCTTGGAGGCGCCGATACAGGCATCCAGGTTGCTCGTGAAGCAGCGCTGCAGAAGCCCATGAGCCCCCGGGCCGGAAAGCAAAACGGCCGCCATGTGGCTGGTGTCGAACAGACCGGCGCGCTTGAGGACCGACAAATGCTCGTTTTTGGCGGAGGCGTACCACAACGGCATCTGGTAACCGCCGAAATCGGCCAGCGTGGCCCCGTGGGATGAATGCCAGTCGTACAGCGGGGTTCGTTTGATTTGCTTCTCCACCGTGGCTCCTCTCAAGGGCCGCCGCCCGTTTCGAGCCCTCGTCGTCGCTCGCGGGTCAAAGCGGCATGTCGATGGGCGTATATTCGAACCCGAGGGCGTTGGCGACCTCGCCGCAGGTGACCTTGCCCTGGATGTGGTTGGCGCCCAGCTTGATCTCGGGATTGGCCGGCATGACCTTGATCCAGTCCCGGTTGGCGATTTCCACCGCGCAGGGCCGCGTCGCGCTGGTCAGCGCCATGGTGGAGGTCTTGGGCACTGCCCCGGGCATGTTGGCCCCGCAGTCGTGCATGCTCCCGTCCACCACGCAAATGGGGTTTTCGCGGGTGGTCGGCGTGGCGGTCTCGAAACACCCGCCCGGGTCAATGGCCACGTCCACCAGCACCGCGCCTTTTTTCATGATGCCCCGCATGTCGCGCGTCACCAGCTTGGGCCCCTTGGCCCCGGCGGGCGTCATGCCGGCACGGTTCTCCTGGTTTTGATCTCTTTCAGTATACCAAAGGTGATTGGCGCCCCTTGAGAGCTTGCCAACCGTTCGCGTTTCGCTGTTAGCATAGGGGCTCTAACCGTGCAAGGACCGGCCCGAGTTTTGGGATCAAACTTCCAACATGACCTCGGCCAGCGTGGGCGGCGGCCTGCCTGTGGGCCACGGGCACGAATCGGATGCCGGCGTCCGGGAAGAGATCCAGGGTATCCATAAAGGCCGATCCCACGATCCCGAAGACATGCTGCACGCCTTCGGCCAGGAGGGTTTCGACCAGGGCTTCACTGGGGGTCATTTTCTGCCTGTTCATATGATGATCTCTCCTGCAAGGGGTCGAACGGCGGGTGTGACACCCGCTTTGTGGTTCCGCGAAGGCGAATGAGGCGCCAAGCCAGGCACGTTAGTAATTACCAAAATCCTGTGACTGTCAAGCGAAAACAGGGCGCCGCGCTATCAGGACGGTCCATCGGCGCGGTAGACGAACCGCGGCATCTTCCAGCCGAAGTGCAATGCCAGCATCCGCAGGATGAAACCCAAAAAGAGTGTGAGCGGTACGCTCAAAGCCTCAGCAGCGCCCATCGTCTCCAGGATCAGAAAAAGCCACACGGCCGCAAAGGATACGCTGGCGTAAAGCTCTTCCTTGAAAACAAGCGGAATCCGGTTGCACAGCATATCCCGCAGAATCCCCCCCGCCACACCCGTGACAATGCCCATCAGGGACGCTACGGCCGGCCCATGGCCGAAGTCCAGGGCCCGCTGAGCACCGATAATGGTAAAGGTCACCAGCCCTATGGCATCGAGGGTTAAAAAGGTCTTTTCCAGCTGGTGGGCATAACGGGCGATGGCGACCATCACCATGGCCGAGAGCGATGTCAATAGCAGCAGGTAGGGTTTGTCGATCCAGATCAGGGGATAGCGTCCCATCAGCAGATCGCGGGCCGTGCCCCCGCCAAAAGCCGTTACCGCGGCCACGACCAAAACGCCGAACAGATCCATACGCCGCTTCCCGGCGGCCAGCGCCCCGGTCATGGCCTCGGCGCTAATGCCCACATTGTAAAGGACCCACAACAAAAGCTCAGGGTTCATATCCTTCTCCTTCTACTCACCCGATCAGGATTGGGTATCGACTTGGTTTGCTACAGGACCGATACCGCGGGCCGCCATAGGGCTTGCGCGTTATGGTTCATTCGCGGGATCCGGGGGCGATTGCCGTTCAGAAACCGAGGCCCTCGTCGGGACATCTTTCACGGGGGCCGGATCGCTTCCGTCCGGTCCCAGCAGGATGGCCAGCCAGCGTGTTTCTTCACGGCCTTCCATCGCGATTTTTACAATCATGGTCAGCGGCACGGAAAAGAGCATGCCCACCGGCCCCAGGATATAACCCCAGAAGACCAGCGAGAGAAAACCACCAGGGTCGATATCCCGATCTCGCGACCGAAAAGGCGGGGTTCGATAATGCTGCCGATGGTGATATTGACGACGGAGTAGCCCAGGGCCACCAGAACCAACCCAATAAGATCCAGCTGAACGAATGCCAGCAGAAGCGCCGGTACGGCGGCGATCACCGGCCCGATGGCCGGCACGTAATTGAAAAGGAAGGCCAGAAGGCCCCACAGGACCGGGAAATCCACCTCCAGGATAGAGAGCAGGAGCGCAATCAGCACCCCTGTTCCCAAGCTCGTCACGGATTTGATTGCCAGGTAGCGCTTGATCTTGGCGGCAATCTCTTCCAACTTGCTGTCGTCCCCTGAGGCACGGCCGGACACACTTGCCAATTTCTGCGGAAAGCTGGAGGCTTCCAGAAGAATAAAGACCACGGTCAGCAGGATAAAAAACGCATTGGTCAGGAGGCCCCGCAGGCGCAGGAGCGCCGTGGCCGCCAGGCGCATGACCGCCCGCGGGTCGAAGTACTCAAGTACGACCTCTTCCGAGATGTTGAGACCAAACTTGTCGAACCAGTGCAAATAGGCGGAAAATTTCTGGATGAGCAGGGCCTGGTAGTTGGGAAGACGCCGGGTGAATTCGGATATCGAACTGCCGACAAAGCTGATGATGACGAACACGCCCGTCGAAATGACGATCATGATCAGGATGATGGCTACCACCGTCGGCAGCCCGCGCCGCTGCAGCCATGCCAGTAAGGGGGCGCAGCTGAAGGCGATGAACACCGAAATCAGAAAAGGCACCAGGATTTGGGCGGCGGCCTGAATGCCGGCGGCCACGACCACGAAACAGGCCAGTCCGATCAGGAAGCGCAGGCTCCGGCCGAGTGAATCCGGTGCTTTCATCTGGCCGTTCCTATTCGCTCTGCAGGACGATGCGGGACGCACGAAGGATATGCTGCTCTGGCCCTCGACACCGACCATGACCGCCTCGATTGGCGGCGGGTTCGCTTTTCCCGGAGCGGACCATTCCACGATGAAGTTGGCCCCTGATCCACCGCTGGCATCCTCGGCCTTGATCAGGAAATCCATCGGGGCCAAAGGCGGCCAGGAAAGTCTCCCGCGTGAGCCAGGAATCACGGTCGGATTTTGTATCGGAAGGATTCATGCGTTTTCTCCTCCTGCGGTATCGCGAACGACCATCGCGGTCCGAAGCTTCCGGGGCGCAACCCGTCGTGAACCGGCATGCTCTTGACGTTCAACCGTGTTCATTTTTAAGCGCCTGAATGCGTGCGGCGTTTTTCTGCCACCATTGCCGGGCGGCCGCCTGGTCCCAGGCCATAATGCCTTCGATGGCATCCAGCGCGGCAACGATCCGGCTCACGTCGGCGGGCCGGTCGTGGGGATTCTTGGCCAGACAATCGTCGATGAGCTGATCGAGGGCCCCCGGGACAGGCTGGGCCGATTTGGTGGATACGCGCGAGGCCGGCGTCTTCATCACGTGGTAGCAGATCTCGACAGCCGTGGCGCCCTCGAAAACATCTTCTCCCGTGAGCAGGTTGAAGCCCACCGACCCCAGGGAATAAATGTCGGAACGATGGTCGACTGTGGCGGGATCCGTCAGTCGTTCCGGAGCCACATAGGCCGGGGTGCCGGCCACCTCGTGCATCGCGGTCATTTGCACATCCTGGTTCTTCACGTCCTTGACCAGACCGAAATCAAGCACCTTGACGGCATCATACTGGCCGCCGCGTTCGCACAGGATGACATTGGGCGGTTTGATATCACGATGGATCAGTCCCATTCCATGGGCTTCCTCCAGGGAGTAACAGATGTGCCGCAGGATGTGGATGGCCCGCGGTGGGGAGACGGCGCCGTCCAACGCGATGAGATCGCTCAGGCTGATGCCGGGGAGGTATTCCATGGCATAGTAAAAGGCGCCTTCGGGCGTGCGGCCGAAATCATAGACTTCGATCGTATTGGGATGGGTCAGACGGCTGGTGATCTGGACTTCACGCTCGAAGCGCTCCAGGCTGTCGGCGCTGAGCGCGTCGGGCTTGAGAAACTTGATCGCCGTGGGGCGTTTCAAAAGGGCGTGATTGGCCTTGTAGACCTTGCCCATGCCGCCCTCGCCGAGTTTTTCTTCGATGGTGTAGTGCCCGACCTGCTTGATCTCGTCGATGTCCTGGCGCAGCCGTGAAACCGCCACGGTGGACAGCAGCGTCAGTCCGGCCAGCACGGCCACGAGGGCCATCAGCCCGATGACGGCCCAGCGGATTGGGCGCTGGATTCTGCGGACCTTGGCACGCGGCACCTCGATGGCGATCCCGAAATCGTAATCCGGCAGCCAGCGCCAGGCGCCCACTACCGTTACACCGCGGTAATCGCGATAGCCCGAGAGGTCGATGCCCGATTCACCCTGCAGGGCCGAGGCCAGCATGCGCGTCGGCGGCCAGTCCTCCGGCCGGCCGGCCGGTGTAAATCCCGCACCGAGATCCCCCCCGGGGTCGCGGATCGGGAGCCGCGGGGCGACGCTCGGCCCGGCATCATCCGAAATCAGGCCGAGCGACCGCAGCTCGGCCGCGAAACGGCTTTTGGAAACCATGAACCCTTCAGGGTTAAAGGCATAGGTGTCTCCGCTGTTGCCCATGCGGCTGGCCGAGAGGATACGGCTGAAGATTCCTTCCGTTCGGATTGAGAAAACCAGAACCGCGACAACGGTCCCCGCTTGGTTGCGCACTGGCGCCGCCGTCAGGATAACGGTCTCGTCCGTGGCCACGGCCGAGCCTTCGATCAATTCGCTACGGGGAATCGGGGGCACGAAGACCGTCTGCCCCTGCATGACTTTTTCATGATGAGGCCTGCTCGCCGCGGCAATCGTTTTGCCCTGATTCTCGCTGTCCTCGCTCGCGAAAAGGATCGTGCCTTCCGCATCGACAATCACCCAGCCCTGGACTTCCGCGGCCGTAAAGCCTCTGGACAGGGCGTCGTTGACCGCCTGAAGGTTGCCATGGCCCGCCCCGTCACGCATCCGGGCTTCGATCAATTGGCGCAGATCCTTATCTTCCGCCCAGAAACGCACCAGGGCCAGTTCGCCTTCGATCCAGGCCGTCAGCGCCATGGCGCTGACATTCAGATTGGCCTCAAGGTTGGCGGTCAGGAGATCTTCAACCGATTCCATGACGGCGTGGTTCGACCACAAGCCGGCCCCGGCCACCAGCACCAGGGCCATAAAGGCGGCCAGAAGCAGCCGGCCA
>JAAUYD010042831.1_pt1 | contig 11114 bp, 8 predicted proteins | sample 7278101 | NCBI WGS metagenome assembly JAAUYD01 (sample SAMN14350128, study PRJNA611818) | marine sediment metagenome | isolation source: surface marine sediment (0.6m) | place: French Polynesia: Moorea | collected 2018-08
AATTCATGTGGTTCTCTTGAGGATTTTTGAGTTGCCGGCCGCAGCGGCTGGGAAAAATTGAAGGTGGGCGATCCTGCGAGTCCCGCCGGCCGCCCTTTCATGTCCACAGGATAAGGCAGATCACCTGGTTGGCGCATCGGGATGGGCTCCCTATATTGGGTGAGAAGGCTCCCTATTTTTGTTCTAGGGATCGGGGAAGATTAGCCTACATTCAATTCAGGTCATTGTGACTCAAATGGCGGCAATTGGCAGGCAAACCGAAAAAACGCTCCCCTGATTTACGCCGGGGCTGCTCACCTCCAGACGGCCGTGATGGGCTTCAACAATCGCCTTTGAAATAGCCAACCCCAATCCAGCTCCGCCGCTATCCCGTCGTCGGCCGTCATTTGTGCGATAAAAACGCTCAAATACGTTGGGCAGCAACTGAGGCTCAATCCCCTCCCCATTATCAGCCACGACAATCTGAATGTCTTCCCCAGACCGTTCGAGGCGGATCGCTATTTCCCCCTTTTCAGGGGTATGGCGCAGAGCATTGGCCAGGAGATTGTGCAGCACTTGACGAATTCGATCCCCATCGGCCGTCACCAGCGGCAGATTTTCGGCCAAATCGTGCTTTAAGGAAATCTGTTTTTCTTCGACGGCTGGTAAAAAGAACGCCACCGCCTCGGAGACCAAATGCGCAAGATCAACCTGTGTCATCTGAAACGGCAGCTGTCCGGCTTCCGCCTGGGCCAGCTGTCGCAAATCGCGAACCAGGCGAATAAGGTGCTTGTTTTGCTCGTAGAGGGTTCCGATTTCGTCCTTGTTCAATTCGTAGACCCCTTCTAATATCGCCCGCAGATTTCCCTGTAATACCGTCAGCGGCGTCAGCAGCTCGTGTGAGACGTCGGCCATCATATTGCGTCTCATCTCTTCAGAACGGGCCAGCTCGGCCGTCATGAGATTAAAATTTTCGGCCAAATCTTGAATCTCCTGCGCTCCCCGGACCTCCACCCGATACGTTAAGTCGCGCGAACCCACCGCCTTGGTCCCCGCAACCAACCGTTCAATTGGCAAGGTCAAACCTCGCCCCAGGATCAACCCCCCAATCGTGCCCACGATCAGCGTGGTAATGGTCAGGTATTGAAAGTCATTCAGAAATTCTTTTTGAGTCTCTGAGCTCAAAGTTTGGGTCAATTCGTCAATCTGCTGGGGCGATAAGTTTAACTCGTATTGCTGATCGATCGCTAACATCTCGTCTCTCACTTCAAGAAAGATTTCTTGCGGATCAATCAAAAAAACAAGTGACGCCGGCAAAACAGAGACGACAAATAAGGTGACCACAATCGAAAGGCCAAAGCGCACCCATAAACGATTAAAAGTGCGTTTAATCATCTCCTTTCTCCTACCAGTCGATAACCGATTCGATGAACGGTTAAAATATATGTCGGTTGTTTTGGATCAACCTCGATCTTTTGCCTCAAATTCTTTATATGGGTATCCAATGTGCGGCTCATCCCCTCATACGAATAGCCGAGCGCACGATCCAGCAGTTCCTCCCGATCAAACGTGGTATTGGGATGGGACATAAAGGTGTGCATCAATTCAAATTCCGTGGGGGTCAATTCAACGGGAAGACCATCAACCCTCAATTCTCGCTGCTCGATATCCAGGGTCAGACCATCCACGCGTAAAATTTTCCCGCGGGCCGGTGTGGCCATTTGCACTCGGCGCAGAAGAGCCCGCACCCGAGCCACCACCTCCCGAGCGTTAAACGGCTTGGGAATATAATCGTCTGCCCCTAACTCCAGCCCAATGATTTTGTCGCTGTCGTCGATACGGGCGGTCAGCATAATAATGGGCAGGGTGTTTAACCGGCTGTCGGATCGTATAAAGCGGGTGATATCCCAGCCATCTTTGTCGGGCAATCCCAAATCGAGGATGAGTAAGTCAAGTTCTTCCCGGCGCAGGGCGTGTTCGGCCGTTGCCCCATCGTGGGCGACCAGCACCCCAAAACCCGCCTGTTCCAAATACTCTCGAACCAGTCGGGCGATCTCCCGGTCGTCATCTACGACCAAAATGCGCTGTTTTTGTTTTGTGTCCATGGTCTTTTCGAATCAGCGAAGTGTTTCTAAGTGAATTTCAAAAATTTACTGTCCGCAGAGCTCCGCAGGAGCTAGAGAGAAATCTGTGATAATCCCTGTTAATCTGCGGCTGATTTTTTAATCGCAAATCGCTCAAGCAAGCGGTCAAAGGAAAATGTAGGCGCGATTTCCCAGTCGCGCCCACATCATCCGCGGTCAAATATCAAGTGTACCACTTTCGGCTGCTAAACTCGTTCCAACACGGCCACCTTTTTCATTATGGGCTGCCAGCGGCGATGGCTCAACAGACGCCATACCCACTCAAGCGGACCATATTGGAAGCGCTCCAACCACCAGCCGGAGAACCAAATTTGCCCCGCCCAAATGAGCACGATCACCATCAGCTGCTGCACCCGGTCAAACGAGCCAAATAAGCCCAGTCCAAACCCGTAGAAGATAAAGGTGCCGATGATCGACTGGCCGATGTAGTTTGTCAACGCCATCCGGCCGACGGCCGCCAAACGATTGCGCAGCCTGGTGAAGTTGTCTGACCGGCTCCACAACATGATCACGGCGATATACCCACCGGCTACAAACGGGGTGGCCATGTGATTGGGGATCCGGCCGAGAAACAGGGAATATAATGGGTTCCAATCGTGAATGGTATATTGAAAGAGGCTGATCAACCCGAGAGGCAGCCCGACACCAAAGCCGATTTGCGCCATCCTCTGATAAAATTCGTCGCTCCGTTTACCGGTCAAAATGCCCCACGTGAACAAAGCCATACCAATCAGCATCATACCAAACGCCCGGCTGAAAAACTCGACGACAAGGCTCAATTCCAGCAGCCCCTGACCATCGGTGTAAGGCACGACCGGAGCAGACGCCAGACGATGAGCAAGCTGGGCGCCGTATGGACCGCGAAAAGTCTGTAGTTCGGCCGCGATCGCTTCCTCTGAAGGCTGCCAATACCCTTCGATGTATTGGTAATCGGCCGCAGTCAGGTCGGGCAGCAAGGCATCAATTCCGATGTTGACCACCGATGGTAAAAAGAAAATTGATAGCCCCAGGATAAGCTGCCACTGGGGAGATACCTTGCGCAGCCAGTACAGCACAAACGAACAAAGGGCGTAAATTACCAGGATATCCCCATCCCAAATTAATATGGCGTGGATCAAGCCGATCATCAGGAGCCAGAAATTCCGCAAGTAGTGAAAACTAAACGGCGATTTTCCTTTCTTCTCGAGGTTGTTGGTGACCAGCATGACCGAAGCCCCAAACAACATTGAAAAGAGGGCCATCATCTTCTGATCCGCAAAAATGTGGCTCAGATTAAATACCAGTCGATTCCAAATATCATCACCGCCATAAGCCGTTGGATTAAAATAAGCGATGGTCGGCATCGCGTAGGAGGCCATATTCATCAATAATATGCCGAGCAGGGCAAAACCGCGCAGGACATCTATAGCAACAATTCTTTTCTTCATGATTTTCCTCACTCGGTCACAAACAGGTGACTCGATTTTAATGGGGCCAATTAGCCCGTTGATTTAATCGTAGAACGCAGATCTGAAGAAGATGTGAAGGAGTTGCAAAGGGGATCTGATTAGCTCACCATTTCCCCCTCCCGATATGGGTCTGTGGCCTTCTTGGAGTGGACCAATCTTGGAGATTAGTCCACTCTACATTTTGTGGATCTACTCATACCGCAGGGCTTCAATCGGCCGCAGGCTGGCCGCCCGCCAGGCGGGGTAAATCCCAAAAACAAGCCCTACCGCGGCCGCAAAACCGGTGGCCATCAACACCGTGCTCGCCTGCAAAATCGGGTCTAATTCCTGGTTGATCTGACCGGCAACCGTTGATATGCCCCAGCCGAGAACAACCCCCAGAACACCACCAAGCAAGCTCAATAAAAGCGATTCAATTAAAAATTGACTCAAAATATCCCGCCGCAGCGCCCCTAACGCTTTGCGGATACCGATCTCTCGGGTCCGTTCCGTAACGCTGACGAGCATGATATTCATGATGCCGATCCCCCCAACAACCAGAGAGATTCCGGCAATCGCCCCCAGAAAGATCTGCAGGGTACGGGTAATTTGCTTGAAGCTGTCCAGCATATCCTGCTGGCTCAGCAGCCGGAAGTCATCCGCTTTGCCGTTGGTAATATTGTGCCGCTCGCGCAAAATGTTGGTGATCTGAACCACCGCCGCGTTTGTTAATTCTTCATTGGTCGCCTGCAGGGTAATCGTGGTAATCGCCAGATCTCCAGAGCGTGTCCGTTCGGTAAACAACCGGCCATGGGCCGTGGTCAACGGCACAAACACCTGCCCGTTGATTTCCGACTGGGATACCCCCTGTTTGGCCAACACCCCAATTACCTCATAAGTCGTGTCGCCAAGGCGCACCTGCTGGCCCAAGGGTGACTGGTCCTCAAATAAATGGGTAGCGATCTCGGAACCCAAGACCATCACCCGCGCCCTGAGGGCCAGGTCGTTTGGAGTAAACACCCCACCGGACAGCCCTTTTGTTAAATTTTTAATGGCAAAAAAGTTGTCGGTAACCCCCACCACGGGGGATGATTTGTTTCGGCGGCCAAACTGCACCCGCTCCTGCAAATCAATCTGAGCCGCAACCGCCTTCACGGCCGGGGCGTTCTGCGGATCGGCCAGGGCAGCCACATCGCCCATGCTTAAAAGCTGATAATCAGAAGAGTCCTCTTCGATGTGAGGCCACACCACAATTAAATTGGTGCCCAGCGACTGAATCTCGCTGCTAACGCTGCCGGACACCCCATTGCCGATCGACAGCAGAGAAATCACGGCCGCAACCCCAATAATGACCCCCAACATCGTGAGGGCGGAACGCAGCTTGTTCGCTTTTAAGCTGTCCAAAGCAGAGAAGAAGCTTTCGTTAATGTTCATGATCTAATTTCCCTATGCCGCTTATCGTCGATAACGCGGCCGTCCTTTAACCTGATAATGCGCTGAGCGCGTTCACCCACTTCCTGATCGTGAGTGACCATGATGATGGTAATCCCCTGTTGCGAGAGGTCATCAAACAATGACATGATCTCCTGGCCGGAGGCAGAATCGAGGGCGCCGGTGGGCTCATCAGCCAAAATAATGGAGGGTTCGGTGACCAGCGCCCGAGCGATGGCCACCCGCTGCTGCTGGCCACCGGACAGTTCATCCGGCCGGTGATCGATCCGATCACCCAGACCAACAGCGCTCAATTTCTCCTGAGCACGCTGCACTCGCGTGTTGCGGTCAACCCCGCCATACATCAACGGCAGGGCCACCTGCTTGATGGCCGCCGTGCGGGCCAACAGGTTAAACTGCTGGAAGACAAACCCGATGCGCTGATTTCTTATTTTCGCCTGCTCGTCATCATCCATATCGCTGACGTCGATGTTGTCCAGTAAATATCGCCCCTCGGTGGGGGTATCCAGGCAGCCAATGACGTTCATCAAGGTGCTTTTTCCGGACCCGGATGCACCCATAATCGCTACATACTCCCCCTGTTCGATTTGTAAATTGATGCCTCGCAAGGCATGAACCGTCTGGGTACCCATCTGGTAAATTTTGCTAATCTCATGTAAGGCGATCATCTTATTCCTCCCAAATGTTTGCGGCCGGCGGCGGCGCAGCGATAATGCGCACCGCATCCCCTTCCTGTAAACCGTCTAAAATTTCACTAAATTGACCGCTGCGTACCCCGATTGTGACCGGCACCTCGGTGACCGTTTCCCCATCAGGGCCGCCTTCAATCAAATTCACAAACGATTCTCCCGTTTCAAAGTTGGTGGTAATCGCTCGATTGGCCAGCAGCAGCACGTCGCGACGCTCGGCGGTAATCAAATCGGCGTTGCCGGTCATCCCCAGCCGCAAGGGCAAGGCTGTTTCCTCAAGCTGTAACTGCACTCGATACACCACGGCATTACTGCTGCCCTGAGACTGGTTCACCGGCGCGATGACGGTGACGGTGCCCTGCAGGAGCTGATCAGGCCATGCCTCAAGGCGTACTTGGGCGGTTTGCCCCACGGCCACATGTCGAAGATCGATCTCGTTGACGTTAAGCGCTAATACCAGGCTGTCCCGATCAACCAGCGTCACGGCCGGACCGGCCGCCTGCTCGCCAACACGGACATGAACGGCTGTAATCACACCGGAATACGGGGCGGTCAGCGAAGCCTGGGCCAGGTTATGTTCAGCCTGGGCCAGGTCCAGTCGGGCCTGCTCGAGCTGGGCGACAGCAATTGCCACCTGCTCCGGTTTAGGGCCATCCTGCAAATCAATCAGGTTCGCCCTTGCCTGGGCCAGTGAAGCTTCCGCAGCCGCAATTTCAGCCTGGGATGCTCCGGCCAGGAGCAAATCGTGCTGAGCCTGGGCCACATCTCGCCGGGCGGCCGCCACCGAAACCTGAACCTGAGCCACGGTGATGGCCTGGGGATTCCCCTCGCTCAAGTTGTTTAAGACCGCCTGTGCCTGGTCTAAATTGGCCTGAGCTTCGGCCGCCTGCCAGTAAATCGACTCGCCACCTTCCTGACTGCGATCAAAGGTGCAGTTGTGGGTGCCACTGTCGTTTGGTGTACATTTAGAAAGGTGTAGATACACATCGTGGGCTGAATCAAACGCCCGCTGGGCCGCATCGACTTCGAGTTGAGCAGCCTGCACGTCGGCCGGGGTGGCCCCATTTTGAACGGCGTTCAGGCGGTTGACGGCCGCCCACACATCCGCTTCCGCTGCCCGGAGATTGGCTTCCGAAACAGCGATATCCTCTGATGTGGGGCCGCTGACCAATTTTTCCAGACGGGATTGAGCGGCCGCAACGTCCTCTTCGGCCGCGGCAAGTTCGGCCGCGGTCGGCGGCTTTTGCAAATCAGCCAGGGCGGCCGTGAGTGAAAGCACGTTTTGCGCCGCCTGGTCAACCGCTCGACCTAACTCCGAGCTGTTTAGCTGGACCACCGTCTCACCGGCGTTGACCCAATCCCCTACGCTCACCGGCACGTCGATGACTTCGCCGCCATTGTCTAGAGCCAATTCACTTAAACGGTCGGCCGTTAATTTGCCGGTTGCCCCGGTCGATGCGGACAGATCGCCGCGAAAAACGGTGACTATTTCATCGCTGGTCACCCCATCTGCTGTTGAAGAAGCCGGCTGACAGCCGATGCTCAGCAGCAGCAAAGCGCTTAAAACAAAGGTCACTGCGCTCATGCGCAAGGTTTTTAAATTTTTCATCTTCTTATCTCCAAAACTACTCACCAACATTGACTTCACCGACGACGGTCATTCCTACCCGTATCGGGTTTTCACTCTGAGGCAACGGCAGACGGATTTCATAATTTACCCGGCTGTCTCCATTAATCGCCCCTGGAGCAAGATTTGAAATGTGGGTTTCCAGCCTTTCTGCCGGCCACGTTTCAGTATGGATGATGGCTGATTGCCCCATCTCAAGCCGGCCGATATCGATTTCACTCACCCTGAGCACCACTTCAAGCGAATCGGGGTTCATCATTTCGATAACCGGGCCATTGGCCTGATCTCCTTCGGCCACGTGCACGGACGTGACCACCCCGGAAAACGGAGCCCGCAAAATCGCTTTATCTACCGCCTCGCGGGCTGCATCGACTGAGAGCTGCGCCTGAGAAACGGTTGCTTCAGCCATTCGGAGCTGCTCTGCTGATGCGCCTCGCTCCAGCCGGTCAAGAGCTGATTGAGCCTGGGCCAGCTGCGCCTGGGCATCTTGAATTTGTTCTGGGGACCCACCCCGCAAATAAACGTCGGCTTCTAACCGCGCCGCCTCTTCCTGAGCGGCCGCGGAAGCCAGCTGCGCCTGCGCTTCCCCCTGGTCGTATTGATCGGGGCCGCTTAACAATTTGTCCAGCCGCTGCTGGGCGATGGCCACCCGCTCCTCTGCCTGGGTCAAGGCGCGATGCGTCTCTTCATCTTTCCAATCGTTGTTGATTTGCCGGGCCTGCTCCAACGCCCCCTGGGCGGTGGCCAGCTCCGCTCTGGCAGCAGCGATTTGATCGGCCGTGGTGCTGTGGTTCACCTGCTGGAGGGAGGCCGCGGCCGCGGCGGTTCCGGCAGTAGACACGCTCAATTCCGCATTTCTCAAGGTGATTTCGGCCGGCCGCGGTCCAGTCTGCAGCTGGGCCAGATGGGCTTCGGCACTGACAACGGCGGCCGCGGCTGCTTCCAATTCATGGTCGGTTGCCCCTCGCTTTAATTCAGCCAGACGGGCTTCTTCGATAACCAAGGTCTGCTCGGCTTGTGCCAGCCTGATCTTCTGTTCAGTCAGGTCAACTGCGCCCAATACATTCCCAGCCTGGACGAGATCACCTACCTGTACCGGAACATCCACCACGCGGCCAGACACCGGAAAGGCCAGGGTCGCCCGCTGAGCGGCCTGAACGTGGCCGGTGGCGGTCACGGTTGACCGCGAAGTACGTGATTCAACCGGGAGCGCCTCTTCAGTAATTGCCGCAGATGATGTTTCCTGCGGCCGCAGCATGAAGGCGGTCAGAGAAGTTAGCAGCAAAACAGCGCTAATCATCATTAAAATCGTTTGTTTTTTGAGCTTGATATTTTTTAATTTCATCGAGAAACTCCATTTTGTCGGCCTGTCGACTGACTTCACTGCAACGAAGCAGGTATCGCCATCAAATGCCTCTTGATCGCGAACCAAGTCAGGCACACAAAGCCGTTCTTCTTATATTTCAAGCTTAGAGAAGAGTTCTGAAGGAGTTCTGAAGAAAGTGCAAAGGGGATCTGAGGGATGGGTTTAACAGCCCCCAAAATGGATTCCCGCTTTCGCGGGAATGACGTTACGCTATTGGGGTTTGATCGTCAAAAATAAAAATTCATCGGCTGCCGCAGAAAATAACTAGAAAGTAAGAAGTAAAAAATTGTTCTGTTATAGAGTATTAAGCAATCAACAAAAAGTTTCACAAAAAAACAGCCGCTGATTTCACAGATTGACCCAGATTTTTTTCTTTAATCGGGGAAAATCCGGGCCATCCGCGGCTAAAATTATTTATGAAATACAACACTTGACGTGATTCAGAAAACGGGCAACTTTCACTCCTTAAAACAGGGAAAGGAGGCTGTCCATCAGGTGGCCGGCCGTGACCTCAAAGCCAACATGGTGAATAAACGAGGCCTGCAGAGCGCGGTCAACCACGGCATCCAAATATTGACGATCTATATCCGCTTCGAGGCCCATCTCGCTCAAGCTGACCGGCAATCCAATCTTCTTGAAGAAGGTCATCATGTCGTCCAGCTCCTGCTGATTCCGGGTTAACGTCAGCTGGGCCAAAATGCCAATGCCCACCAGCTCGCCGTGCATATAATTGTCTCGCACGGCCGGAATGATCGTTAAGCCACCGGCGACGGCGTGCGCGGCCGCCAGCCCCCCGCTTTCAAAGCCGATGCCGCTGATTAAGGTGTTGATTTCCACGACCAGCTCCACCGCCTCAGTGATTTGACCCTGGTTAACCGCGTCTACCGCGGCCGGGCCGTGCTCCAACAGCGCCTTATACCCCGCTTCAGCGACGGCAATCGTCGTTAGATTGGGCCGGCCGCCAACAACCGTGCGTGCCTCTGGATGGTCAAAACACGCTTTCGCCTCAAACCAGGTGGCTAGCGCATCCCCGATTCCGGCGGCCAGCATGCGCGCCGGTGCTTTGACAATGACGGCGGTGTCGACCACGACAACAGCGGGACTGTGGGGATAATACTCGCCGCCGTCTGCTACCCCATCCGGCCGGTACATAACCGACACGGCCGAGCAGGGGGCATCGGTCGAAGCGATCGTTGGGCAGGTCACCACGGGGATACCCAACCGGTACGCCACGCCTTTACCGGCATCGAGGCATTTTCCCCCGCCAACCGCCACGAGACAATCCAGTTCACGGTGCTGCTTTTGGAGTGAAGCGGCCGCTCGATCCACTTCTTCAAATGAGCATTCCCCGCGGAAATATTCGATATAGGGAGTGATTTTTTCACCGGTCAGCGCGGTTAAAAGCGGTCCACCGACCCGCTTCATCCCGCCGGGGGTGATCAGGATACCGGCCCGCTCGGCGGGAATCAGCGACAGATAGCGGCCGAGCTGGCCCAAAACGCCCGGCCCCTGAATATAACGCGCCGGGGCGATCAGGACGCGAGGGACGCTCTGTGGGGTCGTAAAAATGTCGTGGGGTAGATAGGTTGATTTGGTCATAAAAAATTCTCAGTGATTGCTGTGGATTACCTGATCAGGAAAATAACCACAAAAGAACAAAAACACAAAAATTGCTTGAGGTCTTTGTGGAGATTGTCTGGTAATATTTGGCATTTATGATGCCGCTCGAGTGATTTAATAAATCTGCCGCAGATGGCACGGATTAACCCAGATTTTTCTCTGCAAACCTCTGGATCACCCCTTTCAAGGGCGGACAGGTACCAAATCTTACTGAAAAACCCATCACCCATGGCCGTTCAGGAGCTGCTTTTGCTCTAGATCGCCAATTGGTAGGGCCGCAGCATGCTGCGGCCGTGGGGTAACCTGCCATAATCTGCCGCTTCATGGCGAATGATTGAATGTTTAACCACTAACTACCTTGCCAGGGGAGATGGATCGGCCGCAGCATGCTGCGGCCCTACAGTGCAAGACGGATCCACCTTGTCCTGTTCAATAATCAGCTTGAACCTGTCCGCCCCTGAACCGCATCGGGGAGAGGAGACTGCGGGAAAAATTAAGATAAAATCTGTTCCTCTACTCAGAAAATATGTCAGATAACATGCCCGATCGACCCAATTTTCTCCTGATCATGACCGACCAACTGCGGCCGGACCACACCGGATTTGGCGGGAATCAGCTGGTGCCCACCCCTCATCTCGACCAACTGGCCGCCCGCTCCCGCAACTTTACACGCGCCTACTGCCCCACCCCTTCATGCGGCCCCAGCCGGAACGCCATCATGACCGGCCGGATGCCGTCCGCCAACGGCAGCTGGACCAACGCCCTGTCGCTTGATCCGGACGCCAACACCTTTGCTCGGGTCTTGCAGCA
>JAAUYD010086465.1_pt1 | contig 11114 bp, 11 predicted proteins | sample 7278101 | NCBI WGS metagenome assembly JAAUYD01 (sample SAMN14350128, study PRJNA611818) | marine sediment metagenome | isolation source: surface marine sediment (0.6m) | place: French Polynesia: Moorea | collected 2018-08
CGCCTCGCCTATGACGAGTTGCTGGCCAACCAACTTGCGCTGGCGCTGGTGCGCCGGCAGATGAAACGTGCCAAGGGCCGCGCGCTTCGCGGCACCGGCCAGGCGCGCGAGGCGGTGCTGGCCCAACTGCCCTACAGGCCCACGCGCTCGCAGGCCGAGGCCGTCTCAGACGTTTTGGCGGACATGGCCTCAGAAGACCGCATGCTGCGCCTGCTGCAGGGCGATGTGGGGTCCGGCAAAACGCTTGTGGCATTGCTGGCCTTGCTGAGCGCGGTTGAAGCCGGAGCGCAAGGCGCATTGATGGTGCCCACGGAGATCCTCGCCCGCCAGCATCTGGCCACCTTGAGCGAGATGTGTGCCCCCGCCGGCGTCAGGGTGGAGCTCCTGACCGGCCGGGAAAAGGGCAAAGTCCGCGGCGATATCCTGGAGCGCCTTGAGCGCGGCGCGATCGACATTCTGGTCGGAACCCATGCGCTCTTCCAAGTGGGGGTGGAATTTTCGGACTTAGGTTTGGCGGTGATCGACGAACAGCACCGGTTCGGCGTCCACCAGCGCCTGGCCATCCAATCCAAGGCGGCGGGGAAGGCCGATGTGCTGGTGATGACCGCCACACCGATCCCGCGCACCTTGTCTCTCACCCTTTACGGCGACATGGAAGTCTCCCGGCTGACCGAGAAGCCCGCGGGCCGCCAGCCGGTGGACACGCGCGTTCTCCCCTCGGACCGGCTGGGCGAGGTTATCGATGGTGTCGGCCGCGCCATCGGAACGGGAGCGCGGGTCTTTTGGGTGTGTCCACTGGTGGAAGAGAACCAGGACATGGATTGGATTGCCGCTGAGGCTCGGCATATGGCCCTGTCTGAGCGCTTTCCAGGCCAGGTGGGCCTTGTGCACGGGCGCATGAAAGGTGCGGAGAAAGACGAGGTGATGGAGCGCTTTGTCAGCGGTGCTCTCTCCGTTTTGGTGGCCACAACGGTGATTGAGGTCGGAGTTGATGTGCCTGAAGCCACCATCATGGTGATTGAGAACGCCGAGCGCTTCGGGCTCTCCCAGCTTCACCAATTGCGTGGACGGGTGGGCCGGGGCAGCGGCAAGTCCACCTGCCTTCTGCTGTATTCAGGCCCCTTGGGCGAAACCGCCAAGGCGCGGCTCAAAATCATGCGCGAGACCGAGGATGGCTTCCTCATTGCCGAGGAAGATCTGCGCTTGCGCGGCGCCGGCGAGATGCTCGGCACGCGCCAGTCCGGGCTGCCGGAGTTTCGGGTGGCCGATTTGGCGGTGCACGGCGACCTCTTGGCCGCCGCCCGGGACGATACGGGCCTGATCCTGAGCACCGACCCCAACCTCACCTCGCCCAGGGGCGAGGCGCTGCGCACTCTGCTCTACCTTTTTGAGCGGGACGAGGCGATCAGATTGCTGAGCGCCGGTTAGCATGAGCTCGTCCCTGCAAATCCTCGTGGACGGCGATGCCTGCCCGGTGAAGGAGGAGGTTTACAAGGTCGCCTGGCGCATGGAGATCCCGGTGGTCCTGGTGGCCAACAGCTACTTGCGCATTCCCGATCATCCCCTGATCAGCCGCGTGGTTGTGGGCGATCAGATGGACGCGGCCGATGATCACATTGCCGAACTCGCCAACGCGCAAAGCCTGGTGGTGACCGCCGACATTCTGCTCGCCGAGCGCTGCATTCAAGCCGGCGCCACCGTGCTTTCGCCCACCGGCAAACCGTTTACAGCAAACTCCATCGGTACAGCCGTCGCCACCCGCGCCATCATGGCGGATCTGCGCGCCGGCGGCGAGAACGTGGGCGGTGCGGCTCCCTTCAGCAAGGCCGACCGCTCGCGTTTCCTCTCAGCGATGGACACCGCGCTGGTACGGATGCGCAAGAGCAGCTGATCCCAATACCCTGTTGATCACGCGTGAGCTCGCCGCTTTTGGCGCTACACTCGTCAAAAGCAGGGCGATTCGGGCCTTATGGATCGCCCCGGCGAAAGGCGGTGATGCATGGACCAGTATTTCAACTCTCAAACACTCAACGCCCTCATGGCCAAGCTCAATGAGTGGCTTGCGGCCAGCGGACTGTCCCTGGAGGGCGGATTGTGGGTCTGGGCCGTGGTGCAGCTCGTGGTCTTGGTTGTGGTTTATGGCGTGGCCCGGTTCATCACCGGCCAGCTGGCTCCGCTTGTTGAGGCCAAGCTGGCAGAGTCGGAAGAAAAATCCCGGCTGCAACGGTTCCTGGCTCTCGCCTCCGGCAAGCTGCAATACATCGTGTTCCTGTTCAGCTTGTGGATTGCGATTGCGATCATGCGGGCCGCCACCTGGCCCAGCCGCAGCCATTTCCTCTCGGTTGTGGCGAGCCTGGTGACCGCTTGGCTGGTGATCTCCTTCACCTCCAGCCTGATCCGCAACAAGACCCTGGCCAAATTGATCGCAACCTTCGCCTGGATCATCGCCGCGCTCAACATATTCGGCATTCTGGACGATGCCATTGTGCTGTTGGACAGCCTGGCCATCGTCCTGGGCAAGGTTCGGGTCTCCGCCCTATTGGTGATCAAGAGCCTGATCATCTGCTCCCTGCTCGTCTGGGCCGCCTTGGCACTCAGCCGTTTTGCTGAAGAGCGGCTGGCGAAAGTTGAAGACCTGACCCCCTCCGTCCAGGTGCTCACCGGCAAGATCCTGCGCATCGCCCTTCTGGCCGTCGCCGTGCTGACGGCGCTCAATGTGGTGGGTATCGATCTCACCGCGCTTGCGGTTTTCTCCGGTGCCCTCGGGCTTGGGATCGGTTTCGGTTTGCAGAAGATCGTCTCCAACCTGATCAGCGGCATCATCCTGCTGCTGGACAAGTCCATCAAACCGGGTGATGTGATCGAAATCCAAACCGTTTCGGGGACCAAGTATGGCTGGGTGGAGCATTTGGGGGCACGGTACACGTCTGTGCGCTCGCGCGACGGCACCGACACCCTCTTCCCCAACGAAATCTTCATTGCCTCGCCTGTCACCAATTGGTCCCATGGCGACCGCCGCATCCGCCAGCGGCTCAGCATAGGTGTTTCCTATGATGCCGATGTGGAACAGGCGATGGAGATCTGTAAGGAGGCGGCCAGCGAGTTCGACCGCATTCTGAAGTCCCCTCCGCCGGTCTGCCTGCTGGTCGGCTTTGGCGAGAGTTCGATCGATTTGGAGCTGCGGTTCTGGCAGGCCAACCCGGAGGGGGGTCTGCGCAACCTTGCCTCTCAGGTTTATCTATCCATCTGGAAGAAGTTCAAGGCTGCCGGCGTGGAGATCCCGTTCCCGCAGCGCGATCTGCATTTGCGCTCAACCGGGGATCTGAAGGTGACGGCCGGAGATCCGCCGTCGGAGCCGGCGGACAAGGCTGCTTAAGCTAAGGTCTCCCCACACGTCATTCCCGCGCAAGCGGGAACCCCGGGCCGCAGAACACAGAACCAAACTGCTTCTGGGTCCCGGATATTTTGCTTGCGCAAGATTCCGGGATGACGAGAGAACAAATATCATGGCCGGGAAAAGAGATGGTGCGACCGGCGGGACTTGAACCCGCATGACTTGCGTCGACAGATTTTAAGTCTGTTGTGTATACCAATTCCACCACGGTCGCGAGATCAGCACCCTGCCTACATAGCGACGATTACAGCTTCACGAAAGCCCTGATTAGCGCCTTTGCAGGCCGGCGGCCGTGAAGCCTCCATCCACGTTCAGGGTGTGTCCGGTGATGAACGAGGCCTCTTCAGACAGGAGGAAAGCAATCGCGCCCGCCACCTCGGACGGCGGCGCATAGCGCGCCTGGGGCACCAGGCGGTGCCAGACGCCGCGGGTCTCAGCATCATGCATCTCGGCCACCATCTTCGTTTCAATCGGGCCAGGGGCAATGGCATTCACACGAATGCCCTGCTCGGCCAGTTCCACCGCCATGACCTCGGTCATGTTGATTACCGCTGCTTTGGAAGACCCATAGGCCACCCTGTCCACGCTGCCCCGGTTTCCTGCCACCGAGGCCAGGTTCACGATGGCCCCCTCTCCCATCCGGCGCGCCGCCTCACGGGCGCAGATGAACGAGCCCACCACGTTTACATCGAGCACCCTGCGGAACAGGTCGGGCGAGGTTTCCATGACGGTCACAGCCGCGGCGATGCCGGCGCTGTTCACCAGCCCGGCCAGCGGCGGCCAGCCGTCGAGCAGGGCGTCAAACCCGGCGGAAACTGCCACTTCATCGGTAATGTCGCAGGACTGGTGGCGCAGACTGTCGCCGCTGAGCGCGGGCGCAGCCAGATCAATGATCCCCACATGCCAACCATCCGCAAGCAGCTTCTCGGCCGCCGCCTCGCCAATCCCCGACGCACCGCCGGTGACGATGACCGAGCTCATCCGGTGGCGCCGTCACGCAAAGGCGGCGTGAACTGCAGGCCCATATCCCAAGGCAGATAGATCCAGGTGTCCTGGCTCACCTCGGTGACGAAGGTGTCCACCAGCGGCTGGCCTTCCGGCTTCACATAGACGGTGGCGAAATGGGCCTTTGGCAGCATCTCGCGCACCACGCGGCCCGTTTTACCCGTGTCGGCCAGGTCGTCGACGATCAATACCCCTTCGCCATCCTTGCCATCTATTCCGGGCGTGCTGGTGTTGATCTCCTTCAAGACGTTGATCTCGCCTTGCGTGCCATAGTCATAGGACGCCACGCACACGGTTTCGATAACGCGAATACCCAACTCGCGGGCCACGATGGCAGCCGGAACCAGGCCGCCGCGCGTCACCGCAATCACCGCTGTGAAGGGCCCTGAGCCGGAGAGCCGCCAAGCCAGAGCGCGCGCATCCCTGTGCAATTGTTCCCAAGACACAGGAAACCCGTGCTGATAGCGGTCATCCACATTGGCGGCCTGTTTTCCTGTGCTCATGTCCACACCCTGACATTTGGTTGCGTTTTCAGTTGGTCCGCCATTTCCTCAACGGCGCTGGCGGCAGCATCCACCGCGGCCTGATCCTTGGAGCGCACAACGATGTTGGATGCAAACCGGCCATTGTCCTCAAACGGATAACTCCCGATCGACACATCCGGGAAGCGCTGCTGGATCTCCCCTAGAGGGCCGGCAAGATCGCCCTCGCCGATATGCACTTTCACGGTACGAGACAGCATGGCCTTGCCGGTGTCCAGCAACGGCGCAACATTTTCGAGCATCGCCTGCATGATCTTCGGAACGCCTGCCATAACGAACACATTGTCCACCCGAAACGCGGGCGCGCCGCTGACGGGGTTTAGGATCAGCTCGCCTCCGTCAGGCACCCGGGCCATGCGCATGCGCGCTTCGTTGAGCTCCAGTTCGGTGTCCTTGTAGCGCTCCTCCAGGATGGCCACGGCATCGGGGTGGTAGCCGATGCCGACGCCGAACGCCGCGGCAACCGCGTCCGCGGTGATGTCATCATGCGTGGGACCGATCCCGCCGGTTGTGAGCACATAGTCGTAGCGCGTGCGCATGGCGTTGAGCGCGGCGACGATTTCTTCCTGGATATCCGGCACCACACGGGCTTCGCGCACCTCCACGGCCATTGCATTGAGGTACTCTGCGATATATCCAAGGTTCTTGTCTTTGGTGCGGCCGGACAGCAACTCGTCGCCGATGAGGAGAACTGCTGCGGTCACCGTATCTTTTTGACTGACGCCCATGGCGCGCGAGTTTACGCAAACCCGGATGCGAACGGTAGACAATTGCGGAGGTTATTCCCCATGAAATTTCCCGCAAAGCTGGTCAAAGGGCGGCTTTTGAAGCGTTACAAGCGGTTTTTGGCCGATATTGAGCTGGAAACCGGTGAGCAGGTGACGGCCCACTGCGCCAATCCGGGTTCCATGCTGGGGCTGAAGGAGCCGGGCATCACGGTCTGGCTCTCCCCGGCCCAGAACCCGGAACGTAAGCTGAAATGGGATTGGCAGTTGAGCGAGGTGGAAATCCACGGCAACACGGCTCTTGTGGGCATCAACACAAACCATCCCAACGCCATTGTGGCGGACGCCATTGAAGCTGGCCAGGTGAGCGAACTCACCGGGTATGGCGGCGTGCGCCGGGAAGTGAAGTATGGGAAGAACAGCCGCATCGACATTCTCCTGGAAGAAGAGGGCAAAGCGCCTTGCTATGTGGAAGTGAAGAATGTCCATCTGCTGCGCGACAAAGGCAAAGCGGAGTTCCCCGACAGTGTGACGGCCCGCGGGGCCAAACATTTGGGTGAACTGGCCGATATGGTGGCCGAGGGGCACCGGGCGGTGATGTTCTATCTTGTGCAGCGCGACGATGCAGACCATATGAAGCTGGCAGACGATATTGACCCGGCCTATGCCGAGGCCTTTACCAAAGCCCACAAAGCTGGTGTTGAGGCCCTGGCCTATTGTTGTAGACTGGGCGTAGACGGGATCGAACTGGACCGGCGTATTGAATTCATCGCTCCTTAGACACTTACAGGGATTGCGGCGTTAATCGATGACATACATTGATGCAACAAAGGCCCCGGCGGCCAACACAGGACAAATCAAGCTGCATGGGCCGGAGGCGTTTGCGGCCATGCACAAGGCAGGTCGGCTGGCCGCGGAAGCGCTGGACGTGCTGACGCCGATGGTAGAGCCTGGCGTCACAACCGAAGAGCTGGACCGCGTCGCGCTGGAATTTGCCCGCGACAACAACGCAGTGCCGGCGCCGTTGAACTATCGCGGGTTTCCGAAATCCATCTGCACCTCAATCAACCACGTGGTTTGCCACGGCATTCCCGGCGACCGGCCGTTAAAGGACGGTGATATCGTCAACATCGACATCACCCTGATTGTGGATGGCTGGCATGGCGACACCAGCCGCATGTTCAACGTGGGCGATGTGTCCCGCAAGGCAGCCCGCCTGGTACAGGTGACCTACGATGCCTTGATGATCGGCGTTGGCCAGGTAAAGGCCGGCAACACCACCGGCGATATCGGCTATGCCATTCAGCGTTTTGCGGAAAAGGAACGGTGCTCAGTGGTGCGCGATTTTTGCGGCCATGGCCTTGGACGTGTGTTTCATGATGTGCCCAACATTCTGCACTATGGACGCCCCGGCGAAGGGGTTAAGCTGAAGGCCGGCATGCTGTTCACCGTAGAGCCGATGATCAACCTGGGCCGCCCGCATGTGAAGATCCTGGGCGATGGCTGGACCGCAGTGACGCGCGACCGGTCGTTGTCGGCCCAGTTTGAGCACACCGTGGGTGTGACGGAAGACGGCTGTGAGATTTTCACGGCCTCGCCTGCCGGACTGCATCATCCGCCTTTCGAAGAGTAGACAACGGGAGAATCTGGGGGGTCAATCGTTGTGAGTAACGCCGGTTTTGAGGACGGCCCGGCAAAGCCTGACCATGCCGGCCACCGCGAGCGGTTGCGCGCCCGCTTCCGCAAAGGTGGCGCGGAGGGGCTGGCTGACTATGAGCTTCTGGAAATGGCCCTGTTCGGCGCCCTGCCCCGGCGGGACACGAAGCCGCTGGCCAAAGCGCTCATTGCCAAGTTCGGCTCCTTCGCTGAGGTGATCAGTGCCAGCCGCCCCCGGCTCTTGGAGGTGAAAGGGGTCGGTGAGCGGGTGGTGGACGATCTGAAGGTGATCCAGGCCGCTGCCGTCACCCTCACCCAACAGCGGGTCATTCAGAAACATGCTTTAAGCTCCTGGTCCGCGGTGCTCGACTATTGCCGCAGCTCCATGGCCTATGAGGAGGTGGAACAGTTCCGCGTTCTGTTCCTGGACCGCAAGAACATGCTGATTGCCGATGAAGTTCAGCAGGAAGGCACCGTGGACCACACGCCCGTCTACCCCCGCCAAGTGGTCAAGCGGGCGCTGGAGATCTCTGCCTCGGGCATCATCCTGGTGCACAACCACCCTTCGGGCGATCCGACCCCGTCCAAGGCCGATATCGATATGACGAAGCGGATTGTTGAAGCCGCCGAAAAGCTCGGCATCACCGTGCATGACCACATCATCGTGGCGCGCGACGGGCATGCCAGTTTCAGAGGTTTGCAGCTGATTTAGGCGTCATCGTTCTCGCCGAAGATGCGCTGCATCTCGCGCTCAATTGCGTCCGGGTCGGTTTTCCAGGCCTGGATGATATGGGTCGGATGCAGCCGCGCATTGAGGCATCTGAGATGGGCTGATTTTCCCATGGTAATCGGCTGGTCCGCGCCAATGTCCACGGTGACGGTGAAGCTGCCATGCTCCTCTTCGCCCATGGGCTCGTTGCAGAACGCGCACGGAGAGTGGTCGAAGTAAGGCTTTTTCTTCTTGCCCTTTTTCGGCTTCATGTCCGGGTTGAGCCGGTCGATCAGGCCTGTCATCGTCAGATTGAACGCAGCGGTATCGTCAGCCTCGGCCCACAGCTCTGAGAGCTCGCTGGCCGAGATGACCATGGACACGTGTTCGCGAGCGATTTCCAAAAGCTCTTCGTCCGGGACGCCGAGAGGCTTCAGCTTTTCTGCCAAGTCATCCGGCATGTCCTCGGCCGGCCGGCCCAGCATCGCAGCGACGCATTCAGCGGCCGCGATCATCTTGCTCGCCTCGTCCGCGTCGATCATACCGCCGGGGGCGGCCGAGAACGCCTCTAGAAGGCTATCCTCATCGGTGACCGTACCGGCGAAATCCAAGGCCGTGTCGTTTTCAAAGCCGCCTGCTCCCCATGCGCCCATAACCACCTCCTTGTTGCAACCTTCAGTCTAAGAGAGTCGCAGGCGGCTGTCATTCCATAGGTGGCACGTTCACTCAGTAACCAGGGCTGATTTCCCGGCGCCGATGGCGCGATGGTGGATCGCCGTGCTGGGCTTTGTAGGCTCTGGAAAATTCCGCCACCGAGGTGAAGCCACACGCCATGGCCACGTCCGTTACGCCGAGCTTGCTGTAGGTCAGCAAGCGCTCTGCCCGCACCAGCCTGATCTCCCGGTAGAGCCGGCGCGGCGGCTGGCCCAGGTGCCGGGCGAACAGGCGCTCCATCTGGCGCACCGACAGCCCGCCTATTGCGGCCAGCTCCGCAGTGCTCAACAGCTCTTCCGGGTTCTCCTCCATGGCCCTTAGAATGCGCACGATACGCGGATGGTCCACCTGATAACGCAGCTCCGGAGGCAGGCGCGCCTCGCTCGCCTCACCCGGCAACAAGCGGTGACCCAGCTGCTCGGCGGCAAACAGCGACTGCTCCAGCCCGAGCACCTTGGAGATATAGTTGAGCATCATGTCGATGGCCGCAGAGCCGGTGGCCGCGGTCATGCGGTCCCGGTCGATCTCATAGGCAGCGTCGGTCACGTTGACCGCTCCATAAGTTTCCCGGAACCCGGCCAGCGCCTCCCAATGCACGGCGGCGCGGTATCCATCCAGAACACCGGCCGCTGCCAGCATGATCTGGCCGCTGTCCACCGCGCCCAGCGTGACCCCCTGACGGGCCAGCTTGCGGGCGCAGCTCAGGACCGGCCGGCTCAAGCCCTGGTCTGCTTCGTAACTGGCACAGAAGATCGCGATGTCCGGACGGTGCATGGAGGTGATCGCCTCATCGGCAGAAACCGGGATGCCGTTGGATGCGGCCACAGGGCCGCCATCCGCAGAGACGAAGCGCCAGGTGAATTCCGGCTCGCTGAACCGGTTCACCACCCGGATCGGCTCCAGCGCGCTGGTGAGACCGATCATGGAGAACTTGGGAAACAGCACAAATGCCACTGAACGCATGGGCAATCCAATTCTGCGCGAAGGCTGCGAGGCTTGTCGTTCTTGCACAAAAGATTGGCGAGATAAATCAAAACATTTTCGAAGGTCGGCATAGGCTCAGCGGTTGAAAGAATGGCTGTGGCCCAGCGGCCCAATAGGAGGAGCAGCGCTCATGAACCCCAAAGTCATCATCACCTGTGCCATCACCGGCGCGGGCGATACCGTCGGCAAGCACCCGTCCATCCCCGTGACGCCGGAACAGATCGCCACCTCCGCTCTGGAGGCCGCATCAGCGGGCGCGGCGATTGTCCATTGCCACGTGCGGGATCCGGAGACCGGTCGTGGTGCGCGCCATGTGCATCTCTACAGAGAAGTTATGGAGCGTATCCGGGCCAAGAACACCGAGGTGATCATCAACTTCACCGCCGGCATGGGCGGTGATCTGGAGATTGGCCAAGGGGAAAATCCGCGCAATTTCGATGAGGAGTTCACCGATCTGGTTGGGCCGGTAGAGCGTCTGCTGCACGTGGATGAGCTGCGCCCGGAGATCTGCACGCTCGATTGCGGCTCGCTGAACTTTGGCGATGGCAACGGCATTGTGGTCCAAACCCCGGTGCAGCTGCGCGAGCAGGCCAAGCTGATCCGCTCCTACGGCGTGAAGCCCGAGATGGAGATTTTTGACAGCGGAAACCTCTGGTTCGCCAAGCAGATGTGCGCCGAAGACCTGGTGGACGAGCCGCCCATGTTCCAGCTTTGCCTGGGCATTCCCTGGGGCGCCCCTGTGAACACGCAGACCATGGCGTACATGGTGGGCGAACTGCCGGACAACGCGGTTTGGGCTGGCTTCGGCATTGGCCGGATGCAGATGCCCATGGTGGCGCAGGCAACCCTTCTGGGCGGGCATGTGCGCGTGGGCTTGGAAGACAACCTCTACCTGGAAAAGGGCGTCTATGGCTCCAACGCCTCGCTCACCGAGCGGGCGGTTGAGATCCTCCGCCTGATGGGCAGCCAAGTGGCCAGCCCCGATGAGGCACGGGATATCCTGGGCCTGGAGCCGCGCAAATGAGACAGGTGAAGACCGTCGGCATTGCCGGCACAGGCGTCATTGGATCTGCCTGGGCGGCCCGGGCCATGTTTCACGGCATGGATGTTTTGGCCTTCGATCCTGCGCCGGGTGCGGAAGAGGCGATGCGAGAACATATCGGCAAGGCCTGGGCACCCATGGCCAAGCTGCACGGAGGTGAGCCTGCCAACGCCGGCAAGCTCTCCATGGTCTCAACGCCTGAAGAGCTTGGGGCGCAGGTTGACTTCGTCCAGGAAAATGCCCCTGAAAAGGTGGAGTTAAAGCAAGATCTTCTGGCAGCGGTTGATGCGGCTGCAGATGAAGATGTGATCATTGCCTCCAGCACCTCCGGCATCATGCCAAG
>JAAUYD010073143.1_pt1 | contig 11110 bp, 11 predicted proteins | sample 7278101 | NCBI WGS metagenome assembly JAAUYD01 (sample SAMN14350128, study PRJNA611818) | marine sediment metagenome | isolation source: surface marine sediment (0.6m) | place: French Polynesia: Moorea | collected 2018-08
CACCGCAACACCATCAATGATGTCACCTTCTCTACGGACGGTGCGCATGTGTTCACCGCCGGCTATGACGGCACCATCCGCCAGTGGCGCACCGAGACCGGTGAGGAGGTGGGCGAACTGTTCAGCCACGGCTGGGGCGTCAACGTTTTGGCCGCCTTGCCAAATGGCGAGCAGCTCATGTTCGGCGGGCTCAACGGCTTTATAGGCCTGGTGAACATCAAGACGGGCAAGATCGACCGGCCTTTGCGCCCCTCTGAACGTCCCATCCTGTCGGTTACGGTAAACCCCAGGCTGGGCCTGGCCGCGGCTGGCGCCGGGGATGGCCGCATCTCGGTGTGGGAGATGGAGACCTGGAAAGAGAAGTTCTCCTACGATAACCCGTTCGGCCCGGCTTGGGCGCTGGCATTGCGCGCGGATGGCAAGTCGCTCTATTTCGGCAGCTTGGATGATGACGTGATTTTGTGGCAGATGGAGCCGGCCAAGCCATTTGAGGTGGCTGAGGGCAAGTTTCCGCGCCGGTTCCAGATCACCGAGGGTATTGATCCCGGCGCCCTTCAGTTCGCCCGCAAGTGTTCGATCTGCCACACCCTCACGCCCGACACGGCCAACCGGGCAGGCCCCACACTGTACAAGCTGTTCGGACGCAAGGTGGGCACACTGCCGGGCTACAGCTATTCGAAAGCCCTGAAGGACCGTGATTTCATCTGGACACCGAAGACCGTGGAAGCGCTTTTTGCCGAGGGACCGGAAAACTATGTGCCGGGCACAAAGATGCCGCTGCAGAAGATGACCAACGAGGAAGAGCGCAAAGCCCTGATCGCCTTCCTGGAACATGCCACCGAAACCGGCGAACCGGCGGCTGAGGCTTACGTCTCCTACGAGGCGGCAAAGAAGAAGAAGCAAGAGAACTAACGCCTCTTGCCTGCCGCGTTCCTGCGGAAGCAGGAACCTTCTCAGCCAAAGGATCGATCGAGCTATGGGTCCCCGCTTTCGCGGGGATGACGAACGAGAGACAAGCCCGGCATGCACCCGATCGCATTCACTCCTGACAGGAAGATGTCAGCACCCCCCGCGCTATAACCCTCCCCCAACCACACACCAATCAGGAGCCTGATCCCATGTACGTCATCCTTCTCAAATTCTCGGACAACAAGGCCGAGGCCGGCGCCCACATGGACGGGCATAATCAGTGGCTCAAAGCCGGATTTGACGACGGCATCTTCCTTATCGCCGGGAGTCTCAAACCAGGCTTGGGCGGGGCAATCCTTGCCCACAATGCCACAGCTGAGGCGATAGAAACGCGCGTCAGCGAAGACCCCTTCGTTGCGCAAAATGTGGTCAGCGCCGAGATCCTGGAGATCGCCCCGGCCAAGGCCGATGCACGCCTGGAATTCCTGCTCTCTTAATGACAAGCCCGCGCGGAGGCGGTAAAACAAAGCCAAAACACATCCACCTAGCGGAGGATCAAATGAAGGCTTTTGTAGCAGCACTCGCCGTGATCGGCATCGTCAGCACCGTTGCCGCGGTGACCCTGGAGAATTTCGCCGGGTCCAGCGAGAGCATAAACACCTCAGACTCTGTGCGTTTGAACTGAGCAAGCCGGTGAAGCGCGCCAAATTTGTTGGCATTCTCGGAGCACTGGCCTTGACCGGGCTTGTGCTCCTTACCCCCGCACGGGCCGACAATGTGGAAGGCTTGCGCAACGTGATGGGCTCGGTTGTCTCCGTCCTTCCGCGCACCGCACCCGGCAATGCCAACAAGGATGAGCCGGAGGGCTCCGGCGTGGTCATCTTTGACGGGCGCCACATCCTCACAGCACGGCATGTGCTGACCAATGCCGAAGAGATCGTTGTCAGAACCTTCGAAGGGGTGGTCCACCGGGCCCAACTCCGCGGCGAAGATCCGGCCAGCGATCTTGCACTGTTGGAGATCGAAGCCAAACTGAAGCCCATCGATCTGGGCGATGATCCCAAGATTGGCCAGGAGGCGTGTGCCATCGGAAACGCCTTCGGTCTCGGCCTCTCGCTCACCTGCGGAATGGTATCAGCCGTCCACCGCACCGGCACCGGCTTCAACCCGGTTGAGGACTTCGTCCAGACCGACGCCGCCGTGAACCCCGGCTCATCCGGCGGCGCGCTGGTGAGCAAATCCGGGCGCCTGATCGGCTTGCTCTCGGCCATCTTCACCAAATCGGCCGATGCCAACATCGGCGTGAATTTTGCCATCTCCACTGCCTTGGCCTTAAGGGTCGCCACGGACCTGCGCACGGGCAAACGGCCCAAATGGAACTTTGGCGGGGCGGGCCTCGGCGCCATCCCCGGCCAAGGAGGACTGGGGCGCATGGGCGCTGAAGTGATCCGGCTAAGACCCGGCGGCGCAGCAGAACAGGCCGGGCTCAAACCCGGCGATATCATCCGCTATGTGGACAGGCGGCGTATCAAAACCCCGCGCGATTTCCGCTCGGCCATGGCCCGGCTGTTGCCTGGCGACCGGGTAGAGGTCCGTTTTGAACGGGACGACAAGGAAGAGCGCGTCACCCTCACCGCGCAATAGAACTCTTAACTTTTCAAGGAAGAAGGTAGACTGATGGACGACGATAAATTTAACATGTCGATGCGCAAATTCCTCAAGCAGGTGGGCGTCACCTCCCAACAACAGATCGAGAAGGCAGTGCGCGACAGCGGCCAAAGCTCCGGCACAGTCACGGTGAAGGTGGTGCTCACCGGCCCCGATGTGGGACTGGAGCATGTGGTGGAAGGCGAGATCGATCTGGGCTGAGCCCAGGATTAAGATCCATGCATCTGCCGGACCCCACATTCCCCCCTCTCCTCACCGGCCATGGGGTAAAGGGCAAGCCCGGACCGTTCGAGCTGGCCTGCACCAAAGCCGCCGCGGGCGAAGCCAGCGCAGGCGACGTGTTCTGGGCGCGCGATACGGCGCGTCTGGACTGGGCCTGTGTTTTGGAGCCGGAGGTGGCAACTCCGCGCGCCCTACAGATGCATTTTGTGGCCATGCTGGCGTTTGGCGATGCGTTCGGCGCGATTTCCCCACCTGAGGTTGCGCTCCACTTCCGGTGGCCATCGGACCTTCTGGTCAATGGTGGTAAGGCCGGTCAGGCCAGAGTGGCTCTGGGCCCGGAAAATGCACAAGGCATTGCCGATTGGATGACGGTCGGCATTGAGCTCACCATCAAGCGCGACACCACCGGGTTTGAGCCGGGCGATGCGCCAGACGAGACTGCACTCTATGAAGAGGGCTGCGGCGAGATCACCAGAACCGAATTGGTGGAGGCCGTCTCGCGCCATTTCCTCAGCTGGGTCCACACCTGGAACGAGGAAGGCTTTAAAGGCGTGCATGAAGGCTGGCTCGCCAAGGCGCAAAACTGGCAGGAAGAGCTCAGCCTCACCTGGAATGGCGCTCGGCACACCGGTACCTTTGTAACCATTGATGATGAAGGCAACCTGCTTTTGAAAACCGATGAGGGCATGATCTCGTTGCCGATCGTCAAAGCCGTTGAGGATGGCCTTGCATGAAGTTCTTTAAGGCCATCCGGTTTGACGGGTCCGACGACAATGTCTTCCCCAAAGGTGCTGAGCCCGACGAATGGACCGTGTCGGGAAGTTTCGCGTTCGGCGACATGGAGCCGGACCAACTCACCGGCAAAATGAAACAAGCGTTTGCCAATGGCTTTTTGGGCCTCAGAACAGGCGGGCGCACCACGTTTGTCACTGTGTCTGACATGACGGACAGCGAATATGAAGAGGCGGTTCAGCTTTTGATTGATCACTTCATCACCGAGTTCGGCGCCCCCTCCCCTGAGGCGGCGGAGCCGCACGCCCGCGAGGAGATCGACTTCATCGCCGATCTCTGCTCAGAGAAGCCGGTGAACACTCTTTTCGCGGTGAGCCGCGAAGTGGATGACGAGGGCAATCTGCGCGAGGCCTTCCACGAAATCAAACGGGGCGATCCCTCTCAACAAGACCACGCAAAAATCTGGGAGGTGGTGCCCGATGACGGTTGAACAGGTCACCGCACCCGACTTCTGGCTCACGTCGGGTTTTCATCTTTTGAAAGAAACCGAAGATGGCTCCCTTGAACTGAGCGAAGATTATCTGCGCGCCTATCTGAAGCGTGCTGAGCTTGCTCCTGTGGAGGAGAGCTGCGCCAACGAGCGTGCGCTCCACGCCAGTCTGCTGGACGATCCTTTCCAAACCGTGGACACATCGCGGATCTCCAGCGTGGCCGATGCGGACATGCAGCACAATTTCGGCGTCTTCCTTGGTTTCCGGGATTTCGTTCAAAGTGCAGGCTCCCTGGAGGCGGCATATCTTGCCATTGCCCGCGGCCAGGCGCCCTTGGCGGTGCCGCCCTTGTTCGTGGATCAGATGGTCCACGCCATTTTGCGCAACGTGCTGCGCGAGGTGGGCGACCCTCTACGCCTGAGGGCCGCCGAGCTCTTCTTCCGGGATCAAAACGTCTCGACCGAAGAGGGCATTGTCATGCTTGCCGACGACGAGACCGTGGAGATGTTCGCTGAGACCGGGGGCTTCGGCTCGCTCGGCCAGCTCATAAAGGAGGCCAACACGCCTCTCAGGCAAGTCCAGCTCGATGTGCTGCATGAGGACAATAGCGCCCTCTACTGGGCGCGCTCGGACCGCTTCGACACGGTGATCGACTTCCGCTTCCTGCAGCCCGCGAATGATGCCTTTTGCAGGGTTCTGGAAGCCTGGATGGCTCACTTCCTCGACCTGAACGTGAGCGTCCAACCCAAACCGCGCATCGATGATGAGCGCTGGATCTGGCACATCGGCCTTGATGCCGAAGCCACGCGCATTCTGAACGCACTTTACGAGGGCCAGGAGGTTCCAGAGACAGAGCTTGAACAGATCATAGGCCTGTTTGAGATGCGGGTGAACGACAAGGGCGCCCTCAACCCCGAAGTGGAAGGCCGGCCCATCTACCTTGGCCTTGCAAAAACCAAGAACGGCAAGCTGAAAATGAAGCCGCAAAACCTTTTGACGAACCTGCCCCTAGCAGCGGAGGCTTGAGCCGCCATGGCTGATCCCGACAGCGTTATGGATGGCCCCGGCCCGCGGATCATCGCAGGGCTTATTGGTGCAGCTTGCATTGGCCTGATCATTTTTATCAACTGGCACGCAATGTTTCCCCCTCCCGTTAAGAAAGGAGAGGACGACGCCAAGCTGAATCCGGAATACGTGGCCTGCCGGGATGCGCGCCTCGTGACGGTTCAGAAAATGAAGGATGATGGCGTCATCACCGACGACCAGTTTGCCCAGTTCTCCGCGCGCGCAGAGGAAACCTGCGCCGGCCAGTTTCCACCGGGAGGCTAGCGGCTCTCTTCCAAAGCGGTTTTGACCAGGCGCGCCAGGACGGTGAGATTGTCTCCGCGGGTCATGGTGAAATGCGAGCCTGGAACCCAATAGATCTGGACGCCCCGCGCCAGACCCTCCCAGCCCAGCGTCTCCTCTTCAAAACCTTTGGTCTCTGCGGAGGCCAGTTTGGCCCGGAACAGGTTGAGCCGCCCGCCATAGCTCTCCGGGGTGTAAGCGCGGCGGGCCTGGTCGTGGATACCGGTGAGTTGGACCGAACGCCGGATACCGGGCTGGCGCATCATCAACAGGCGCGAGTCGCGGTCCACCGCTGAGGCCAAACCCGACGCCCTGTGAAAGGCGCGGAACATGGCGTTGGTCCAAAGGGCATGGAGAGACGACGCCCTCTCGCCCCGGGCCTTCTGGTAACGGGTCTCAGCGCCGAACAACACATAAAGCCCATCCAACGCCATGGGGCCGGCCTGGGTGAGGATCTGTAAGAAGAACCTGAACTCGCGCCAGCTATTCTTGAGCGCCGGCAAAACACCGCGCCGGGTGCTGGAGCGCGGCGGTGTGGGCGTGTCGATCAGCCCGAGGAAGGAAACCGCCTGCCCCTCGCGCTCAAGCTGCACCGCCATCTCATAGGCCAAGAGACCGCCGAAAGAATGACCACAGAGCCGGTAAGGTCCCAGGGGCTGGGCCGTCCGGATTTGCGCGATTAAGGCCGAAGCCATGCCGGGCACCGTCCGCTGCGGCTCGGTGGCAAGATCGCACGCGGGATCCTGAACGGCGAACACCGGAAAGTCCCCCTCCACCGCCTGGCCCAGCTCAAACACCGTGAAGGCAAGGCCTCCAGCGCCATGGATCAAGAACAGCGGCGGGCCGCTGCCACTGGGCCGCAAGCTCACCAGCGCCGTTGAGGGACGAAAGGCCCGGGCCTCGTTGACAGACCGCGCCAGCGCTTCAACCGTGGGCTCTTCCAGAAAGCCCTTCAGTTCAATCTTCACGTCAAGCGCGGTTTCCAACGCGAGCAGAAACTCAACCGTGGTCAAACTGTCTCCGCCCAGATCAAAGAAGCTGTCGCACACACCCACCGGCCGCACGCCCAATGCCTCGGCCATGAGCGTCGCCAAACGCAGCTCCAGGGCATCGCGCGGCGCCACAAAAGCGGTGGCCAGCTCTGGCCGGATGCTTTCCGGTGCCGGAAGCGCGTTGCGGTCAATCTTGCCTGATGGGGTCAGCGGCAGATCGCTCAGCTCAACATACTGGGCCGGGCGCATGGCCGCCGGCAGATGCTCTCCGGCCAGCTTCCGCAACGCCGGCACCAGACCTTCCGCGTCATATCCTTCGGCGGCGGGCACAATGTAGGCCACCAGGCGCTTGGCGTCATCATCGCCCTTCAACGCCACAATGGCTTCGCGTACGCGGGTGTGGCGCACCAGAACCGCCTCGACCTCGGCCGGTTCAATGCGCACGCTGTTGAGTTTGATCTGATTGTCGATACGCCCATGAAAGCTGAGCTGGCCATCGGGCCTCACCGCCACCCGGTCGCCGGTCTTATAGGCGGTTCCCTGCGGCAACCGCACAAAGCGCTCCGCCGTCAGGGCCGGCTGGGCCACGTATCCGCGCGACAGGGTCGGGCCCAGCAGCCAGAGCTCGCCCACCTCTCCATCGCCCACCGGCCTTCGGGCCTCATCCAAGATCAGTGTGTCGAAGTGGGCAAGCGGCCTACCGATCGGGATCGCGCCCGCGTGCACATCATCGCCGGTAATCTCACCCGCCGTGGCCCACAAGGTGGTCTCCGTTGGCCCATAGAGGTTCCAGACGGCCTTTGCCCGGGCCTTCAACTCACCCGCCATGCGCGGGCTGATGGCCTCAGCGCCGGTCAAAAGGGTCAGCGCCTCATCGCCCCGCCAACCGGCGGCGAGCAGCAGACGCCAGGTGGCGGGCGTGGCCTGAAGCAAGCTTGGCCGTGACGCCTCAATCCCGGCCTTGAGGCGGCGCCCATCCCGTGCTTCCCCGGCTGTCGCGAGCACCACGGTGCCTCCCGCCCGGAAGGTGAGAAAGAGATCTAGAAGCGAGATATCAAAGCTCGGCGAACTCACCGACAATACGCATGTCAAGGTCTCCGGCGGTAGAACAGCGGCCATGGAGCCCAAATAGGTGACCAGCGCCTTATGGTGGATCTGGATGCCCTTGGGCCGCCCCGTGGAGCCTGAGGTGTAGATGATGTAGGCAAGATCATCGCCACGCGCGCACCAACCGGGACCTTCAGGATTGCTCAGCGGCGCCCGCGGCGCCTCTGTGCTCACAGAGACAGTCTCTGCGCGGCAATTGAGGACCAGGGGCTCCGTGCCCCGTTCCACCAGCAGGAGCTTGATCCCCACCTCATCAGCCATGGCCCTCAGCCGGGCCTTGGGATAGGCCGGATCCAGCGGCAGCCAGGCGCCGCCCGCCAGGGTGACCGCCAGAATGGCGATGACGCACTCTGCAGAGCGCCCCAGGTAGATCCCGCACACATCGCCTGCTTCAAGCCCCGCGCCGTGCAGCCTTGCCGCCAGGGCGCGTGCCCTCAGATCGAGCTCATCATAGGTATATGCGTTATCTTTGACCCTGACCGCCGTGCGGGTGCTGAACGCCTCATGAGCCCTCGTCCAGAGTGCACCCAGGGTATCACCTGCCAGGGTCTCATCCCGACTGAACGGCAGGGAAGCAGCAAACGTCGCCATGGGGTCAAATCTTCGACAATCAACACGTTGACCCACGCTAGCGCATCAAGGCGCACACGTGCGCACACGAAGTTTAATGTTTTCGTGAGGCGCTTGCGCGTTTTGGGACTGTTTCAGCTTATGTGCCGGTCTTGAGGGCCTTCCAGTATTGCTGATTGAGATAGTCCACCAGTCCGTCATGCTTCTCCTGGAGGCACTTTTTGAGGCTGATCCTGCGGTTGACCGAGGTCACATAGCGGCAGAGCTCAAGAGCGCCGCGGGCCTTGTCGTGGGCTTCGGGCGTGAGAGGCTTGCCGGGCGCTGCGGCTGCGGTGGTGGCCCGCCTCCATACGGGTTCAAGCTGATTTTTCGCGCTGCCGCGATCGGGAAGCAGATTGATCATCCGGGACGTGACCCGCGCCGCCTGCATGCGGGTGGAATTGCTGTCTACGATCTGGCTTCCAAGCTTGCGCAAAGGGCCGGTGAAGAGATCGGCCTCAGCCTCCCCAATCGCAGTCGGGTCCGAGGGGCTGGAAACCGGCAGAAGCGCCGCGTGGGCCGCCACATGAACCGAAACATGGGTCAGGCCAAAGGATTTCAGCTTGGCCCGGTCAACGCTGACGCGCACGGCCAGATGGCGCCGCTTTGAGACAAAGCGCGCAACTTTGCCGGCATCCAGGGAGATGGTGCGCCCGTCCGGTGTGGTGCCGACCAGTTGCACCAAACCTTCCGTGGCCAGCTCGTACACCGTGCCCCTGGGTGGTGAAACGCGGCTGGAATCCAGACAGAATGATGTGAGTTCGGCGCTGCAGGTGGCGCCTGCGCACGCCAGGTCAATCGTGCCGCCGGTTTCCACCAAAGCCAAGGCTTGCGGCGCCGCTGCCGCTCCTGGCGCCCCTGCCACAAGGCCCGACAAGACTAATCCGGTGATCGCAAAGCAATGTTTGATGGACTTCATGTGCAAAACCTCCTCGTTAGGGCCATGTGGAAGGTGAATGCTAGCCACGATTCGAAAGCTGTTCAATGGTCCCCGTCGCCAATGTTGATCAACTCTTGAGGCAAAGCCCCCAAGCGTGGCACACTTTCTTTTGCCCCCATCAGAAGAATTGGTGGACCATCAGTTCAGACGAGGAGAGGTCTTGGAACCGGACATCGCACCCCAAAAACCGAAGAAACGTCTTGTGCTCGCCGTTCACGGGATTGGCGAACAGCATCCAGGCGATACGCTTGACCGGCTGGTGGGCGCCTCAACGGGTCACGTCGCGAGCCCTGTAAGATCCGATCGGCGCTGGCTGCGCGACGAGATTGCGGGAGAGAGCACGCGGGTGGCGAAACTGTTTCCCTGCGACATTCGCAGGATCACAACGGCAAAAGCAGAGTTCACGTTCGCCGAAGTCTCCTGGGCCGACATCTCAAGGGGACGTTCGGGCAAGATTGCGACCCTCTATGAGCTGATCAAGGGCATCTTGGGGCTGGCCCATGTGGTGCGGGAGAATGCTGAAGAGATCCATCCAAACGGTCATCCCCTGCGCACGCTCTCTGAGTGGTTTGTCGCCGCTTTGCATGGCCCGATTGCAGTGCTCAATGTCATCCTTGCCCTTGGGGCCCTGCTGCTGTTTTTCGTGGCTCAGGTGACGAATACTGCTCTTTCAATCCATATCTCCTTGGCCGCCTTGGGTTTGGCATCGTGTGTGGCCGGTTACGTTCTCAGAAAGAGGTCGGACAGTTATCTGTTCGCCATGTTCGCAAACTGGCTTATGGCGATCGGGGCGGCGTTGGTGGCCGGTGTGGTGTGCACCATTGTGCTCACCTGGTTCGGCCAATCTGATCTCAACCTCCGGATCGATGAGTTGCCGCCATATGAGCTGATAAGGGGCTGGTATGTGTTTTATCTCGTCACCCCTCTCAGCCTGACCTGGGTGGTCTGCCTCGTCGCCACCGTGATTATGATTGTCGGACAAGCGATGCTGGACCCGCGCTCGGACGCGGACGATCCCAGATCGATCTATCCGGTGGTGTGCGCTGCGATGGCTTTGCTCTGGCTTGTGGCCACATCAATCTTCTGGGCCTCTCTGTTCAAGGCCATGGAGGCTTTGCCCCATCCTGGCAGAATTGCCGATGCGGAACTGCAAGCCGGAGCCGGGCTCATGTTCTCAACTTGGCTTTCAATGCTGATGGTCATGGCTGCCGCGTTCATCGCTTGGCTCCAGTGGACCAGAATCTCTGACAGCGAGACGTCCGCTCAGATACAGCCGCCTCGCCTCATACTGAACCTCTCCGTTCAACGCGCCTTCAACGCGTCGATTTTCCTGCTCGCGGCAACCGCTCTGGGCATCAACTACCTTGATCTCTTCTTGCAGGGAGAACCGCCGGCATGGATCGATGCCCTGCTCATTTACGGCTTTTCGATTGCATTGGGCTTGGCCGTTGCTGTTGGCGCGCTCTACCTTGTGGTGTGGGAAGAGATTGCCGTGGGGTTGGCACTCGCCAAAGACGTCATCACCTATTTCAAGTGCAATGACAAAGGACGACGGCCGGCTGAGCGGGAGTTCCCCTCGCGGGCCCGCATGCACCATCGCTTCCATCAGGTGCTGGACACAATGCTCAGAAGCGAACAGCCCGATGACGTGCTCATCCTGGCCCACAGCCAAGGCACCGTGCTGGCCATCCAAGCTCTGCGCAAAGAAGACTGCGCGCAAGCGTTGAACGAGGCAGGCATTGGCCCTCCCGTTCTGGTGACCATGGGCTCACCCCTAAGCCATATCTACAATCACTATTTCGGCTCAAAGTTCTCCCTGCCGCATGACCTGCGCGATAAGCTGAGCCATTGGATCAACATCTATCGGATTGATGATTTTGTGGGCACCGTGATCGGCGAGCCCAATGAAACGTGGCCCGAAAACCGATCCGTGGCAGCATGCGGCCACACCGGCTACTGGGCCGATGAGCATGTGCATGCCATCTTGGTCGAAACGGTTCTAACGGAGCTCGGCCCCCAGCATTTGAAGAAAGCCTAGCCCCAACAACAAACGGACGCCCCCCGGCGTCCGTCCGTTTGCTTCCCTCCCCACC
>JAAUYD010129271.1_pt1 | contig 11106 bp, 12 predicted proteins | sample 7278101 | NCBI WGS metagenome assembly JAAUYD01 (sample SAMN14350128, study PRJNA611818) | marine sediment metagenome | isolation source: surface marine sediment (0.6m) | place: French Polynesia: Moorea | collected 2018-08
ATTCATGTCGATTCGGGCAATCTTCCGCTGTTAGTGCCATGTTGATTCTCCAGATGATTTTAAGTGATTGCGTGGTTAACCAAAAAGTTTTATTAAGCGAGAGGAAGTAGTATTTTATTTGTCTGTTGACAAGATTTAATATAGGATTGGGATCAACCCAAGCTAGCAGAACCACCCAACTTGACAGCGTTAAAAGGTTGATGCGATATGAATTAAAAAGGAGTTTATTGCTGTTTTGAAAAACGTGATCCATACGGTTCAATCTGTGATGTTCGATCTAGACGGAACCCTTATCGATTCAGTCCCGGCCTACTTCCAGTTGATGCAATCCATTCTCCAGACTGTTGGACTTCCACCCGCACCGAGACCGTTGATTGCTGAGTTTATGACACGGGGATTGAGTGTCCTTGAAAAGATGATCCCGGAAGAGAAACAGCATCAAAAGGAGGTGCTGATTGAGCAGTGCATCACGGTGGGGCGTAGAATGTCATGGGAAATGTTTCGCGACCAAGTTGGGCTGATACCGGGGGTAGACAGTCTATTTGCCGCCATTGCCCATCGCAAGATCCCTATCGCCGTGGTTAGTTCCACGGAACGAAGCAACATGAATCGCAAGCTGATTCCTTTAAAACGCAGAGGGATTAAAGACTACCTGGCAGTCACCATCGCCATCGAGGACGCCCCCAAGAAGAAACCGGCACCTGATCCGCTGATCGTTTGTGCCCGCAAGCTGGGGGTATCACCGCATCGTTGCGTCTATGTGGGCGACTCTCATGTGGACATTCAAGCTGGCAGAGCCGCCCGGATGCTGACCATTGGGGTGTTGACCGGATTAGATGATCGCCGGACCCTCGAACGGGAAGACCCCACGATGATAATGGAGAGCGTTGCGGATTTGATCCCTCTTTTTATGGATGTGTAACGCTACGCACCGTATTTATCGGTTTTGTAACCCCTTTCAGTGGCAAAATCATTGTAAGAGGCAGGCATCTCTCCCACGATCAATGACTTCAAGGCCTTAATATGATCATGGTCATCTCCCAACCGCGGAGTCAGGGCGTGCACAGCCCTTCCTATGGACCTGTCTAGTTCGGCCTGAAAGCTCGCCCGCGCTTCCGCCGGTAATGCATTGTATTGCTTGACCAGGTTATTCACCCAGTTCTTAAGGGCACCCTCATCCATTTCCTCTTTGGGATAGACGTATCCCTCCAATGCACCTGCTGATGATGCAAACTCAAAAATATCTTTTTCCAGACTCATTTTATTCTCCTTTTTGTCTGCTGTTGGCCATGTCAGACGCACCGTGTCACCGTCCGCCAGACCGAGTTCCCGCTTCAGGCTGCATGCGGAGATCACTTCCAGGATACGGTTTTCATGGATGCGTACATCCTCACTGGGAATCACCACAGCTGCCGCAATACCGTTCAGTTCTATTTTCTTTACTTGGGCCGCACAGAACGCCGGGTCGTCCGGGACTAATTCGAAGTCCGCTGATGAGAAAAAAAGGTCCAGTTTTTCCACATCTTCATCATTGACCCGCACATTGAGGGTACCGGGAAACGGCTTGTAGTCCAGCATCTTTTGGCACTGATGGACAACCCAATCAACCTGGGTAAAAAAAGCGCCCTTACCAGCACCGCTCTGTATAACGCCGGAAATTTCCATTAACGTTAAATCCAATTGCCTATATCTTCCGTAGGGCGGGAGATTTCGAGACCGCCTAACCATCGTGTTGCCGGTTGAATGGCAACCCGGCGATTACGCAAACTTATCGATTTCCTCATGGATCTCGATGGACCATGGTTCATCCAGCAACTGCCCTCTTCCCAGCCGAACCCATAGAACATCCGAATAGCGGGATTTGTCTTTGGAAACATTTGCCTTGGCAAAGAAGCTGCGGTATTTGGTCCGCCGGTCCTCCGGATTCAAATCGCGGACGATCAGCTCCACGTTTTGCTGCTCGTCGGATACGGCGTTAGGATCTGTAAGTACATAGGTATCGTATTCTTTTTGTGCCATTCAGGTTACCTCCTTAGTAACAAAATCATTCGGATTATTTTGTTAAAATAATCAATTTTAAACCCGATCTCCGGCTACACACTATTTATAGCCGAACTTTTCCCAGTTTGCGTTCACCTTATCTTGAATCTCCTGTGGGTATACATTGTCAAAGGAAACCCTGATCGGCAGGTCGGACTTGGGCCAATCCAGCGGGAAGGTGCAGTCGAAAAGCACCTTTGAGCCCATGCTGATTTTGCGCTCCTCCGGCGAAGCAAAAGGATTCAACGGCGTCCCCGGCGCATTTTCATATTTATGAATGTCGCGGATCGGGTGGCACTTGGTGGACAGAGCGTGAATCACGGCATCCTTGCTGTAGATGTCGGTGTCCTCATCCACTACGATGGTCATATGAAACCATGGCGATAGTTTGCTGCCGTAAATCAGGTTGGCAATCTGCTGAGCGATACCAGTGTAGGCGGTTTTCACACCGACTACCACCAGGTGATGGGTCGACTCGGGCAGCATGTACACGCCGGTGATGGGAATACCCTGGCTTTCCAGCAGCTTGTGCATTTCCAGGCCAAGAGAGAAGGAGCGCAGCAGCTGGCCTTCGTCCACGGGCATACCCATGTTGGAGATCATCATGATCGGATTGTTTCGATAGGTAATCGCCTTGATCCGGTAGACAGTTCTCGGTTCACGCGGTGAGGTACGGTAGCCGGTGTATTCTCCAAAGGGGGCTTCTTCGATCTCGATACCAGGAATTACTTCTCCTTCGATGATGATCTCGGCAGAGGCCGGCACCATCAGATCGCAGGTCTCGCACTGGACAACCTCTACTGCTTCACCCATGAGCTGACCGGCAAACTGGTCTTCCGGAATGGGTGACGGTGCGCAGGAAGCTAGGCTTGACATTGGATCGGCGGACAGCACCGCGGCAAAGGGCATGGGCTGGTTGCGGGGCGCATACTTGCCGTGGAACATCTTGCCCATGTCGGAGAAAGGCAATACCGGTCCCACCATGGTCTTTTCATCAAACACCATCATGCGATACATACCCCAGTTGATCTCCTCGTTGTCAGGATCTTTGCTCACCACAAAGTGCCAAGTGGCCAGGTAGCGGCCGCCGTCGCCGCCGTGAACCATGGGTCCGGGCAGGTGAAACAGGTTGGCATCGTCGCCCAGAAGGATGTTCTCCTTGCAGGGAGCATCTTTTTTATCGACGGTCACCGGATCGATGGGGTCTCCTTTGGTCCGCTTGACATACTCGGCGGCAATCTCCGGAATGGAGGAATCGGCATCCAACCCCATGGCAATGGCTAAACGGCGATAGGTGGCCATGGGAGCGCCAAGGCTCTCAAAACCCGGATAGTCTTTGATTTTTTTGAAATAGGGGGAAGGTGCCTGCTCCTCGCAGACCTTTCTGGTAATGGCGCCCATTTCCATATCCCAATCGACCTCTTGGTCTATGGTGATCATATCACCGCTTTTTTCCAGCGCCTCCATAAAAACACGGTTATCTTTTGGACAATTGTACGACATTGAGAACTCCTTTCTCTTTTAATTTCATCTCAGTTTATTTTATTGTAAAGATTGCGTTCCGTTTCACTGAAAACCGCAGGGGGTGTTGGGCCGCAATGAGATCCGGCCCTGAATTTGCCATACTCTTTAAGACATCTTCTCGATCACCACTTTCCATTTGCCCTGGGCTTTGAGAATGAACTCGGCCAGCTCCCTGACGACCCCTTTGCCGCCGCCGGCGCGGGTAATATGCACGGCCACACCTTTGGCTTCCGGCGCACCATCCGAAGGTGCCACCGGAAAACCGACCCGTTCCATAACCCCCAAATCGATCATCTCATCGCCTACGTAGCATAAATCCTGGTCCGTCAGGCCCGACTCCTTCTGGTATTCGTCCAGCTTGGCGATCTTGGCACCGGTGCCCCAGCGCAGCTCCTTCGGTACCTCGTAGATCTCACCGATTACATCCATGGCCCGGGACACCTTGCTGGTCAGAAAAGAGACGCCGATGCCAGCTTCCATCAGAGCTTTGCAACCGATGCGGTCAACCAGGGAGAAGCATTCGGATTTAACGCCATCATCAGTGTAGTAAAGCGTGTTGTCGGTGAGGATCCCGTGGATGTCCAGGATAACGAATTTCACCTGCTTGGCCAGTTCGACCGCGCGTTCTGTATCTGTCATACAAGTCCTCCTTGGTAACAAAGGCTTATTAATGTCCGTCCATGAATTAGTCAATTTGTTGAAGATCAAGGATTATGAAAATTCTACCACAGGAATACAATAAGTATTTCGAGGGTAGAAATTTGAGCGTGACGCAGGTATTAGGCAATTAAACCGTTAATCGATGGGCATTATTTATATCCCATCTTAGTGACCTTAACGACCCAGTCATCCCAGGAGCCCTGAGCCCTGAGGATGAATTCACAGATTTCCCGTATGGGACCGCGGCCGCCCGGGGCCGTTGTGATCCAATCCGCTGTAGCTTTGACCTCATCCACGGCATCCGCGGTCGCAGCGCAAAAGCCCACTGCTTTCATGGCGGCCAGATCGGTGATCTCACAGCCGATGTAAGCGGTGTGAACCAAATCCAGATCATGCTCCTCACACAGCTCGGTTAGTTTAGCCACTTTGTCTTTGACCTTGAAATAGGTTTTGTCCATTTTCAGCTCTTTGGCCCGAAAAAAGCCTTCCTCCCCCACGGACGTGCTGTCCAGAAAGACCACTTTAATTCCATTCATTTTTAGCGACAAATCGCCGAACCCATCCATGTGCCAAAATGCAAAACGCTGGCGACCCTCCACATCACAATAAAGCGTGTTGGGCGTAAGCACACCGTGGACATCATGGGCGAACAGCTTCACCTGAGCGGCCTTTTCCGCTGCCTGGGCCTGATCTTTTTCAAATGCCATCCTTAATCTCCTGTATGGTTTTGGCTGACGCCATTCTGATGGACAGAATCTCGCCTTCCCGGCTTAACCGGGGTTATATAGCCGCAAAATCTCACTGTTGCCCCCACTGACCGTAAGGTCGTTGAATTGAGAAAGGATGTCTGAGCGCTTGGCGGTCTCCACCCACGCTTTTGAGAACCTGGCGTAATCCTCCAGATCCTTAAACTCCGCCTCCCAGGTCACCTGGTCGCTGGGACTGATATACCATTCGTATACACGCGTCACCGGTGCCTCTTTCATTCCCTCATTTACAGACAGGAGAAGTTTTACAACCTTTCCGGCGCATCCCTTTTTAACGATAAATGTTCTGCGATTAACGATCATAATTGACCTCCTTTTCTTCATTGGTATACTGTAAAGCCTGCTTTTCAAGGCATAATTAAAGCCTTGGAAAGGCCGTGGTCTAGTATTGAATCTTTCAGGCTGAAGGAAGAAGACTGTTAGGTTTTACTTCAGTCTAACTACCTTCAGCCTAAATTCCTTAATCCAACCCAAGTTCCTCCCAGCGCTCCCTTATACGGTTAAGGACATCTTCGTTCATTTTCACCTGAACAGGCTTCTCCTCCCACTCAAAGGGAAAAGTGGCATCCATGATGATGCGTGAGGTGATGAACTTGTTCTCTTCATGGCTCAGGGCCGGATCCAATGGGGTGGAACGGCCCCGGTTGATGATTTGCGTTCCTCGCAGCGGGTCGTAGCGGGTGGCCAAGGCCCACCAGACCCGTGGCAGATCATCGGCGCGGATATCGTCATCCACGATAATCAGCCCTTTAAGACCATAGGTACAGGTATGGGAGGCCAGCACGGCGGCCGCAATCTGATTGCTGTGCCCCGGATACATTTGTTTAACCGAGATGATGGCCCAGAAGCGACCGCAGGCCTCGGGGGGCATGTAGACAGACTGTACACCGCGCATCCCCATGCGGGTCAACTCGGTCCACAAAGTGGCGTTGCGTACGAAGGCCAGCATCATATGGTTGTCGTTCACCGGCCGGCCCACGGATGCCGCCAGCATAATGGGGTCATTGCGATGATAGATGCGCTTCACATCGATGGCCGGCTTTTTGATGGTCTGCTTGAGTTCGTCGGTATAAAAACCGGTGTATTCGCCGAAGGGACCCTCGGGGCGCAGATTGTCCCCGTCAATATAACCTTCAAGGACGATCTCGGCGGTGGCCGGAATGGGCAGCCCGGTCAGCGGTGCCTCGACGATTTCCACCGGCTCACCACGCAGGGTGCCCACCACATCATATTCGCTGGCGTTTTCCACCATGGCGCTTCCGGCCAACATCAACAGCGGGTCGCAGCCCACTACCAAACAGATGGGCATCTTCTTTCCGGCTTTACGCCACTTCTGAAGGATGCGGTCGCCCCGTTTGCCTTTCAGAATCTGGGCACCGACGGTTTTCTCATCCAGGACCTGACTGCGGTAAGTACCCAGGTTGATCTCATTCGTCTCGAGATCACGCACCACCATGAAACAGGCGGTTCCGATGAAACGCCCACCGTCCTTGTCATAAAACTTAGGCGAAGGCAAATCGAACACATTGACGTCATCCTCTTCGATGATATTTTCAAATACGGGACCGCTTTCGACCTCTTTGGCACGGATTACTTCACCGATGGACATTTTCATCCACTGATGGCTCAGCTCGGCCATGCTCAGATGGGTCGGTTGCCCCAGGGCAATGGCCAAACGTTTGGTGCTGCTGTAAGCACCAAAAAAAACGGACCCCTCATGCCCTTTGACATTTTCGAACAAAACCGCCCGACCGTCCTTCTCTTCAACCAGCTTGGAGATATGCGTCATCTCCAGATCCCAATCGACCTCAGCTGTAATCCGTTTGAGATCGTTTTCTTCTTCACACAGGGCGATAAAGTCTCTAAGATCCATGGTCACCTCCTCAATATTTTATCAACCATAAGTAAATTTTAGGCACGGCCATAACCGAACCGCTTCATTCAGTGGAACCACTCAGTGGGACAGGGGACCTTTCGCAGGCGGTCCGGAATAGATCGGGTGGTAGGGTCGGTCATCGTGCAACTCTTTCGTATCAATATTCTTTTCACCATCGCACATGGCCGCCACGCCGCTTTCGGTTTCACGGCTGCCCCATCTGTAGAACAGGTTGTGCTCGATACGGAACATATCCAGCACCTTGCCTACCAGGTGATTGATGAGATCATCGATGGTCTGGGGCAGGCAGTAAAAGGCCGGCACAGGCGGTAAAATCGTGGCCCCCAGATCTGCCGCCGCCATCATTAGCCGCAAATGACCTTTGTGAAACGGGGTTTCCCGCGCCACGATCACCAGTTTGCGTTTCTCTTTTATCGCCACGTCCGCAGCGCGCACCAGCAGGTTGTCATTGTAGGAGTTGGCAATGCCGGAAAGCGTTTTAATGGCACAGGGGATCACCACCATACCTTCGTTGAGAAAAGAACCACTGGCAATATTGGCGCCAATATTTCGATTATCATAGCAGGTATGTGCCAGGGATTTCACCTGCTTGACGGTCCATGGGGTCTCTATGCGGATGGTCTTTTTGGCTGCTTCGGAAATCACCAGATGGGTCTCGATATCCGTTTTGGATAGAACCTCGAGCAACCGGATGCCGTAGATGGCCCCGGTGGCTCCGGACATGCCCACAATGAGTCTTTTCATGTCAGTTCCCTTTTTCATAGTTGATTAACAATCTGCTGCACCCGGTCCTGAATTTCATTGGGAAAGCGAATCTTTTCAAATCTTTCCCGGCTGGGCCGGGTGGCGTCCATGCCCACTTTAGCTGTTAAAAAACCTGCTTGGCTCGAAGGGTCGATGGGCGAACCTTTCAGTCCGGGAAGCAGGATCAGATCCCGATCCGCCTGAAAGCGGGTGGCCAGAGCCCACTCCACCTCCAGCGGATTGGTTACATCCACGTCGGTATTAACCATCACCACTTTCTTTACCGTGCCGAAAGAGAGCGCCATGGTGGCGGCTCGCCGGATCTCGCCGCAATCGTCGTTCGCCATGGCAATGACCAGGTGAGATCCGAAAGTGCCGGGAACGAAATGGATTTCCCGCAGCGAGGCGAACTCGCGCCGCATAGGCGGAACGATATGCAGCCCAAAAAGTAGGGCCATCAGTTCATCCACCTCACAGCCTTGAGGTAACAGGCTATGGTAAATACCGTCCCGGCGGATGCTGACCGTGGTGATATGGACCGTCGGGCTGGGAAAGTCGACATAACAGCCGCTCACCTCACCCAGGATGCCGCCCTTTTCACCCTCGTGGGGATCGATATGGCCCTCCAATACGATTTCCGCATAAGCCGGTATCTCCACATCAATCGATTGGGCAGGGGTGGTGGCCACTGCGGTTCCTGTTAACCCGCCCACAGCGGCAAGTTTATCTATACCCTTGGGTGCCTTTAAAGCCGTACCAATCAGGATGACTGGATCCACTCCCACGGCGACGGCCAACTCCATGTGTGTCCCGCGCGTCTTATGGGCGGCATAAATATCTGACAAAGGGGGATTCACCAGGGAGATACCGGCAATGGTGTTGCCCCTGATTTCAACACGATGAAGTCCTCTTCCCGTAACCCCGGAGTCGGGATCCCTGGCCGAAGTGATGCCTGTGGTGATAAAGGGCCCCGAATCACCGATATAGTGGGTCAGGACTGGAAGCAATTCCTGGATAGTGAGCCCGTTTTTTAAGGGTACAACGACCCGTTCACCATCTTCTTTTTGGGAACAAGGGCTGATCTGTTTGCCTATTTTGGGCAGCAGACTTTGAATGATATCTCCCCCTTCGATACCCAGCGCCAGGGCCAGGCGCCGCTTGGTTCCCAGAAGATTGCCGACAACAGGCATGGTATGCCCTTTGACGCTTTCAAAAAGGACCGCCGGAGCCTGCCCGTCCCCTAAATCATTGAGCAGGGCCGGAATTTCATAGCGGGGATCAACCGGTTCAGCGACCCGCTGGATCTCGCCGCATTCATCCAGTTGATTTACAAACTCCCTAAGACCGCGGATTGTTCTCATGATCGCCCTATGCATAAAAATAGTATGGCCAAATCAAGTCTAAGTTGCCAATTTTATTATTTATATATTATATATAATTAAAAATATAAATGGAGTTATGCCAATTCAACTAGATCCGATATGTTCAGTTCCAGCATTTTCACACTGGCCAGAATGCGCGCAGTGTTACGAACGAGGGTCGGAAAATCAGCACCGCTACGCTGCAGTTCTTCGGCCGTTTTTTTAATCAGCTGAATCTTATCATCGATCTCATTGATATTGATTTGATTGTCCATCTTGTCCCCCGAATGGAGATTAAATAAATTGCATTCATACGTCATCGCCGGATTTTCAGGATTTTTTACGCAGATCCTTGAACCGTTTGGCTTTGACCTCGTAGCGCGGTAGTTTGCCGTAATCGTAAAACTCGATACGGTAACCCAGATTGGTTTTCAGGCGCAGTTGATCCGTAAGAGTAGCTTCGATGGCTTTCGTTTGATCCTCCCTGCCCGGCAACACTTCCACTTTTAACTTGATCCGGTCCACATCCCCCAGCTTATCCACGATCACCTCGAACTCATCCCCGAGGCCGTCGATACCCCGGACAACCTCTTCGATGGCCGAGGGTGCCAGCAGCACACCTTTCACCTTGGTGATATCATCGGCCCGGCCCACGACACCGCCTTTGATGATCCGGAAAGTGCGGCCGCAGGGGCAGGGCTGCTCATCCCACTCGATGATATCCTTGGCGTCGAAACGGACGCAGGGCTGAGCCAGGCGATCAAAGGCCGTAATCACCATCTTGCCCCTTTTCCCGGGCTGCTCGATGATTTCGCCGGTTTGCGTGTCTTCGATCTCCACCAGAAAAAAGGCCTCGTTGACGTGCATCCCGCGCGGCTGATGCGCACATTCATAAGACCAGGCCCCGATTTCGGTGGCGCCCGCATGATCGTACACCTTGGCATTCCAGGCCGTTTCAATCCGTTTTTTGGTGGTGGGGATGCCGGCTCCCGGTTCACCCGCGCAGGTTATTCGATTTATTCCCAACTCGGCCGGATCGATACCCATTTTGTTTTTAGCCGTATCGGCCATACCGAGAATGTAGGTAGGAGTGGCCATCAACGCCGTGGCTTTCAGTTCCTGTATTTTCAGAATTCTGGCTTGGGTATCCAGAACACCACCGGGAACCACCTCGCAACCCACCTTTTCCGCCGCATAGTGGCCGGCCCAGAAAGCCACGAAAATGTTGTAGCCAAATGGGATAAAAACCCGGTCGGCCGGACGGTAGCCCTGGGCCCAAAGGATGTACGACCAGCACTCGGCCCACCACTCCCAGTCCTGCCAGGTGTCTGCCTGGTACACCGGCTGTCCGGTGGTACCGCTGGTCTGCCTGAATTCCGACACCTCCTCCAGGGGTACGCACAACATATCGCCGTAGGGAAACGGATCTTTGCGCTGGATATCGCGCATCATCGCTTTTTCCACTTTGGGCACACGGCGGATATCCTCAAATTCGATAATATCATTGGGAGTCAGGCCGGCCTCATCGTAAATCTGCCGGTGAAATTTGGAATGATCATAGGCCCATTTGAAAATGCGTTTAAATTTTTTCAGCTGTAGTTGACGGATCTTCTCCTGGGGAAGCGTTTCAAGCGTCGGGTTCCAAAATTTTTGATCAGCCATCATTTACGGTGACCTCCTTTAAGTTACTTTTTTGTAGAATTCCGCGCTCTAATGCTGGCTTTGAATTTCTCCCAGAAATCCTGGTCGTTGTCTTTCCAGGCAGCACCCCACCTTCTTTCAAAGTAGGATGTCGGCAACCTGTCCTGCCATGCTCCCCACGGATTTTTCCCGTCTGCTTTGGCCTTGAGGACATCTTCGAGATATTGGACGATACCGCTGATCTCCTCTTTTGGGATGTAGGAACAGGCACCTTCCTTTATGGTGCGCACCAGATTGTCCGGTGTAAACGCGTGAGCGGTCAGCATTACGGCGACTACATTTTTCCTGTTGGCCACCTCCAGCAGGCCGTATCCGTTGACCCCCATAATATCCAGAATGGCGATATCGAAATCTTCTGATTCTAGAAGCTGCTTGGCTTCATCGAATGAGGAGGCTTTAACGACGTGGCACA
>JAAUYD010221240.1_pt1 | contig 11105 bp, 7 predicted proteins | sample 7278101 | NCBI WGS metagenome assembly JAAUYD01 (sample SAMN14350128, study PRJNA611818) | marine sediment metagenome | isolation source: surface marine sediment (0.6m) | place: French Polynesia: Moorea | collected 2018-08
CCGGCCTGTTTTCGTCACGCCCGGAACGATCAGGCGAAGTAGTGGTTGTAGGCCAGCTTGTAGTCCGGCTGGTTCAGGTTGAGGTAGTTCATCACCCGCTTGGCATAGGCCTTCTGGCTGTCGATGACCTTGGCGAAGAACTCGTCCTCACCCGAGATCCGATCGACCACGATGTCCCAGGCCTTGAGCTGTTCGGCCATCACGCTGTCCGGCGTCCGGTAGACGTTGACGCCCTGCTCGTTCTGGAGCGTTTCGAGGTCGTCGGCATAGCGGTTCGTATTGTGCCAGTAGAAGTTCGAGTTCTCGGCTTCCGAGGCATACTTCAGGATGGCCTTCAGTTCATCGGCGAGGCCTTCGAACTTGTCCTTGTTGAAGGTGACCTCGAAGAATTCCTGGCTCTGGTGGAAGGAGCCGAGGTGATAGTGCTTCGAGACGTCCTGCATGCCGAAGTCGCGGTCCGAGGTCGGGTTGTTGAACTCCGCAGCGTCGATCAGGCCCGACTTCATCGCGGGCTGAATTTCACCGCCCGGAAGCTGCACGACCGACATGCCCATTTCCAGAAGAACGTCCGCCGCCAGACCGACGGTCCGGTACTTGAGGCCGTTCATCTGGGAAGCATCGGTGATCTGTTCCTTGAACCAGCCCATCGGCTGAGCGGGCATCGGCGAGTTGAAGAACGACACGACGTTCAGGCCGAGCTGGCCCATAAGTTCGTCGAAGAGTTCCTGGCCGCCGCCGTAGTGGATCCATCCGAGCACTTCCTGCGAGGACCAGCCGAAACAGGGGCCGGTGCCGAAGAGCGAGGCTGTCTTGGATTTGGAGTACCAATAGGCGGGCACGTAGTGCGCCGCATCGAGCACACCGCGATGGACGGCGTCCTGCATTTGGCTGGTCTTGACGACCGAGTCGACCGGCAGAAGCTCGATGGTCAGCGCGCCGCCTGACATTTCGTTGACGCGGTTCACATAGGACTGCGCGTTTTCAAGAAAGATGCCGCCGCCCCAGGCTGCCTGCATCTTCAGGTTCGTCGCGTGACTTGCAGCGATGGCAGGAGCCGCCAGAGTGCTTGCTCCAACGACAGCAGAGCCGCGCAGGAAGTTCCTGCGATTGAGTGATTTTGACATGTTTCCTCCCAAGTCCCGGCGCCGTTCCTCCGGCGCCATTCAATCCGACGTCTTATCGTCGATGTGCGTAAACTAGTGCCAGATGCGCAGGTGGACAATCGCTTTGTTGGACAGCTTCGATGTGCAGACTGCGGCTAATCCCGTTCTTCGTAGTCTTTTGGGTCGAAATTCACGAAGAACTGAAGGAAAAGGTAGGCGCCGCATATGCCGAACACGAGTGCCCAGATCTGAGCGCCGTGCGACCACTCGAAAACGGCCCAACCGAGGCAAACGGCCGTCACGACCGCCCGGCGCCAGAAGGGGCGGAAGAACGGGTGGCGGACTTCGAACAGGGATTTCTTCATTTCTTCTGCTCCTCACCTGCCAAAGTCGGACGAAGCGTGGGGAAGTGCAAGCGACGCTCTTTCGGTAGTCACACCCAAGGGTTAGGTAGAAGCGCCATGGAGTACGAGCTGACCGATCTGAATACGCTGGACAAGGCCGGGTTCGACGCGATCATCGATGTGCGGGCGCCATCTGAATTCGCCATCGATCACGTGCCGGGGGCCATCAACTTGCCGGTGCTCTCGGACGAGGAGCGGGCAGCCGTCGGCACGATCTATAAACAGGAGAGCCCGTTCAAGGCCCGGAAGTTGGGCGCGGCGCTGATCGCGAAGAATGCGGCACGGCATCTCGAAGGCCCCCTCGCTGAATTGGGTGGCGACTGGCGGCCTCTGGTCTATTGCTGGCGGGGAGGCCAGCGTTCCGTCTCTTTCGCGACGATTCTCAGGCAGATCGGCTGGCGCGTCGAAGTGCTGAACGGGGGATATCGAAGCTACCGGCGCAAGGTCGTGGAAAGTCTCTATGAAAGGGTTTTTCCTGCGCCCATAATTCTGCTCGACGGGAATACAGGAACCGCCAAGACGGATGTGATTGGCCGTCTTGCGGCGCGGTCTGTGCAGGCGATCGATCTGGAGGGACTTGCCGGTCATCGGGGGTCGGCCTTGGGCGGGCAGGGGCTACAACCCGATCAGAAAGCGTTCGAGAGCGGATTGGCGTCCGCCGTGGCGAAGCTCGATCCGTCCCGTCCGGTTGTCCTTGAAGCCGAGAGCAGTCGCATTGGGCGTCTCAATCTGCCACCCTCTCTGTTCGAAGCCATGAAAGGCGCGCGCCGCATAGAGGTTTCGGCAACCGTGGAAGCGCGTGCCGACTATCTCTGCCGGGCCTATGCGGATCTGGTCGCCGACACGGGCGGCCTAATCGAGCGCCTGAAACGCTTGACGGCGCTGCAGGGGCGAGAGCGGGTTGCGTCATGGGTCGGCATGGCAGAGGCGGGAGAGCATAAGGCGCTGGCTTCCGAATTGATCCGGCACCATTACGACCCGCGCTATGAGAAGGCGCGGGCGCGTCGAGAGGGGGATTCCGTCGTGATCGACACCGACCGGCTTGACGAGGCCGGGATCGACCGGCTTGCCAACCGGGTCGCGGATTTGGTGAGCACACTCTAGCGCGCGACGATCTGGGCGTCGCTTTTGTCTCGCAGCGTGCCAATGATGGCGGCGCGGTGGCCGAGGGCGGTCAATTCGGAATGAAGTTGGTCCACGGCCTTGGCGGGGACGGCGGCCAGCAGCCCGCCCGCGGTCTGCGGATCGAAGAGAAGCACGCTCCTTGGATTGTCCGGGCCGTCGAAGCGGACGGCCTCACGGTTGGCTTGCCAGATGGTGGACCGGATCCCGGCTTCGGCGAGGCTCTCGGCCCCATCGAAGAAGGGCAGGGCGGCGAGGTCGATTTCGGCGGTCAGCCCGGAGACATCGGCCATCCTCGCGGCATGTCCGGCCAGCCCGAAGCCCGTGACATCGGTCATCGCGTGGGCTGAAGGTGCGAGCATGTGTGCCGCATCACTCTGCAACTCCGCCATTGTCCGGAGGGCGGCTTCGATATCGTCGCCATTGGCACGCCCGGCCATCTCCGCCGCGAAGAGCGTGCCGGAGCCGAGGGGACGTGTCAGGATCAGTTTGTCGCCGAGTTGACCTCCAGACAGGGTGATTGGCTTTTCAGGGATGAGACCGGTGACCGTGAAGCCGATGGTCATTTCGGCGCCTTGCGTGCTGTGACCGCCGACGATTTCAGCGCCCTCGCTGCCGAAAACGTCGGACGCCGCCGCCATGATCTCGCGGAGTGTGCGTTCCTGAAGCGCCGGAGCGAGGCGCGGGAGGGTGATCTGGGCCAGCGCCGCTTGAGGCGAGGCGCCCATGGCCCAGATGTCGCCGAGTGCGTGGATCGCGGCGATGCGGCCGAAGAGCCAGGGATCCTCCCAGAAGGCGCGCAGGTGATCGACGGTGAGCGCTTGGCACGAGTCACCGATTTTGAGGAGAGCGGCATCGTCACCCGGGCCTGCTTCCACATCGTCTCGTCGGGCGCCCGTCAATTCTGCGAGGACGCGGGACAGAACGTTGGGACCAATCTTGGAGCCGCATCCCCCGCACAAGGGCTGGATTTCGATTGCTTCCGATGCGGCCAGTGATGGGCGGTTGGGTTGGGTCATTTGCGGCAGGTGGTACAGACGGCCCATGAAGCGCCGGTCGATCCAGTCTTTCCAGCGCCACGCCCAGGCACCGCCGAAGCTGCGGGAGCGTCTGTCGGCGAGCGCCGATTTGCCTCCGAGCGAGATGAGCTTCAGGTAGTGCGATTGCGGGCGGAACGCCTCGAGCGGTCGATCCACGGCGGCGGCCTTGAGGTTTCGCGTCAGCACCGGTGCCGCGCGAACCGCGAAGACGCCTGCTTTCGGGCGGGGCGAAGCGGCAAGATGGGCACAATCCCCGACGGCAAAGACGCGCGGGTCGTTCATGCTGCGCAGATCCGGGCCGACCGCGACATATCCGTCGTCCAGGTCGAGCCCGGTATCGGTCAACCAGCCGAACGGGCGGGCGCCCGCCACGCCGACGGTCAGGGCGGACGGCAGGGTGTCGCCGGTCGAAAGCGAAACGGAATCGGCAAAAACCTCCGAAACAGTGACGTTTTCGAGAAGGTCGATGCCTGCTTTTTTCAGTTCTTCGCGCAGCCGCTCGGCGGTGGCGGCGCTCACGCCGCGAAGGGCCGTTTCGGCTTCGACGATGCGCACCTCGCCCCGACCCTCAAGCGCGTGGGTCATCGCAAGGGCGAGTTCGATGCCCGCGACGCCTCCGCCGATGACCACGACCGGCCCCGCATCTCCGGCAAGATGGTCGCGCCAGCGGTCGGCGAACGGGCCAAGCGGTTTGGCGGCGATGCCGTGGGTGCCGAAGCCGGGCAGGTCCGGCATGTTCGAGGTGATGCCGATATCGAGCGAGGCGTAGTCGTAGCCAATCGGTACGCGACCCTCGACGCGGATCAGGCGGTTTTGTCGGTCGATTCCGTCGGCCTTCCCGAAAACCATCCTTGCGCCCGCGAAACGCGCGAGGCGGACGAGATCGATCTCCAGCATGTCCCGGCTGTAATGTCCCGCCACGAAACCTGGAAGCATGCCGGTGTAGGGGGCCGTCGCGCTCGGATTGATCAGGGTCAGGCGCGCGCCCGGAAGCGGGTCCATTCCCCATTGGCGGAGAAGGAGTGCGTGCGCGTGGCCGCCGCCGATCAGGACGATATCGCGGGTGAGGGGCAGGTCGGGCGTCATGGCCTGCGACCTAGCCGGAAGGACGCGCGAGCCGCAAGCGCCATCAATACCCGCTCATCTCCAGGTATCCGATGCCGGGATGGCTGCCGGTGACGCGGACGGGCCCTTCCCAATAGGAAACAAGGGTTCCCATCCAGCTGTCGGGGTAGATCGCGGTCACGGTGATTTGAAGGTCTCGCTTCGGGAGCGAGATGTCCCACGTGGTCGGGATTTCGCGTTCCTCGACCTCGGACCACGCGCTGGCGGTCATCGTGAGGTCGCCCGGGGAAAGCGGTTGCGCGGCTCGGTCCCCGGCGATCCACGTGCCGACGGTGTAGGCGCTGCCGTCCTCGTCGCGGAGGCGGTAGCCCATGAGCTTCTCGCCGCTGTCGAAGTGGAGCGATACCCAGTCCCACCCAGTCTGTGTCTCGGTCAGCGGTTGGGAGGACCATTCCCGATCGAGCCACGCACGGCCGGTGACGTCGACGCTGGCTTCGGGCAGGGTGATCGTGCCCGACACCTCGTAGAACGGCTGGGAGTAGTAATGGCTGGCTTGCCCGGCCTCCGATTTGACCGAGTAGCCTTCGTCGCCCTGCAGGATGAAGGGGCCATCCGCCTTGAGCTGCAGGTCGTAGTGGAAATCGCTGCCCTGCGCCGTCAGCCGTATGTCGTTGAGGTCCGGGCCGATCATTTGCCATTCGTCGATATAGGCTTCGAACGGGGTAGCGGTCACGCCCGCTTGTGCGCTGCCGCCGCGCGCGAAGCGTTCGGCGAAGCGGTGACCCTCCGGTGTGGAGACGGCGGCGTGGGCCATCCACGCCTGGTCATCCGGCAAACCCTCCGGCGCAAGCGCGTTTCGGAAGAGAGTCCATTGGATGCCGTATGGATTGCCATCCGCGTCTTCGAGATTGGCCGTCACATACCACCATTCGATCCGAAACCCGGGATGCGGTCCGTGGTCTGCGGGGAAGGTGAAACGGGTCTCCGGGTCGGGCAGCGCGAAGCCATCGGTGGTCTGGCCAAGGCCCGCGAACCCTTGTGCGGAGGCTTGGCCCGACAGGAGCATCATGATCACTGCGGCGAGGCGGAGAAAATTAACGTTCATGGGCAAAGACCCTGATCAGATCCGCAGGGGGGCGTTTGGCGAGTTGCCAGGCGGGCCAGAGGCTCGCCAGACCGGCGGCGGCGAGGGAGGCGAGCCCCAGCCAGACCCAGTCCATTGGGAAAAGTGACATGGGAAGGCGCCAGCCGAAAGCCTCGACGTTTATCACGGCAAGGAGCACCCAGGCGAGGCCGAGACCGACCGGCAGGGCGAGGAGGAAGGTGAGCGCCGCGAGCAGAAGCGCACGGCCGAACTCGATGCGGGCGAGCGTCCGGCGCGTGATGCCGAGCGCCCAGACCGGCGCGAGCTGTGGCAGCCGCATGGCAGAGAGCGTCATGAGCGAAGTCAGAATGGCCAGACCCGCGACCGAGAGTGTCAGGACGTTCAGGGCACCGGTGACGGCGAAGGTGCGTTCGAAAACCTGCATGGAGAAGGCCTTCAGCGACGCTTGGTCGGTCATACGGTCTTCCGGAATGCCGAGGTCGGTGGTCAGCGTTTCGCGCAGTGATTGCGGGTCGTCTGTGAGGATGCCGAAATCGCTTTTGTCGGCGTCTGGATACCGGGTCACGAGAGTGTCGAGGGAGATCACGATTTGACCGAGCGGGTTGCCGTAGTCGCTGTAGACACCGACGACCGGGGTCTGCCAGCCGCCGGGCAGGTCGAGCGGGTCGCCGGGCGAAAGGTCTTCGCGGCGCGCAAGCTGTTCGTTGATCAGCGCGCCGTCGCCCCGGTTGAGGCGCGACCATACATCCGGGACGTTTGAAAGAAGGGGCCAGTTTTCGGCGTAGATCGGGTGATCGGCGACGCCGTAGATCTCGGCAGGCGCACCCCGAACCTCGCCTTCGGTGTGCCAGATCGGAAGCACGTCCAGCCCGCGATCGGCCAAAAAGTCCCGTAACAGAGACGATTCTGCCTCCGTCTCGACGGTGACATAGAGGTCGCTCACAAGCCGTTGGTCGAGCCAGCCGGTGAAGGTGCCCCGAAAGCTCGCGACCATGGTGCCGACGCCGATATTGGCGGCGAGCGCGAGGAGAAGCGCCATGAGCGCCAGCGAAAGGCCAGGCAGTTGCTGGCGGGTGTCGGCCCAGAACCAGTGTGCGAGCGGCCCGCGTCCGAGGCCCGAGAGAAGCGTCAGAAGCGCGGAGAGGAGCGCCGGGAGGGCGAGGGCGGAGGCCATGAGGAAGCCGCCGAGGAGGACGAACCCGGCGACCAGACCGCCTCCTGTAATCAGGGCGACGAGGGCGGCGAGGAGGAAGAGACCCGCAAGCGCCAGTTGCACCTTCATGGTGCCCGCGCTGACCATCGCCCAGGCGCGCGGTTTTGCCGGAGCGAGCGGCGGCATCCGGGCCACCTGAATGAGACCGTTCAGAGCGGCAAGGCCAGTGCCGAGCGCGGCGATCGCCAGACCGCTCAGCCACCAGATGGGCGCAAGCGTGAGTGTGCCCTCGACCGTGGCGCCGTAGAGGCCACGCAAGGTGGCCGCGACGTCCGGCAAAAGCAGGCTTGCGACGAGGTAGCCGAGAAGTATGCCGAGCGCGCCCGCAACCGCCGCAAAGATCAACAGTTCGATCACGAGCAATGTGACGAGACGGCGGGACGTTGCGCCAAGGGCGCGGAGCGTTCGAAAGACCGGGCGGCGCTGCTCGAAAGCGAGGCCGACGGCGCCGTTGACGATGAAGAGGCCGACCGCGAAGGAGAGCAGCCCGAAGGCCGTGAGGTTGAGGTGAAAGCTGTCGGTGAGGCGGGCGAGGTCTTCCGCACTGTCGGGGCGTTCCATTCTGAGACCCTGCGCAACCTCTTCCAGGGCAGGCTGGACAAGCGGTTGGTCGGGCAAGACTATCAAACGGCTGTATCCGACATGTCCGGTGAGTTCTTGCGCCACCGTGAGGTCGGCCAGTGCGAGCCCGGGGGTAACACTTTCTGCGATGCGGATTGGCCGGTCGAGAGATGCCAGGCGCGCCGCCGTCGCTTCGCTCGCAAGGATCGCACCTTCGGGTCCCATGGTCTCGCCGATGCTATCCGGTCCGATGGCGGCGCCGATGGTGCTGTCGCCTGGGGCAGTGAACGGATCGATCCCGAGCAGCCGCACTCGGCCTCGGTCGCCCGCGATCCACCCGTCGATGACCGGGCTGACGAGCCATCCGGATCGACGGAGCGAAATGTAGGTCCCGTGAGAAATCAGACCGTCGGGTGCGACGAGGGCGGAGAGCCCGCCGCCTGTCAGCGCGTCCGCCGCGCTGTCATAGCTCTTTCGCGCTTCGGCGTTGATCGCCTGAACGCCGGACCAGAGTGCTGTCGCCAGGGCGAGGCCGAGGATCAGGGTGAAGAGCTGAAACGGACGGCGCCGCCAATGTGAGAGAAGGGCCGACAGGATGGCTCGGGTCATGTCGCGATCCGGCCGTGGCTGAGATGAAGACGGCGTCCGGTGCGTTGGGCGAGTTTTTCCGAATGCGTCACGATTAGCAGTGCTGCACCAGTCTTGGCCGTCTCGTGCAGCAAGAGCTCGAAGACGGCATCCGAGGTTTCCTCGTCGAGATTGCCGGTCGGTTCATCCGCCAGAACAAGTTTCGGCGCGTGCATAAGCGCGCGACCGATGGCGACACGCTGCTGCTGCCCGCCGGAGAGCTCCTCGGGGTACTTGGTCAACTGATCCGCGATGCCGAGCGATTGCGCCATGCCTTGGATGTCGCTGTCAGACACGTCCACGCCCGCGAGTGCAGCCTGAAATACGAGGTTTTTTGCAGCGGTCAGGGACGGTATCAGATTGAATTGCTGGAAAACGATGCCGATGTCGGTGCGGCGGAGATGCGCGCGACCGGCGTCGTCCATGTCCGATAGCGCCTTGCCGTCGATCGCGATCTTGCCGCCATCGGACGGTTCGAGGCCGGCGATCACATGCAGAAGCGTCGATTTCCCGGAGCCGCTTTCGCCGGTCAGGGCCACGGTTTCTCCCGCGTCCACGGCAAGAGAGATGCCGTTCAACACCGGCGCGTCCATTCCCGGATACCGTTTGATCACATCTGTTACTTCAAGGCGCATGGCAGCGAACCTATGGTGAATTTTCCAAAGGTACAGGGGCGTGAGCGCCGCACCCCGGCCATCCCGGGCATTGGGTGCAAGATCGCCAAGATTTGTGCTTCCGACTCACTTCGCCCCTTCATATGGTGCGGCTATGCCAGCACCGAGTTTCATCCATCTTCGCCTTCACACCGAGTATTCGCTTCTTGAAGGGGCCGTGCGGTTGAAGTCGCTCCCGAAACTTTGCGAGGCGGCCGGCATGCCCGCCGTCTCGGTGACGGACAGCAACAACATGTTCGCGGCGCTTGAATTTTCGGTGACCGCCGCAGATGCCGGTGTTCAGCCCATAATTGGATGCCAGATCGACCTGCAGTACGAAACCGCGGCGATGGGGGAAACCGCGCCGCGGCCTGCGCCGCTCGTGCTGCTCGCGCAGTCCCGGGCGGGCTACGAAGGGCTGATGAAGTTCAACTCTGTTTTGTATTTGCGGGACGCGGACTGGCCTCATGTCACCCTGGCGGATCTTGCGGAGCATTCGGAAGGGCTCATCTGCCTGACGGGCGGCGCGGATGGGCCCGTAGGTCGGCTCCTGCGGGCGGGTCAGCGGGACAAGGCCGAGTTGCTGATGAAGCAATTGGCCGAGACCTTCGGCGACCGGCTCTACGTGGAGCTTCAGCGCCACCCGGGCGAGGGCGGCGGCCTTCCGGAGGCGGAGGCCGCGACGGAGCCGGCGTTTATCGACATGGCGTATGCGATGGGATTGCCGCTCGTCGCGACCAACGATGTCTACTTTCCGTCCCCGGATCTCTACGAAGCACATGATGCTCTCATCTGCATCGCCGAAGGCGCCTATGTCGACCAGCAGGCCGCTCGGCGTCGGCTGACGCAGCAGCACTACTTTAAGACGCCCGCGGAAATGGAAGTTCTGTTCAAGGACTTGCCGGAAGCCATTGAGAACACAGTCGAGATCGCGCGGCGCTGTGCCTTTGCCGTGGCGCGTCACGAGCCCATTCTTCCGAAATTCGCGGATGACGAGGTCGAGGAATTGCGGCGTCAGGCGAAGGCTGGATTGGAGGAGCGGATTGCTGTTATCGAGCCCGCTGCGCCGCGCGAGATCTATGACGAACGTCTAGAGTTTGAGCTTGGTATTATCGAGGGGATGGGGTTCCCAGGATACTTCCTGATCGTCGCGGACTTCATCAAATGGGCCAAGGAACAGGGCATCCCGGTCGGTCCCGGGCGCGGGTCCGGGGCCGGGTCTCTGGTCGCCTATGCGCTGACGATCACCGATCTCGACCCGTTGCGGTATTCGCTACTGTTCGAGCGATTTCTGAACCCCGAACGTGTGTCCATGCCCGACTTCGACATCGATTTCTGCATGGACCGGCGCGAAGAGGTGATCCGCTACGTTCAGGACAAGTACGGAGCGGACAAGGTCGGGCAGATCATCACCTTCGGTGCGCTTCTGTCCAAAGCGGCCGTGCGCGATGTCGGCCGTGTCCTGCAGATGCCCTACGGGCAGGTGGATCGGCTTTCCAAGCTGATTCCGGTCGAGGGCGTGAAACCCGTCAGTATCGAGAAGGCGCTCGCGGAAGAGCCGCGTCTCCGGGAAGAAGCGAAGGCGGAAGAGGTCGTCGGCCGTCTGCTGACCTATGGGCAGCAGATCGAAGGACTGCTTCGAAACGCCTCCACCCACGCCGCCGGCGTTGTGATCGGGGATCGCCCGCTGGACGCGTTGGTGCCGCTTTACCGCGATTCGCGATCCGAGATGCCGGCCACGCAATTCAACATGAAATGGGTCGAGCAGGCGGGTCTTGTGAAGTTCGATTTCCTTGGTCTGAAGACATTAACTGTCATCCAAAATGCACTGAATTTGTTGAAGGAACGCGGTGTCGATATTGATATCGGAGCGATCCCGCTCGACGATTCTGCGACCTATGAGCTGTATTCACGAGCGCAGACCGTTGCCGTGTTTCAGGTGGAAAGCTCGGGCATGATGGACGCGCTCCGGCGCATGAAACCAACCTGTATCGAGGATATCGTGGCGCTCGTCGCGCTTTATCGTCCAGGGCCGATGGAGAACATTCCGCAGTATTGCGACGTGAAGAACGGCAGGGCAGAGCGGCAGGGCATTCACCCGCTGATCGACCATATTCTCGACGAAACGCAGGGCATCATCGTATACCAGGAGCAGGTGATGCAGATCGCGCAGGATATGGCGGGTTACTCGCTCGGCGGCGCGGATCTTCTC
>JAAUYD010286284.1_pt1 | contig 11105 bp, 7 predicted proteins | sample 7278101 | NCBI WGS metagenome assembly JAAUYD01 (sample SAMN14350128, study PRJNA611818) | marine sediment metagenome | isolation source: surface marine sediment (0.6m) | place: French Polynesia: Moorea | collected 2018-08
AAAGGCGCTCGAGTCCGTAGATAAGCGCTCGAGGCGATAGAAAGGCGCTCGAGGCGATAGAAAGGCGCTCGAGACCGTAGAGAAGCGCTCGAGACGGTAGAAGAGCGATCTATAGGCTAGAACTACCCACGATGATTATCGGGTAGTAGGGAAGTTCAAAAAACTTGCCTGTTTTCCAAGTTTATCTATTGGACCGCAAAATATCGCAATTTTACGAGGAAACCTAAACGGCAAACTAAATGTAGCAGGAGATTTAAATTTTTAAAATCCTCAAGCAATTCAAATCGATGGCGAGTTAGTTTTTAGCGAGGGAATTGCGATAATTGACGGGCCTTTAACCACAATAATTAACTGGAATGGTCAACGGCTAGAAATACAACAAGCAACAGCTAAAAATTTTAATGCTAGTGGTTTTGTCGAGGTAGATTTAGCTCAACGAGGTACGGAAATAATAGAAAAGTTCTCTTTTGAGGTTAATGCCAAAGGACTCGATTTAGAACTTCTCAAAGATATTCCCACACTTGCCAATCTTCCCATAGAAGGTTTATTAGACTTTGACGGCACGATCGCGGGAACTCTAACAACACCACAAGTAAATGCTCAATTAGGTCTTCGCAATTTTGCCCTCAGCACCGTAGTATTCGATCCAGTGCTAGCAGGAAATCTAAATATAATCCCGCAACAAGGAATTAAGTTGCAATTAGCAGGTAGAGAAGATCGAATTGAGATGGCAATAGATTCTAATTACCAACCCCTTTCCCTTTTTATTGACTTTGACGAGACTAACATAAGTGGCGATCGACGAGGGAAAATCTTCTCGGTAAATATAAATAATTTTCCTATCAGCGTCGTTAAAGATGCCCTTCCTTTAACTGGGGTGGATCTGCCAGAATCCTTATTATCTCAAAGGCTTTCAGGAGCATTATCGGGCAACTTAGCAATAAACTTAGACACTTTTGCCATAGATGGCAATCGAATTGCGATCGCTAATCCCAGATTCGGCACCTTCACAGGAGAGAAAATTACTTTTAATTTTCAATATGCTAATAACCTGTTTGTTCTCAGAAATGGGCAGTTTCTGCAAGGTGCAAGTCAATACCTCTTTGACGCAAGATACGCCCAAACTCCAGAAGGGCCACAATATCAAGCCAGACTCGAAGTTATTCAAGGAGACATTCAGAATCTTCTAGAAGGGTTGCAAGTATTTGAAATTTCCGATCTGCTTCGCAGCGATATTTTTCCTAAGTTAGCCAATGCTAAAGATTTATATAAAGATGCCACCTGTCCCCCACGAGAAAATTGCCCTCTCTTTTCAGTCGGAGATCCTCAAGCCTCCATACTCGATCGATTGCGTCGCCTCGCAGAAATACAACAATTGTTAGCTATAGAAATGCAGAAGCGTCAAGAGGCTGTGGGTTTGCCCCCATTAAGAGAATTAGCAGGCACCTTCGACGGCACGCTTACGGTGGCAGGATCTGCTACAGAAGGAATAACAGCCAACTTTGACTTTTTAGGTAAAGAATGGCAGTGGGGAGAATACACAGCAGATCGAATAATTGCTAGAGGCGAATTCCGAGATGGAGTAATAACCCTAACACCCGTCCGCGTCGAATCGGGGGAAACCGTTTTCAACTTTTCAGGTAGCCTTGGCGGCGATACTCAATCCAGTCAATTACGAGTAGTTAAAGTTCCTTTAGCACAACTTAAAAAAATTGTCAAATTACCCCCAGCGATCGACTTAGACGGGATGCTAAACGGTACCGTTACTATTGCCGGAACGCCAGAAAATCCCGAAGCAATAGGAGAATTAGAGATAGCAGGAGCCAGCATTAACCAAACACCGATCGAATCATTCCGAGGCAGCTTCAATTACGACAACGCACGTCTAGAATTCTTCGTCAATAGCATTTTAGCCGCAGGAGCAGAACCAGCGATCGTCTCTGGAAGCTTTCCTTATAAATTGCCATTTGCTTCAGTGCAACCTAATAATAATCGATTTAGCGCCAAGGTTAACATAGAAGATAGAGGCTTAACTCTATTAAATATTCTGACGAGAAACCAAATTAGGTGGGTAGACGGAAAGGGGAGAATAGAACTAGACATTTCAGGTATTTTTGAGCAAGAAAAAGGAAATATAGCTCAGTTTCAAGCCAGAGGTCAGGGAAATATCCAAAATGCTACTATAGCCGCTCAAGTGCTACCCGATGCACCTCTAACAGAAGTAAACGGCAAAATCTTATTCGACTTCGATCGCCTCAACGTCCAAAACTTCCAGGGTAAATTCAGTGGAGGTGAAGTCAGCATAGCCGGAAGTTTACCCCTAACTCAAACAACTCCTCAAGAAAATCCCCTCACAGTCAGCCTTAGCGACCTAGCCTTAAATTTAAAAGGACTGTACCGAGGAGGAGTTAATGGAGAAATACAGATTAGCGGAAGTGCAATTGCACCCGATCTGTCTGGAAATTTAGATTTATTCAACGGACAAGTATTGCTCTCACAAGGAAGTGAAAATAACACTCAAGCTAACGTTAATAATCAATCTGAGGTCGCAGGGGGTGGAATTGCCACATTAGTAAAATTTAAACGCTTAAAATTAAACTTAGCCAAAAATGTCCAAGTAGCATTACCCCCCATATTAAACTTCCTAGCAACTGGAAGTTTAAACGTAAACGGTACACTTGCTCGACCACTTCCCGAAGGAACTATCAGACTAGTAAGAGGTCAAGTAAATCTGTACGTGACTAGTTTCCGCTTAGATAGAGGGTATAAAAATATTGCTCAATTTTCTCCCGATCGCGGACTAGATCCCTTCCTAGACGTACGGTTGATAACGTCAGTATTAGAGACAACGCGCATCCCCATCGAGAGCGAATTTTTACCTAACGAAATTCGAGATAACTCCAATTTCGACTTCGGTACCATAGAAACTATTCGCGTTAGAGCGCAAGTAAGAGGATATGCCAGCAAGCTTACTGAAAACATACAATTAAGTAGCGTTCCCCCTCGCAGCGAAAGAGAAATTCTCGCTCTTCTCGGAGGAGGTTTTGTCAACACCCTAGGTAGAGGAAGCACGACTCTAGGACTAGCAAACCTGGCGGGTTCGGCAATATTTGGCGGTCTTCAAAATATTCTCGCAGATACATTGGGACTTAGTGAATTTCGCCTCTTTCCCATAGCATTGGTTGACGACGAAAAGAAGACGAGGGAAACTTTGGATATAGCTGCTGAAGTTGGTTTCGATTTAGGCGATCGCTTCTCATTTTCAACACTTCAAGTATTGACCAGACAAGAACCCACTCGATTTGGGGTGCGCTACCGCATCAATAATAATCTCATCATACGCGGTTCCACTAATTTCAACGACGACAATAGAGTAATAATTGAATACGAACAAAGATTTTAAATTACTCGCTGTTGGCTGTTGGCTATTTGCTGTTGGCTATTTGTTTTCTCCCCCTGCTCCCCATCTCCCCTGCTCCCCATCTCCCCCTCTCCCCCTCTCCCCACACTCCCCACACTCCCCACACTCCCCCTCTCCCTTACCTCAATTAGTCCTCTGAGATACGTGCAGATTCAAAATAGAAAATCCTAAAATTACCAAAAATAGTACCAGTCCGATCGTGCAAGCATAGCTAATATCAAAATCCTTAAAAGCTTGTTCCCAGATATAATAAACGATAGTTTTAGAACTATTCAGCGGCTGACCTTTAGTCATTACATACACCTCTTCAAAGACTTTAGCAGCAGAAATGGCAGACAAACACGCCACTAAAACTAGATAGGGTCGCATCAAAGGAACCGTAATATCCCAGTGTTTGGCAAAACCATCAGAACCGTCAATTGCTGCTGCTTCGTAGAGTTCATTAGGAATTGATTGCAAACCAGCCAAGTAAATTACCATATAGTAACCTAACCCCTTCCAAACCGTCACCGCCATCACGCTCCAAATTGCCAGTTCAGGGCTAGTTAACCAGGGAATACTCGTTTCAACACCGAAACTCTCTAACCATTGATTGAGCAAACCATTAGAAGCATAAAATGCTTTCCAGGTTATGCCAGCCACTACCATAGAAATTAAAACTGGCGTATAAAAGATCGTGCGAAACCAACTAATTCCTCGCAGTTTTTGATTTACTAAAACTGCTAATAATAGAGGAACGACAACCAAAACAGGAACGACACCCGCTAGATAGAGCAAAGTATTTTGTAAAGTTTGCCAAAATACTGCATCTGTCCACAAACGTTTAAAATTAGCTAAACCCACCCATTCCGGTCTCTGAGTTAAATCGTAATAATCGTAACGAGTGAAACTCAAAGAAAAAGCTCTAGCTGCAGGCAAAAAAACACTAAATATCAAAGCGATCGCCGCAGGTAATAAGAACAGATAAGGGATGAAATATTTTTTGTCAACTTTCCAATTGGTAATCATCGAGAGATAACTTAGAATGAGTTATGTCTTTATTTGTCTGAGATTTCTAATCATAATACCCGATAAAAATTTTTCCTTTTCTGCTGCGCTCCAACTCACAATAAGTTTATCTACCTAAAGTTAGAATAATTGCTGCCCTAACTTCTCAAATGGCGCTGTCTTTGTAAAATATTATGTAAAGTTTGTCAAGAGCTATTTATTGTAAAGTATAATTATTACTATTTAAAAAAACTTAAAAAGAACAGTATTTTAGCTGATGTTTTTTAGATAAATATCCTGAGATAATATATCTAAACTCAAGTATTTGAATTTAGTGAAATCTTGTCATATTGCGAAAGTGACAGCAATAAAACAAGAAATAATTTGATTGAGGTATAGTGGAGATAACAAAAAAAACAAATTATACACTATCAAAAAAAATAGTTTTTTTAATAAAATTGCTAAAAGCGCAAATTGCCAACTAATTCCCTTATGAAAAACAATAGCACTTCATCTACAAATCAAATAACTCAACAACTCCTATCTCTTCAGAAAAAACAATTCACTGGAAGGCTAGATATTAAATCTAACAAGGCGGGTTTATCGTGGAGATTATATTTTGGCCTAGGTCGTCTAGTTTGGGCTGACGGTGGTTGTCATGCCAATCGCTCTTGGCAAAGACACCTCGTCAAATACTTTCCCCACATAAGGCTTACTGAAAGTGACATAAGCCAGTCAGAAAAATTTGAGTGCTGGAACTATTATATACTTTCTGTATTATTGCAACGTCGCGAGATTACGCGAGAACAATTAATAGCATCGATCGAAAGCAAGATCGATGAAGTTATGTTTGACGTATTTCAACACCAACAGAATGAAACAGATGCACTTGAATACTCGTACCAATCTGCCTCTGGAGAGTTTCTCTTAGTATCGGGTTTAAAAATATCCCTGGCTATGGTGAATGTAGAATTAGCGATCGAAGAAACCCTAAAATCTTGGTTAGATTGGTGTGAAAAAGATTTGGAATATTGGTCTCCCAATTTAGCCCCAATTTTGACCAAACCAGAAGAACTGCGGCAAGAAGTATCGCAAGCAGTATATCAAAATTTTGTCAAACTGATTAATGGCAAGCGCACCCTAAGAGACTTAGCAGTTTATATGAATCGAGATCTATCTAAGTTAGCTGCTTCTCTGGGTATTTACATCCGTAAAGGATACATAGAGCTGCAAGAAATACCAGATTGGGACAAGAAATATAACCCTACTAATTGGCACTCCGATCGCAAAAAGTCTACAAGAACCTCGATGGGCTCGAAGGCTTCGAGCCAGTCACTGATTGCTTGCATTGACGACAGCCCGCAAATTTGCAAGATTATGGAGAAAATTCTCAAGCAAGCAGGCTACCGCTACATTGGTATTAACGAATCTTTAAAAGCTATCCCCACATTAATTAGTGCTAGTCCCGATTTGATTTTCTTAGATATAGGGATGCCTATTGTTAACGGCTACGAACTTTGTACTCAACTCAGACGAGTTACTGAATTAAAAGATATACCGATAGTCATACTCACGGGTAACGACGGCATTATCGATCGCGTCAGAGCTAAAATGTCAGGAGCTTCCGGCTTTATTAGCAAACCCATAGAAATTCCTAAAATCCTCAGCACAGCAGAACAATTTTTATCATATCAAAGCAGTGAAAGCGAGAAGCCTAAATCTCTTGAATCCGAGCAGATTGAGGCAAAAATAGGCATAGCTTAGCTACAATCCCAATCCTTCACGAGCAGAAGCTCGATCGTGATTTTTTAATTTATTTCTGCGCCGCTCCAATTGTCTTTTTTAACAAGTTAAACTGTTATTTATAAACATTTTATGGGAAGTCTATGAGTAGAAAAACCCTAGGGGTGTTAAAACAGTTATCAGTTATCAGTTATCAGTTATCAGTTATCAGTTATCAGGTCTCCCTCATGGATTTAAAAGGAGACATTCTACCTATAGAGGTAGGGGACTTTCGCTCCCATTCACAACTGACAACTGTTCGCCGTTCGCTGACAACTGTTAATAAACATCAGGGGTCGAATCAATTAAAGACTTCTAAGCACCGATAGTGTCCAGTAAAAAAACATTAACAGCGATGAGTGCCGAAAATACTAGTCTTGCAATCGAACTAACTTCTTTAGCGCAAAAGCAGTTTACAGGAATGCTAGAAATACGAAATAGTAAGGGTCAGCAATGGCAACTATATCTTCGTTTGGGTAGGTTAGTTTGGGCTGACGGCGGCTATCATCCTCAGAGATCTTGGCAAAGACACCTCAATAAATACTGTCCCCAGCTCGATTTTAAAGAAATTAATAAGCTTAACATCAAAAATATAGATAAATTTGAATGCTATAATTACCTAGTTATAGCTGTTTTGTTGCAAAAAAAGCTCGCTAGCCAAGAACAGGTTAAGGCTCTCATTGAAAGTAAGGTAGAAGAACTGCTCTTTGACTCGATCGTAGAGGAGAATAAAGAAAAGTTAATCTATACAATTAAAAGCGCCGATCGATCTTCTAAATTAGAATCTACTTTAAAAACACCTTTTGCTCTTCTTAATGTAGAAAAAGCTCTAGAGCGAGCAGAAAAAAAATGGGCAATCTGGATAGAAAAAGGTCTGGGATTTTGGTCGCCTAATCTTGCCCCAAGAATTAAAATGCCAGAACATCTAAGAAGGGAAGTTTCAAATATTGTTTATGAAAACTTTGTCAAGTTGCTCGATGGCAATAATACTCTGCTAGACATCGCAATTGAGATGAAGAGCAATGTTATTAAGCTTACTTGTTCCCTAGTGCCCTATATCAGCAAAGGGTTATTAGATTTAGTTGAAGTATCCGATATAAAAGCCCCAATAACATTCCAATCTGCTGAATCGCCACAAACAGCTAACGATCGAAAACCATTGATTGTTTGTATCGATGACAGTAGGCAAATTTGTAAGATAATGGAAGAGATTATTAACAAAGCCAAATGTCGGTTTATTAGCGTTAACCATCCCTTGCAGGCAATGCCAACTTTAATCGCATCTAATCCAGATTTAATTTTTTTAGATCTGGGAATGCCAATTATTAACGGTTATGAGATGTGTTCTCAGATCCGAAGAGTTTCTCAGTTAAAAGAAATACCAGTAATTATACTTACAGGTCAAGATGGCATTGTCGATCGAATGCGAGCTAAAGTTGTAGGGGCTTCAGATTTTTTGTCCAAACCTATCGAAGAGGAGAAGATATTAAAAACCTTAGAGAAATTTTTGTTAGAGAACTCTAACTCCAAAGATACTTTAAATTCCAATCTCAATTTAGCTTAGTCTCGATTGTTGGGCTCGAACCCAATCTAGAATGAATTACGAATGGGTGTTAAAATTCAAGAGTTCTAGGGAATCCTATGATTAAGAGAGTAGTTAATTCGACCACAATAAACAAAATTAAACTTTATGAGTAAAGTTCTGGTTGTTGACGACAGTCTGACCGATCGAAAAGTAATAAGCACTTATTTGCAAGAGTTAGGTTTAACTGTCTTGAACGCGCAAAGTGCTGAAGAAGCAATGGAAACAATCAACCAGCATCACCCTAATTTAATTGTCCTAGACGTAGTCATGGGTGGTAAGAGTGGATTTGAAATGTGCCGTCAGCTAAAAGCTGACCAAACCACTCAAACAATTCCCGTGATTCTTTGCTCCTCCAAATCAAGTGAAGCAGATAAAATGTGGGGCGATGTAGTAGGGGCTGATGCCTACGTAGCTAAGCCAGTCGATCGCGGCGAATTAGTTAATAAAGTAAAGGAATTAATAACTAAATAAGGCGAGGAAAATAGGAATATGCTCAGTTCGCCTAAGCCAAATGCTCTATCTCTGAGTATAGGAAAAAATAACTCAACCACTACTGTCAGAGAACTGCAAAAATTTTTACAATTCCAACTAGGAATAAGGGACAACAAGTCGGGTAGTTCTCTAAACGGCGATCGCGCTTTATTAGAAGCAGAACTCGTCACAGAAATTATTACAGTGTCCGAACGGCAAATCTTGTCTGTTCCTCAAATGCCCTATTGCGTGATGGGTATTTACAGTTGGCGCAGCGAGATGCTGTGGATAATCGATCTAGAAAACCTTTTGGGATACCCTAACTCCGTTACTCAAGCAACTCCAGAAGTAGGATTCGGTCCGAGTAATTTCATGGTAATGGTAGTAAAAACTAGAGGTGAATCTTTAGGGTTAGTCGTACCTAATGTTAGTGACATTATACAGATCGATCGACAATTACTAAACCCTGCATCATTAGAGTTATTTAGCAAAGACATACAGCCTTTTTTACAAGGATATTTTACTGATAGCAATAATGAGATTTTGATGCTTTTGAACGCAGAAAAAATCTTGCAAGGGTTTTAAATTTCAGCAAAATTTACCAACGATAAATAAGTATTTACCAGTTAGTGCGATTGACTTGGCCTAAAATTCTCGCGCTAGTTGGTGAAAGTGTATTGGCCGAGTAAATCGAGTAAAAATAGGCAAAAAAACAATGGAAGCAAAAAATATAGTACCAGAAGAGAACTACGAAAAACAAGCAATTTCTGACCAAGAACAAGTAAATAAAAAGGAAGAAATTAAAAGCAATGGCAATGGATCTAGTTTGCAGCCAAAAGACACCCAGAGAGACAAAATAGAGCAATTTAAAAGAAAATTATTCAAGCAAGAACGCGATCGCGCGAGTAAAATTATCAAACAAATCCGCCAATCGCAAGATATAGATAGTTTTTTATTTAAAACAACAGCCGCAATTCAAGAAGAGTTACAGCTCGATCGGGTCTTTATCTATCGCTTCGACCCAAAAAGTGAGGGTCAGAAAGGTCAAGTAGTTGCAGAATCATTGGTTCGCGGTTGGACTCCTGCTATTGACGAAATACTGCCCTGTATTGGTTTTGGTTCCACATACGCATCTGAATATGAATCTCAAGGATTCGTAGCTATTGAAGATGTGGAGCGAGAAAAACTAACTGCCTATCAAAAGCAACTGCTACAAAAATTTCAAGTCCGAGCATCCCTAGCATTCCCCATTTTAGTCAATGACACCTACGCCTCAGAAGATAAAACCTACGAGCTAGATAAAGTTTGGGGTTTGTTAGTGGTACAGCAATGCGAAGAACCTCGTCAGTGGCAAGAAGACGAAATTAACCTGCTCTATCAGATTAGCGTCGAACTGACTCTCGGATTGCAACAAGACCAACCTCGCCTTCAGTTGTCTCAGCAAAAAGACATCTTTACTACCATCAACCAAGAGATGCAGATCTTGATGCAAGAGATGGTAGACAAAATCCGAGGACTGCTCAAAGCCGATCGAGTGCTGGCATATGGTTTTAATCCTGACTGGAGTGGCAAAGTACTAGCAGAATCAGTAGATTCTAATTGGAAGCGAGCGGGTTCTACCTTCGACAAAGATTATTTTTTAAAAGGAGAACAATATAAGCCATACTACGTCGTTAACGATATCTACGCTAAAGACTTTGCTCGCTGTTTGATTGAAGCACTAGAAAAATTACAAGCCAAAGCCTATATTTTGGTGCCAATCGAGCAGAACAGTCAACTTCAGGGAGTAATAGCAGCTTATCAAAACTCAGGCCCCCGCAATTGGCAAGAATCAGAAGTAAACTTGATGCTCAAGTTTGCCCGTCAATTCAGCTTTCCTCTCCAGCAAACTGCATTTATGCGTAAAACCGCTTTCCAGACCGAGCAAATGGAGTTGGCGTTTCAAAGGGAAAAAGACCTCAACAAAATGGTCGAGCGGATGCGGACGGCAAAAGACGAGGAAACTGCTTTCCAGATCGCTACCCAAGAAGGAAGAAAAATCCTGGGAGTCGATCGCCTTGCTATCTATCGCTTCAATTCTGACTGGAGTGGCGAGTTTATCTCCGAATCTGTCGGTGCTGGCTGGTCGAGTTTAATCGAAAATATTCCTGTAGTTAAAGATACCTACCTGCAAGAAAACCGAGGCGGACGCTATAAATTTGGCGAATGTTTTGCAGTTGACGACATTTACAATATCGGACATCAACCCTGTCACGTAGAACTTTTAGAACAATTTGAAGCCAGAGCATACGCCATTGCTCCCGTTATGCTCCAAGATAAAAAACTCTGGGGATTGGTAGGAGCCTATCAAAACAACGGAGTTCGCAAGTGGCAAGAAGATGAGATAGATGCTCTCAGGCAGATTGGCATTCAACTCGGCATAGCCATGCAAAGGATCGAGTATGTAGGAAAGCTCGAAGCAAGAGCCGAACAAGAGCAGAGCATCGCCAAAATAGTCGATCGAATTCGCCAATCATTAAATCTCTACGATATTCTCAAAACTGCTACTCAAGAAGTACGGCAATTACTCAAAGCCGATCGGGTAGTAGCATATCGTTTCAATCCCGACTGGAGCGGAGAAGTAGTAGCAGAATCTATGACTCCTGGTTGGGTTTCAGTTATGGACATCCAACAAGTAGATAAAACCCTCTACAGCTCGGAAATGAGTGCCGACGGTGCTTGCACTATCAGAGATATAGCTGCTGGCTCGGCTTTAGATAAAGACACCTATTTGAGAGAGACTAAAGGCGGCGGCTACCAGAATGGAAGACCATTTCGCTCGGTCAACGACATCTACAAAGCAGGATTTTCCGCTTGCTA
>JAAUYD010003892.1_pt1 | contig 11103 bp, 6 predicted proteins | sample 7278101 | NCBI WGS metagenome assembly JAAUYD01 (sample SAMN14350128, study PRJNA611818) | marine sediment metagenome | isolation source: surface marine sediment (0.6m) | place: French Polynesia: Moorea | collected 2018-08
CTGCATCCCAAGTTGGTCGCCAGGGGCGGCGGTGCCGTGAAAATTGAGGGGGCAGTCCGTCCGGACATCGAAGCAGGGAAGACGTTTGTCGTTTTTCATCTTTTTGTTGACACTCGAGATGCAATGGGCGCCAACCTGATTAACAGTATATGCGAAAGTGTGTCTCCTCTGATGGAAACCATTACCGGCGGAAGTGTTTTGTTGCGCATCTTATCAAACCTTTGCGATCAATCGCTGGTTACGGCCGAAGCTGTCATTCCTGCTGATTTGCTCGGGAGCGATAATTTTGGCGGCGAAGAGGTCGCCGAGCGCATTGTCTCCGCCGCGCGATTCGCTCAGATCGATCAACACAGGGCTGCTACGCACAACAAAGGCATTATGAACGGAATCGATGCAGTGGCTATCGCCACCGGCAATGATTGGAGATCTATTGAGGCTGGTGCGCATGCACACGCTGCAGCCGGCGGACAATACTCCTCCCTGACCCGCTGGCGCATGGATGATAGCGGGAATCTCTGCGGCCGGATTGAACTCCCGATGAACGTGGGCATTGTCGGGGGCAGCCTGGAATCCAATCCAGCTGTTAAACTTGCGTTGGGTATTGTCAATGCCTCCTCCTCAAGGCAATTGGCGGAAATCATGGCGTCCGTGGGGCTTGCTCAGAACTTTGCTGCCTTGCGTGCACTGGTGACCGATGGGATTCAGAAAGGCCACATGATGCTGCACGCGCGGAGCGTCGCCCATACAGCAGGTGTGGACCCGGCAAAGGCCGATGTCGTTGTAGAGCGCCTCATAGAAAGCGGTGAAATCAAAGTGTGGAAAGCTCGGCAGATCATGGCAGATTTTCAGGATGGCAAAACCAATTCACCACCGGCGCTGCTGCGACCAAAACGGTACAACACTGGCAGTGCAGCGGTCTCTGCTGCTGGCAAGGCCATATTGCTGGGAGAGCACGCGGTGGTCTATGGGCGTCGCGCGTTAGCCGTCCCGTTGCCGATATCGATCAACGCCAGGGTCGTTGAAGACCGGCCCGGGATTCATCTGCTGGTTCCTAAATGGGGTATCGACAGCCATTGGAATACGAATCGTCCCCATCCTCTGTCGATTCTCAAAGCAATCGATCGAATTATGATGCAGTTGGGAATAACGCGGCCCAAGATCCGTATCGAACTCTTTCCGCGGATACCGCGTGCAGCCGGACTCGGTTCATCGGCTGCAGCTGCCGTTGCTGTGATACGTGCGCTTTCCGAATTCTACGGGTTGGGTCTCGCTGAAGATGATGTTAACAGAATTGCATTTGAATCCGAGACCATAATCCACGGCAAAAGTTCCGGTTTGGATAATACCGTCTCTTGCTATGAAAAACCCATTCTATACCGCGCTGGAAATCCTGCGAATGTTTCGATCATCCATACTTCCGAACCCATACCGCTGCTCATTGGTCTAAGCGGTACTGAAAGTCTTACTGCCCCCATGGTGGCAAAGGTAAACCAAGCCTGGAGACGCGACAGGGCAGCTGTTGAAGCAATATTTGACCGAATTGATGCTGGTGTCGATAGGGCTGCAAAGGCAATCCAAAATTTTGATATGGAGTATTTAGGAGCTATTATGAACGCAAACCATGAAGAACTGAGCGCATTGAATGTCAGCACGCCGACACTGGACAAGATGGTTGATGTCGCACGGCAAAATGGTGCTATCGGCGCCAAAATGACAGGTGCAGGCGGAGGCGGCTCGGTCGTCGCATTGTGTCCGGAGAAGATGGAACAAGTCCAGGAAGCGATGCACGCGAAAGGTTGGAAAACCATTATGGCAAACATCGAGCCGTCATATCGGCATTCGAATACCGGTATCCTTGCAGACACCCAACTGAGGAGTGAGGAACAATTAATGGTTGTTGATGAAAACGACAATGTGATTGGCACATGTAATCGTAGTGATTGTCATGCCGGTGACGGGATTCGGCATCGTGCTTTTTCAGTTTTCATATTTGATTCTGCTGGTAGGCTGTTGATCCAAAAAAGGAGCAGCGAAAAATTACTCTGGCCCATGTATTGGTCGAACAGCTGCTGCAGCCATCCTCGCTCCGGTGAGAGTACCTCTGCGGCCGCCCACAGGCGCCTGCAGGAAGAATTGGGAATTGATACTAGACTGACCTATGCCTTTAAATTTTCCTACCAGGCCCGATTTGGATCAGTCGGTTCCGAGAACGAGCATTGTTCCGTTTTTATCGGTCAAACCGATCAACCCATTCAAGCCGATCCGAATGAAGTATCCCAATGGCGATACATCAGCCCGGTTGAGTTGGATGAGGAGATGGCAGAATGGCCGGATCGTTTCACACCCTGGTTTAAAACGGAATGGGAGCGCCTGAAGGATCATCCATTGATCCAAATTTACAGGGCAAAGTATGCATCCACTTCATAAGTGCTCGAATACAGGTGCATTTCACAAGGTGTGGATACAAGTTGTTTCTAACCTTAGCAATAGTAGAAAGGAAAATCATCATGCCGATGCCAAAAGATGAAATTCATAAAGAGATGATGGAGGCCTGGGATACGTATACCCAAGCGCTTGAAAGGTCTTTGGAAATCCTTCACCACGATATTGAAGAAGCAAAATCGCTCGCTGGTGTTTGCACATCAGAATGGTGCCATGCTACGGAACATGTTTTGGATGAATTGGGTAACGCATTGTTTTCCATTAGCGAGCCACGTTGGTCCTCTGATGAGCAGTCCAAACGGATCAAAGCGCTCAAGAGAAGACTTTACGATCTTTATGTCAATTATCGCGGGGTGTATTCCAATGCCGCGTAAGTAGCACAGGGAAAATGAGAGCATGCCTGATATCCGTAGAAAAAAACACCTCCTATGCAGTTGAGGTGGATTCGTAGTCAGTCAGATTAATCGACGACATATGACTCTGTATTGGCGTAACTGTTGATACGCTGACGGATAGATCTCAGTTAATACGTGCGTTGCTTCCTATCGAACTTGGTGTATACGTTGCCGTATGAGCTCGAAACTGGCCTGATGTCATAATCTAAACAGACTAAAGCATGGAAGCAATTGGCCAAATACTGAAACTGCTATTGGCAGTCAGGTGCGAAAACTCTCAGAGAAGTGTACATGATAGGTGCCATAGATGCACAGTTATTAAGAGAAGGAAGAAAACACCGGAGGATTTTCGGCTGGTCAATCTTAGACCAAACCCTAATATCGTCATAAAAATCGGATCAATAGATCGATCCGTCTAGTATACGGGAGTTTAACCATGAATACAGAAAAGTTTACAGTATCTGTTGAAAGTTTTGAAATCGTCAATCATATACTCACACTCGGATATGCCTCAATGGCAGCCGCTCTGCTATTTTTTATCCTCACCAAAAACAACGCTCTGCCGAAATATCGGATGTCGTCTGTCATTTCGGTGGTCGTAATGGTATCGGCCTTTCTGCTTCTATTCATACAGAAGGAGAGCTGGACGGCGGCCTATGCTTTCAATGGGCAAGCATATGCTTTGCGGCCGGGGGCGGACCTGTTTACGAATGGGTACCGGTATCTGAATTGGCTTATTGATGTGCCCATGTTGCTCATCCAGATTCTGTTCGTTGCCGGGATCGTCGGCGCCGAGCGTGTGAAATTTATGACCCGCTTTTCACTCTCAGGCTGTTTGATGATCATATTCGGCTACATTGGACAATTTTACGAGCCTGGTCGGCTTAATGAGAACCTCTTTCTGTGGGCTTTCTGGGGAATCGTATCCACTTTATTTTTCATCTACGTTCTGATTCTCATCACCAAGGTGATCAATGAAGGAAAGACGCATATGGAGGCTCCCGCACGCAATGTATTCGGCGCGATTCTCCCGCTTTTCTACGTCTCCTGGTGGCTGTACCCGATTGCTTACGCGGCTCCTGTTTTAATGCAGTTTGGTTCATCCTATGAGATCACGATCGTAAGCCAGCAGGTGATCTATACGGTGGCAGATATCGCCTCAAAGGTCATCTACGGTATCATGCTGACGGTGACAGCATCCATGCTGAGCGAAAAGCAGGGATACACTGTTGAAGGCGGCATGAGCCATGCGGGCCAATAAAAGATCTAATCCGAACGCTTCATGCATCGTCTAACGATGGTACCATGGGGCATGCTTAAATCGGTGGTTTCAAATCATGTTGATAATACATGCCAACATTTCAACTTGGACATATGTGATTCAACCTTATTAGATCGTTATCACTTGGAAAAACGTTGTGTATTGAACGTTCGTCTCGTCATCAAGGGGGCGTTGTCTTGTAAAATCAGGATAGCGTCACCCTTGAAAGCATTTTTTGATTGATACCTCGTGTTTTGATGCTCTTACATTGGCGCTTATGATCACATCGAGGGAAGAGTTTACCATGGAAAGTTGACACAGCACGGTCCTTGCCAAGGGAAATTGAAAATCCAGCTATCAGCTTCTACTAATTTTTGCGAACAGTAGCATTATTTTCATGATTCCAATTAAATAGCAGGCGCGGTAATTCCATAGCGGCAGGTGAGCACGATCGTTCACTTTCGGGGCACGCTTGACATGTGTATATACATGTTTAATGATACGAATATGAAAACTTTTGACCCATATAGGGCATCACAATGCGCTTGCTTTCGAATGCGGGCGGCGGCACGGACATTGACGCGTATGTATGATGAAGCGTTCAGGCCGCTGGGTTTAAAAACGACGCAGTTTACCTTGCTATCCATGATTATCGGAATGAAACCCAAATCCGTAAGTCAACTTGCCAAAGCCGCCGCTATGGATCGCACATCGCTGGTGCGGAATTTGAGTGTACTGGAAAAAAATGGCTGGATTGCAATTGGGGAGGAAGGTTTTCGGCGCGAACGGAAGATCTGTATTACCCCCGAAGGCACAGCCCTGATAGAAGACGCCTGGCCACGCTGGGAAGCGGTACAAACAAAATTTGAGCAACAAACCGGTTTGAAGAAATGGGATGAAAATAAAGGCTGGTTGATGGAAATCGCCAAGCTGGATGATAGTGCGGCAACTCCTGCCGAATAGTGTGTTTTTTTAACATATTAGTGTATATACACTACAATTGGGAAAGAATCTGACATGAAGACCATAAGCGACGATGGAACCAATATAGATGCAAGCTTGCTGAGATTGGTGAGGCCATGGATTTCTCTCAGACGGATATTGCGCAAGAGCGCACTCGCAACTCCGAAGCCCGCGCAAAAAAAGTCGGAAGCACAAAAAACGCATACGATTGATGCCCCGAAACCCATCGCATCACTGCTCTTGGTCGCTTTTTTGATTTTTCCAATTCAGACATCTGCTGAACAGAAAAAGGCAGCCAATGGTTTGGCTGTCAAAACAGTGACAGTTGTGAAGCAAAGCACCTATAGAGAGAAGCGGGTCTTTATTGGCCGGATAGAGGCCAGCCGAACGGCGGATACCGGCTTTGAGATTGGGGGCAAGCTGGCCTCCATTCAGGTGGATGAAGGCGATGTGGTCAAAAAAGGCGATACACTGGCTGTGCTGGATACGCAAAGATTGGAGGCTGCGCGTAAAGAGGCCGCAGCGGCTTTGGAAGAGACGCGTGCGGCTCTGTCTTTGTCACAATCCACGCTAAATCGGATTAGGGCTGCTGTGGCGATCAAAGCGGTCTCCACCCAGGAATTGGATGAAGCTCAGGAAGCCCGCAACACGGCGGCCGCCAGCGTCAACCGCCAGAAAGCGGCGTTGGAACGGATTGACGTCGATATTGAAAAATCCACACTGCAAGCGCCTTTTGACAGTACAGTTATTGATAGGATTGCGGATGAAGGACGGGTGATTGCCGCCGGAGCGCCTGTAATGCGCCTGCAGGAAGCCAGAACGCCCGAAGCACGGATAGCTCTGGCCAATGGTATGGCGGATCAATTTAAAATCGGCGATGTTGTCACCTTGAAGAACCACGGAAAAGATTTGCCTGCCACCGTCAAGGCTGTGCTGCCTGTGCGCGATGCACGCGCCCGCACCGTGGATGTCATCTTTACGCTGGCCGAAACGGCCACTGTTCGCCCCGGCGATCTGGTTGAAATCACCATTGAGCAGGCGTCACAAAAACGAGGCTTCTGGGTGCCGCTCTCATCACTCACGGAAACTGTGCGCGGCCTATGGGGCGTCTACGTCATTGATGAAAATACCACAGCGCAGCGCAAAGTGGTCGACCTGATCTATCAAAACGAGGCCCAAGCCTTTGTGCGCGGTAATTTAACTGACGGAGAGGTGATCATATCGGACGGAATCCACCGTATCGTGCCGGGTCAAGCGGTCAAGCCGTATCAAGGCATTGAAACAGCAGGAGGCGAATGATGGTTGACTCCAGCGCCCACAATCCGCCTTACACCGCCATGTTTCATAACCGCTATTTGCTGGTGCTGATCATCATCATTGTCCTGGTCGGCGGGTTGTCTGCTCTGATCAATCTGCCGCGTCTCGAAGATCCGCGCATTACCTTGAGGAACCCGACGGTCATCACATTTTTTCCTGGGGCGTCTTCTGAGCGCGTAGAATCTCTTGTGACCAAACCGATTGAGGACGAGCTGCGCGAGCTGTATGAAATCAAGGAAATTGAATCGACCTCCCGCGACGGTGCCTCGGTCATTGCCATTGAATTGCAGGACTGGACGGATGCATCCAATAACGAGCAGATTTTCTCCAAAATTCGCGACCGCCTGGATGATGCGGCGCGAACATTTCCGCCTGGCGTGTTGCCCCCGGATTTTGATGATAAGCGCGGTGCAAGCGCCTTTACACTGATTGTTGCGATTTCCGCACAACAAGATCAGACCGACCAGTTGGGTATTCTCAATCGTTTGGCCGAAGAGCTGGCCGACCGACTGCGCAATGTCACAGGTACGGAAATTGTCCGCCTGTATGGCGAACCACAAGAAGAAATCACAGTTGAGGTCGCCGAAGATCAGCTCTCCGCGTTGGGGTTAAATAACGCTCAGCTCGCCCAGTTGATTGCTTCTGCCGATTCCAAAAACGCCGCAGGCGCTCTACGTGCGGAAGGCCGTAGCGTCTTTATCGAAGTGGAGGGAGAGCTGGAAACCTTAAACCGCATTGCCTCCATCCCGGTGGGACAAACGCAAACAGGCGGGATTTTATATCTTGGCGATATTGCCAATATCACCAAGTCCATTCAGGATCCACCGATTGAAATCGCGTTTACCGATGCTGACAACCGGAGCATATTTGTTGCCGCCCGTATGACCGATAAATTACGTGTGGATCACTGGACGGTTAGCGCCAATGCAGTATTAACGCAATTTGAAGAAGAATTTGGCCCCTCCGCCGATATTCAAACCATCTTTGAGCAGAACGCCTATACCAATCAGCGCCTGGGGGAGTTGTCCTTTAATCTGGCCATGGGGGTCATGGTCGTCATGCTGGTCGTGCTGGTCTCGATGGGCTGGAAGCCCTCTTTGATTGTCGGTCTGGCTTTGCCGCTGGCAATGGCGGGTGCGGTGTTCTCCTTAAGTTTTTTTGGCGAGGAAATTCACCAGATGTCGATTTTCGGGATGATCATCGCTATCGGCCTTTTAATCGATAACGCCATCGTCATGACGGACGAGGTGCGCAAAAACATCCGCAAGCGTCAGATGACCCCGGTTATGGCGCTGTCCAAAGCGGTGGCGCATCTGAAAATACCGCTCTTTGCCTCCACCTTGACCACGATTTTGGGGTTTATGCCGGTCTTTTTGCTGCCAGGCAATATAGGGGATTTTGTCAGCCCGATTGCAATTTCGGTGGTGATGGCGCTGGTTTTTTCCTTTTTCCTCTCACTGACCGTCATCGCCACGCTGGCAGCCATCTTCACGAAAAAGAAAGCGTCCGGTCCCCAAAGCTGGTGGCGCAGCGGTGTGCACAACAAGGTTTTGGATGGGCGCTACCGCCATCTACTGCGCGGCGCACTGCTCAAACCGCGTCGGGCGGTAGCCATCGCGCTTATTTTGCCTGTGATCGGATTTGGCCTGGCCTCGCAGCTTCCCAATGTGTTTTTCCCCAGCGCTGATCGCGATCACTTTGAAGTGCAGGTCTGGATGCCGGAAGATGCTTCCATTGCCCGCACCAGCGCTCTGGTTCGCGATATAGCTCTGGTGATACGGGCCCAAGATCATACCGAGCGCACCCATTGGTTGGTCGGCGGCTCGACCCCTTCGGTTTATTATAATCAGATCAAGAATAAGGATAACTACGCTGCTTATGCGCAGGGTATTGTTTTCGCCGAAAGCGCGCCTAAGGCCAACCGCCTGATTCCACAACTGCAGAATATTCTTGATGAGCGTTTTCCGGAAGCACGCATCATTGTGCGCGCTTTTGCACAAGGTCCGCCCGTTTCCTCGCCCGTCGCATTTCGCGTGGTCGGCACGAACGCGCAAACGCTTCGCGTGCTGGGCGAGCGGGTGCGGTTGGAACTGGAGCAGCATCCGGATGTGACCCATTCTTTTGCTTCTATGGAAGGCGGCAAGCAGAAATTCTGGTTGGAGGCAGATGAAGACAAGGCACGGCTGGCCGGGTTGACCTTGAATGATGTGGCCATGCAATTTCAAGCGCAGTTGGAGGGCATGACCGGCGGCACGGTGCTGGAGGATCTGGAGGAGCTGCCCGTACGGGTGCGCGCACCGAATGAAACACGCAGTGATCTGGCCCGAATTGCCTCTCTGCGGATCAACTCCCCGGTACTGGACGATTGGATCCCGGCAAGCGCATTGGGCGATATTGTCCTCAAGCCAGAAACCACCGTCATCACTCGGCGCGATGGCGAGCGGATCAATCAGGTCGAAGCTTTTCTACATCCCGGTGCCGCACCAATCAGTGTGGCAAGAGATGTACAGAAGGCACTCGGTGAAGAAGGATTTGCGTTGCCTGCAGGATACCGACTGGAGGTGGCGGGCGATGCCGATGCACAAAAAGAAGCGCTTGGCTTGTTAATGACCTATTTACCGGTGCTTCTGGTGTTGATGGTGTCCACCCTGATCCTATCCTTTAAAAGTGTGGCGCTGGCCGGGGTTATCGGCGCGGTCGCGGCCTTGTCAGGGGGACTGGGCTTTCTATCACTGGCGATCTCCGGTTTTCCCATCGGCTTTAACCCGCTGATCGGCACCGCCGGGCTGGTCGGCGTAGCGATCAACGGATCGATTGTAGTGCTCGCTGCTATTCGCGCCAACCCAAACGCGTCCGCTGGGGATATCGATGAAATACTTCACGAGACCATGGGCTGTGCCCGGCATATTCTCTCTACAACCTTTACAACTGTGGCTGGTTTTATGCCATTGCTGATCAGCGGCGGAACATTCTGGCCGCCTTTGGCCATTGTCATCGCGGGCGGGGTCGGATTTTCCGTAATTCTTTCGCTTTATTTCACACCTGCGGTGTATGCTTTGATCAGCCGGGCCAAGGAAGAAAAGATCGTTGAATTGCAAGGGGTTCCCGCATGAAAAGCATGGCGTTGATATTGCTGACGGCCCTGATCTTAAGCGCCTGTTCGGTAAGGCCGGATTTTATGAAACCGGATGTCTCTTACACAGCCGAATGGATAGCCGAAAACGCACAAAGTGAAAAGATCGTACAAGAGTGGTGGCGTGTTTTTAACGACCCTGAACTGAACACTCTGATCGATGAAACTGTGCGCCATAATTATGAATTGCGCATTGCCATTGCTCGGGTGAAGGAAGCCCGCGCTGCGCGCGGTGTTGCAGCCTCCGATGGTCTGCCGCAAATTAATGCCAGTGGCTCCGCACAGCGGCGCAGTGCCAGTGAAAATGCCGCAGGCGGTTTGGGGGAGTTGGCCGAGGCGGGATTGGCCTCATTGCAGCAGGATGTTTATAATACAGGCTTTGACGCAAGCTGGGAGATTGATATTTTCGGCGGCAACCGTGCTGAAGTCGATGCTGCCGAAGCGCGCATTGATGCGGCGGTCAACAACCGCCGCGATGTACTGGTCTCCGTCCTTGCGGAAGTCGCGCGCAATTATATGGAGCTGCGCGGCAATCAAAAACGCCTGAACATTATTGGGCGCAATGTCAAGTTGCAGCAAAAAACCTTGGATATCGTCACCGGGCGCGCCAAAATAGGCCTCTCGCGCGAACTGGATGTCACCCGCGCCAAAGCACAGCTCGAACAAACCAAAGCACTGGCACCCGGTATCCGTGCCTCCATTCGCGCCGGAACGTACCGTTTGTCTGTCCTGACAGGAAAAACTCCGGAAGCGCTGTTTGATCAGCTGATGCAAACCAAACCGCTGCCTGTAGAGCCGGATGTCGTGCCCGTCGGATTGCGCTCGGAACTTTTGCAGCGCCGCCCGGATTTAGCTGCGGCCGAGGCCAAACTGCGTGCCAGCTTAGCCGATGTCGCCGCAGCGGAAACGGACCTGTATCCCAAATTCTTCCTTACCGGTGCAGCAGGGTTTGAAGCCGTGACCTTCGGGGATTTACTCTCCTCTGCATCGCAGGCGTGGACTCTGGGATCGCTCATTCAATGGCCGATTTTCAGGGGTGGGGAGATTCGCGCCAATATCGCCGTACAGGAAGCCCGCGCCGAACAAGCCATGCTTGCGTATGAGCATGCGGTGCTAAAAATTCTGGAAGAGGTCGAAAGCAATCTCACCACCTACGGTGAGGAGCTGCAAATCCGCGCCCATCTCAAAGACTCCGTCAAAGCTGCCAAGCGGTCTGTAGAGCTGGCGGGCGGTCTTTATGAGCAAGGCCTCAGCAATTTCATTAATGTGCTGGACACGGACAGCCGTCTGGCAGAAGCGGAAGACGCCCTCGTCCAATCCGAAACCCGAACGCTCACGCGTCTAATCGCACTGTATAAATCTCTCGGCGGAGGCTGGGAAATTAACAATTAAAAACCATAAAGGATACCGCCCGATGGACATCACGATCATAACGTCTGCGACATCTGATTGCCGGGATTTTGCTGCTGTATAGGCGTATCTTAAGCGCATGGTGTATACCCCCCCCCCCTCCAAAAAAATACAGGGGTGTTTTCAGCAAAGCGTGCAAGGGGATTGATCAAATATACCGCCTTATCAATCGGCGTATTCAA
>JAAUYD010073676.1_pt1 | contig 11103 bp, 9 predicted proteins | sample 7278101 | NCBI WGS metagenome assembly JAAUYD01 (sample SAMN14350128, study PRJNA611818) | marine sediment metagenome | isolation source: surface marine sediment (0.6m) | place: French Polynesia: Moorea | collected 2018-08
GAGATGTAATACTATTATATAACTTATTGAAATTGTGTTATTATTTAATATCATCCACAATCTGTTGACAATAACAACTCCCGTGGCATAATTGAAAGGTGGATACCAAGTATCCAGATGTGAACCGTCGATCGGGTAATAAGTATCCAATAATCAGATTCGCACATGGATCGTCTCGGAATGTTGGAACACTGGAATATTGAGCTGAAAATCGGAATAGGTCTATCTTTATATTTAAATGAAGATCCAATCCGGTCAAAAAAAACCCAGTGATCCACTATTCCATCATTCCATTATCCCAATGCAATGGGTCAGTTCGGTAGCAAGTATCGATCGGACGGCCGACTGCCTCAAAAAGCAAAAAAATAACACGTAGGGCTTCTGGTACTCATTTTGCTCTGATCATGGGCCATGCTGACAACACCCAAATATAAAATCCCCTGGACCGGTATTCACCCGTGGGTATTGATTGCTGCAGTAGCTGTCCTCCTGCCGATCTTCACCTATATGACCATTGAGAATATCAATCGTCAGAAAGAAAAAAGCATCCATTTGTTGTTGGAAAAAGGTGCCGCCTTAATCCGGTCATTTGAAGCCGGTACCCGTACCGGCATGATGGGTATGCAGCGCGGTGGTTTTCAGCTTCAACGGCTTTTAACCGAGATGGCCCGGCAACCTGACATCATTTATCTCTTGGTGGCAGACAGAACCGGGGTGATCCTGGCCCACAACGACCTTGATAAGGTTGGAACCGAGATTGAAAAAGATTTGGACCCGGCAGCAATTGTCCAGACCGACCACCTTCGCTGGCGTCAGGTGACAGGACCGGAAGGTCGCCGGGTATTTGAGGTGTTTCGAAAATTTACCCCCTCGAGACATCACAAAGGCAGGATGCACGGCGCCATGACGATGGGGCACGGATATCGGCTGCAGCGAAACCAAAGGAGAATGTTGCCGGGCTCTTTGGAGGAACCCGAGAGGGCCATATTCGTGGGGCTTGACATGAGCTCGATTATCGAAGCCCAGGACGCCGATATCCGGCATGCGGTCATCATGGGGGTGATCCTGCTATTGGTCGGATTCGCGGGCATTATGCTCATTTTCTTGGTCCAAAGCAATCGCGTCACCAAGGCTTCTCTGACACGGATCAAGGCCTTTTCCGACAATGTCGTCGAAAACATGCCCATCGGTCTAATTGCCCTCGACGACCATCATAAAATCGCGGCTTGCAACCAAATCGCCGAAAGCGTGCTGCAGCTGTCTTCTCCTAATTTGATCGGAAAGAAGGCCGATCAAATGCTGCCGATTCGGCTTTGGGAGGTTGTGGAACGGTTGGCTGAACGGGATCAAATCATCGAGGAAGAAATCGATTGCACCATCGCAGATGGCAGCAGCGTGCCGCTTGAGATCGGCGCCAGTATTCTGCAAGATGCCGACGGTGTGCATTTGGGATACATTTTGCTGTTTAAAGATCTAACGGAAGTGCGATCTTTGCGCAAAGAAATTGCCAGAAGCCAGCGCCTGGCATCTGTGGGTCGACTGGCCGCCGGCGTGGCTCATGAAATCCGCAATCCCTTGAGTTCGATTAAGGGGTTTGCCACTTACTTTAAAGAACGATATCCGGAAGCTCCTCAGGATCAGAAAACAGCCGATATTATGATCTCCGAAGTCGATCGATTGAACCGGGTAGTGGGTCAACTCCTGGAATTTGCCCGGCCGGTGCCGGTGTCACCCAGATTGACATCGCTCAAGGACCTTGTCGATGATTCCGTCAGATTGATTGAACAAAAGGCCAAAGAAAAACAAATTACTGTAAAAACGATTATAAACGCAAGACTAGATCAGGCAGTGATTGATCCGGATCGCATCAACCAGGTGCTGCTAAACTTATACCTGAATGCTGTCGAATCCATGGAGCCGGCGGGAGAACTTGCGGTCGAGCTTTCGGCCGGCGCAGAAGGCCGCTACCTTGAAATGAAGGTTTCCGATACCGGTTGCGGCATCCCCGGAGAACAGATATCCAGGATATTTGATCCCTATTTCACCACCAAATCAACCGGAACCGGTTTGGGATTGGCGATTGCACACAATACCGTGGAAGCCATGGGCGGCAAGATAAACGTCTCAAGCCGCCCGGGAAAAGGAACCACTTTCTGTGTAACCATACCAATATCAGGCAACTCTTAAGGGCAAATCGAAGTTCGCCATACCCAGCCCGGACGAGGGGGAATTGAAGATTGAAGACTGAAGATTGAAGATTTGTGGATGTCGCTCCTGGCCGTCGTAGCAATTGGTTAATATGTAATATGGCGGATTCGGCTCGATCTGCTATTTTATAATTTTTTGTTATTAGGCGATCCTGCTGATCTTAAATATTCCACTATTACAACATGTTGTCAGAAAAATGGACTAAGGACCTAGTAACAAGTAATATCCAATGACCAATCCGAAGCGAATCAAATGAAGATGTGACATTCCTTGTATAAATTACTTGTTTTGGTCATTGAAATTTTGAATTTATTTGGAATTTGGTGTTTGTGTTTTGGGTTTTGCCAAAGAATACATAAAAATAACTCATAAACGCCTGAGGATGGCAATAGAGAAAAATCACTGATGAAAAACAGAAGCAATATATTGGTCGTCGATGATGACCGCGCCCATCGCATCATGCTGCGAACACTCATGGGAGGATGGGGATATGAGGTGTCCGAGGCCGATGACGGTGCCGCGGCAATCGATCGGGTCAAAGAGCAGTCCTATGATCTGGTGCTTATGGATGTTCGCATGGTCCGTGTCTCCGGCCTGGAAGCCCTGACGCAAATTAAATTGTATAACCCGGCCATCCCGGTGATCATCATGACGGCCTATTCATCGGTGGACACCGCCGTCAAAGCCCTAAAACAGGGGGCACACGATTACCTGACCAAACCTCTTGATTTCGACAAGCTCAAAATAACCATTGAAAGAGCAATGGAACATACCCGCCTCAAGGAAGAAAACCGCTTGCTAAAGGAAAGCCTAGGGCAACATTTTGACCGGCAAAATATCATTGGTCAAAGTCCGGCCATGACACATCTCCTGGAAACTGTGGCCCAGGTGGCCCCATCCGAAGCCACCGTTCTCATCACCGGCGAATCCGGCACTGGCAAAGAACTCATAGCCGGTGCCATCCATTACAACAGTTCACGAAAGGACGGTCCCTATGTCAAACTCAATTGTGCGGCCATCACCGAATCCCTGCTTGAATCCGAACTTTTCGGCCATGAAAAAGGGGCCTTTACCGGAGCGGATCGCAGAAAAGAAGGACGATTTTATCAGGCCCATGGCGGCAGCCTGTTTTTAGATGAAGTCAGCGAAATGTCTCTGATCATGCAGGTTAAACTATTGCGGGTCTTGCAGGAAAGAGAGTTTACCCGGGTTGGCGGAGAAAAGACTATCCAGGTTGATGTAAGGATGATTGCCGCCACCAACAAAAATCTAGCAGATTTGATCGGCAAAGGGCAGTTCCGGGAAGATCTGTACTATCGACTCCATGTCGTCGATATGGAAATTCCGCCACTGCGCACTAGACAGCAAGACATCCCACTGCTCGCCCAGCACTTTCTTGAAATGTTTGCGGCTAAAAATCACAAAAAAATAAAAGGCTTCCAGCCCCAAGCCCTGGATCTCCTGATTCGGCATGGCTGGCCCGGAAATGTCAGAGAGCTCATGAATGCCGTGGAAAGAGCCGTGGTGTTGTCGCGATCGGATTACATTTCTGCAGAGGATTTCCCCATTTTTACCGGCACAGCATCATATGACGGCACTGGATCGGATATCTCAAAAATCGATATCAACAGCGACAATCCCCTGGAATCGGTGGAAAGGATGACCATATTAAAAATCCTGGATGCGGCCGGCGGAAACAAGAGCGAAGCCGCCCGTCGCCTTGGGATTACTCGCAAAACACTACACAAAAAGCTCAAGTCCTATGGGGTCATGAAATAGGACAGAAGTCATAGGGGAGATATCAGGTGACGGAGATCTGAAGTCAGGGAATGGGGTCTTTGATGCTGGATACTCGATACTGGATGTTGGTTTCTCTTACCTCATAGACCTTCGTAAACTGCATCGATCCTAAAACTCAGCGGTCTACCAACATAGAAAAACAATCTCACGCGATGCTCTGGCCCTATATTTTCTGCTCTATGCGCCTTGCCCCATGCTCAATCATTCCGACTTCCGAATTCAAAATTCCGAATTCAAAAACCTCTGCCCCGTGCCCATTGTTTTAGTTTTTTTCCGCATTCCGCATTCCAACTTCCAACTCTCTCTGTCTTCTGTCATCCTACGTCCATCACCCATCATCCATCCTCTATCCCCTGCCCTCAGACATCCGTCCTCTGACCTCTGGCCTTCTGTCATCTGTCTTTGACAACTAACTTAGAGGCATTATTATATAAAAAAAATGAGGTGAAGAAACCAATGAGCGACACCGATAAGGTTATCATTCGATGCACCGGTTGCGGTGCGGCCAACAGGATTCCGGCCGAGCGAATCGGTATGGCCGCCAAATGCGGGAAGTGTCATGAACCGTTGCCGGCCCCGAGCAATCACACCAACCGGGAAGAAACCTATAAAATGCGCTGCCAGCAATGCGGGGCAAAAAACAGGATCCCTTCCAGCAAGCTGGAAGCCGGCCCCAAGTGCGGCAAGTGTGGCGAGCAGTTACCAACAGAGGAACTGTTTGCGCCACAGCCGATCATGGTAACCGACGCTAATTTTGACGGCCAGATATTGAAGTCTCCTTTGCCGGTGCTCATGTGGGCCTGGGCGCCCTGGTGACCGAGCTGCGGTGCCGTGGCACCGATTATCGACCAGTTTGGGGTCGAATCAAAAGGAAAAGTCCGTGTTGGCAAGCTTAACGTTGAAGCAAGCCCGGTGTTGGCAGCAAAATATAATATCATGAGCGTTCCGTTCATTTTCATTTTTGACAATGGCCAGATGAAAGAGAGCGGGCCGGGCGGGTTGCAAAAGCATGACCTCATGATGAAAATGGCACCCTATATATAGCAAAATTTCACCCGTTTCGGGTTTGCCGGTTTGCCGTTCAGATAAATTTTAAATCTTAGCCAGAATAGTCAACGAACCAGCGGCTCACCGGTCAACCAATCGATAACCGATGGATCCAGATAAAAAATGTAAACAGCTCGCAGATGAAATTCGAAAAATTCTGGTCAATGGTATCACCTTGGGCAGCGAGGTAATCCACTACATCGACTCTACATTTTCAAATCCCACTACCACCGAACTTCAGACCATTCTTCATGACGATTCCAACTGCGAAAAGGATTCACTGATGGAATTGCTCCTATTCCCGGATGAAACCATCCAGGTTCAGTTGGAGTCGTTGCTGGAACGTTCTCATTTTCAACAAGCGGACGAAAAATCCGTATTAGTCGATCTTTTACAGGATCCCGTGCAGGCTACCATCCGTTTTCCGCAGGACAGGGGATCATTGCACCTCAGAGTGACCGAAGATGTTGCTTGCCAATTTATCTCACGTCTTAACATTTCCAGACACTTGAATCCCAGCCTGCTTGAGGCCTTGAACCAACTTCAGGATCAAACGATAGGCGACCGAATCAAAGTAAAACTGAGAAATTCCCGGTTTCTGCCAACGACTGAAAAAATAGAATTTTTATGCCTGTTTATCAGAAAATTTGATTCTCAGGTCACGGATTTTTTTGAATGTCTCGATCTGGCACTGAGTTTTTTAGATGAGTCCACCATCGACAAGGATATCTACCGAACGCTGATGGCAAAAAAGAAATTCTATTTCCGTAGCTTGCAGAAAGCCAAACAGTTGGACACCCAGCTTCAGAAACAAAATGTGGAGACCCTGATGGCCCAGGGCAGAAAGGTTTTGCTGATCGACCAAAGGGATGTCCGTAATAAAATGCGGATTATCGATAGGATTAGCCGGGCGGTGTTTGGAAAAACAGAATATTTTGAGCCTTTTCACAGTGAGGCAGAACACATCGAATTCGGCACGGAGCCAAATGTTCAGGAGATTTCCAAACTTCTTTCATAACTTCTGTGAGGGGATATACCCCGCCAGTTGGCTCTTAGCCTGAACTCTGTCTCAATCAGCGGTCACCAGCAGAGATTGCCCACCCAGGCCCCTTCCAGGGGACATCCTCATACCCCCAACTCTGCTGGTGGTCGCTGATTTAAATCGTTTTATTCCAGCTAATTACCTATCTACCCCGTGATACATCACAGCACGGCTAGCGTTCATAACTTAACTTTCCAGAACCTTCCGGCCTCGAAGCATTGAAACGCAGAATAGTTATCCCAAGTGCAATCAATCAAATGACGACACTTTGGAAAACCTTATACGACCTTGACAAAACAGTATTAGTTAGTTACATTGACTACATATTAAAATGACCACAATGATTACATTAAGAGGTGTGTAATGCAACCTACAAGTGTCGGTATTCGGGACGCGAAAATGCATCTGAGTAAATATCTCAAAATGGTGCAGCAAGGTACCGAAGTTACTATTACGGATCGTGGGCGACCTGTGGGCAAAATCATTCCTATCCACACAAAGGAGATGCCCTTGAAGGAACGAATCAAGCGCATGGAGGATCGGGGTCAGATTGAACCTGTAACGGCTGAGGGTCAAGTAAAAATACCTCCACCGATTCCTGTCCCTAATGGGATTGCTCAACAATTACTCCAGGAGGAAAGAAATGGATAAAAGCATGCAGGTAATCTACTGGGACGCTTCCGCGGTACTATCTGCACTAATTACAGATACGCATAGTCAGACTGCAAAAAAGTGGTCGGCTGTAGCGGGTGTTCATTTTATTTCAACATTGACATTTACCGAGGTGACTGCTGTAATTTCCCGGATGAAAAGGGAACACATTCTGGCTGATACCTTGTCCCAGGCCGCCTTTGAGGTGTTGGACAACGGACCATGGCGCCGAATCTCAACCTTACCTGATTGGAAGATAATCAGATCGCTGTCTGCTAAATGGCCTTTGCGCGGCGCGGACCTTTGGCATCTTGCCGCCGCCAAAAGCTTACACAGAGAATTCCCAGAGCTTTTTTTACTCAGCTTCGATAATCGACTCAAAACGGCGGCGGAGGGAGAGTCTTTGGATAAACCGGAATTTTGAGTAAAAATGTCATCGTATTCGCGAATCAATGACCTTAGGAGGACAACTTTTGAAAAAAATGAAAATACCTGCCAACCGAATCTTATTCACAGCTCTGATACTCATTTCTGGCATTTTCATCAATTTTTCCGACGCCGCTGAATCGGAGCTAAGCCTGGAACAAATCCTGGATCAGGTTGAAAAACACTATACCGACAAAAGCTTTCAGGCAAATTTCATTCAGGAATCCACCATTAAGGCGATGGATATCGTTGATTTTGCGTCGGGTAAAATATTCGTGCGCTACCCGGGCATGATGCGATGGGAATATGAGAAACCGGAAAAGCAGACAATCATTACAGACGGACACCAGCTATGGATTCACAGACCCGCGGATAACCAGGTCTTGACCGGGAGTGCACCGGCTTTTTTCAGCGATGGAAAAGGGGCCAGCTTTTTGTCGGATATCAAGCTGGTTCGGAAAAAATTTAAAATATCCCTGGAAAATTCAACGGAAGATTTTTTTTATGAGCTCATGCTCCAGCCTTTGGAAAAAAAGCTGGATGTGACCGATATCCGCTTGGCGGTCACTAAAAATACGTTTACCGTCGTTCGGATAATTACATACAACTCCTATGGCGATGAAAATAGAATCGAATTTACCAACCATCAGTTCAATGTAAAACTGGATGAAAGCCTCTTTAGCTTTAAAATACCGCCCGGGGCAGATGTCCTGCAATTGGACGAATAGAAATACGAATTCGGATTTTTGATTGCGGATTTCGGATTGTAAATTAGGAAATATCTGCTCTATGCCCTGCGCCCTTTGCCTTATGCCTTGCGCCCTACCCCATAACCTTTGAACATTGAACGCTGAACCCTAAACCCTATATCCCTGCGCCCCACACCTTACCGTCTACTGCATGCCGTTGACGATCTCATCCGGAATGTCCGCATTTGTATAAACTTTCTGCACATCATCGCAGTCTTCCAGCATTTCCATCAGTCTGACCATCTGCTCGGCTTCTTTGCCGGTCAGATTGGTTGTGGTTTGGGGAAGCATGGTGACTTCAGCCACGATGTGGGCAATTGACGCCTTTTCCATAGCGTCTCTGACGGCCTCGAAGTCGCCCGGCGCCGTGATGACCTCAAAGTTGCTGTCATCTTCCCTAATATCTTCCGCCCCGGCATCCAAAGCGGTTTCCATCAAATCTTCCTCATCGACGGACTTGCTCTCAACTGCAATGTAGCCTTTTTTGTCAAACATCCAGGCCACGCAACCGTTTTCACCCAGGTTGCCGCCATTTTTACCGAAAATGCTGCGGATATCTGCCACGGTTCGATTTTTATTGTCGGTGAGGGATTCTATCAGCACGGCAGCACCGCCGGGACCGTAGCCTTCATAAGTGCTTTCTTCATAATTGACGCCTTCAAGCTCACCGGTTCCCTTTTTGATAGCCCGCTCTATGTTTTCCTTGGGCATATTTTCACTTCTGCCCGCTGCAACCGCCGTTCTCAGCCTGGGATTGGCATCGATGTCTCCGCCACCCATGCGGGCTGCCACGGTAATTTCCTTGATAAGCTTGGTAAAGATCTTCCCCCTTTTTGCATCGGTTGCGGCCTTTTTATGCTTGATGCTCGACCATTTGCTGTGTCCCGACATGAATCCTCCTAACCCGGACAAATCGGAATTAAAAGGTTTATGTCTTTCATGCTGATCTTGTCCGGAAAATTCGAAATCTGAAATACGAAATCCGAAGCAAATCCTAAATTCTAATGTTTGAATGACCAAAACTACCGTAAAGCTAATGTGATAAAGTACACCATCCAGTTTTGGTAATTTGAATTTTGGTATTCGAGATTGTTTCGAATTTCGAAATTCGATATTCGAATTTAGTTATATTATAATTTTAAGTAATCCCTCTTGAATTCCAGTCCAATCACATATATCTCTTTACTTGCCCTGCGGCTGCTTTGGGGCTTAAAAATTTTCAGCCTTTTGAATCCGGCCCGGACGTCATCTAAAAGAAGGTTAAAATCGGGCCCCTGAAAAATTTTGCAGACAAAAGACCCGCTTGGCAGCAAGATCTTCTGCGCGACCTTCAGTGCCGCTTCGCAAAGGTTGTACGATCGTGCTGCATCAACGGCTTTATGGCCGGTGGTCGCCGGTGCCATATCACTTAGAACCACGTTAAAATCTTTTCCGAGGATCGCGGTGTCCAACGCAAAAACATCAGCGGTGATAATATTAATCTGTGATGAAACCTGAATCGAAACAGGTTTAAGATCGACGCCGATGACTTGGCCTTTTGGGCCAGTTAGTTTAGCGGCATAAAGCAACCAGGACCCCGGCGCACAGCCCAGATCCAGTACCTTGTCACCCTTTTTGATGGGGCGGTGTTTTTTTTGGATCTCCTCTAATTTATAAACGGATCGAGCCGGGTATCGCTCCTTTTTGGCCTGCTGTGTATAATGATCCTGCCAGGGCTTATTTTTTTTTGAATTCCTCACAACCTTGGTCAAAGCCGGTAACCTATACTATCGCTCTTACTATCAAGTCAAGATCAAGAAAGCACCGGTTTCTGAAGATTTATACTGTTCAACCTGTTATAAAAATAATTAATCCACCGAGCGTTATATCAACCAGCATCCTTCAATTGTTCAATAACAATTTGAAACCCGGAAAGTTTTAATCTTTAAGCCGGTTTAATTATTAAAACAACTTATCAGCCACATCTGAGACTGTTTTCACACCTTCGATATCAATCCCATCGATTTCCGGCAGACGCTTTAGATTACTTTTCGGCAACAGGCACCGGCTAAAACCCATTTTGCGGCTTTCCACTATCCGGGTATCCGCCTGGCCGATGGCACGCACCTCCCCGGTCAAGCCAATCTCTCCCAGAACCACGGTGTTGTCTGAAATGGCCTTGTCCAAAAAGCTGGAAGCCACTGCCGCTACAATGGCCATATCCATGGCCGGTTCTGTGACTTTGACTCCACCGGCGACATTCATGAAGATATCATAACTCATTAATTGCATACCGAGTATTTTTTCCATAACCGCCGCTAACAACGCCACCCGGTTGGGGTCGAGCCCCAATATGGTTCGACGCGGTGTTCCGAAATTTGTGGCGCTTGCCAAGGCCTGGAGTTCGACCAGAATCGGCCGCGTACCTTCCATGCTGGCGGTCACCACCGAGCCGGCCGCGCCGGCAGGGCGTTCGGAAAGAAACACCGCTGACGGGTTGGCAACTTCATCCAGCCCCTTATCTTTCATTTCAAAGACACCGATCTCATTGGTCGAGCCGAATCGATTTTTCACCGCTCGTAGTATCCGAAATATGTGGTTGCGATCCCCTTCGAAGTACAGCACGGTGTCTACCATATGCTCCAGCAGTTTGGGTCCGGCAATGGTTCCGTCTTTGGTTACATGGCCCACCAGGAAGATCGGAATACCCGTTTTTTTGGCCGTCAGCATCAACCTTACGGTGGATTCTCGTACCTGGCTCACAGTGCCCGGGGCGGAAGTTAAATCTCCGTTAAACATGGTTTGAATCGAATCGATCACCACCGCCTTTGGTTCGGTGTTACCGATCATGGTGAGGATGGCTTCAATTTCGACTTCGGAAACCACCAGCAAATCCGGGGAAAGTGTGTTCAGACGTTTGCTGCGCAGTCGGATCTGCCGAATGGACTCTTCGCCGGAGACGTAAAGGACCCGATTTCCCTGTCCGGCAAGTCCGTTCAAAGCCTGCAGCATCAGCGTGGATTTCCCGATTCCCGGATCTCCGCCAATCAGAACCAGGGTGCCGGGCACCAGGCCTCCGCCCAATACCCGGTCTAATTCCTTGATCCCCGTTTGCTGTCTTAATTCAGTTTCCAGGTCGATGGAATCAATCGGTACCGGGGCGGTCTGCGGGGAAGAAATTGCCCTGAAGCCCTGCCGATC
>JAAUYD010141696.1_pt1 | contig 11102 bp, 8 predicted proteins | sample 7278101 | NCBI WGS metagenome assembly JAAUYD01 (sample SAMN14350128, study PRJNA611818) | marine sediment metagenome | isolation source: surface marine sediment (0.6m) | place: French Polynesia: Moorea | collected 2018-08
ATCTGATTACCGCGCGCATGACATGCGGTGAAACAACGCCAAAAGTACTTCAGTGCTTTTATGGTTGCGATTGTAGCCAGGTGCAATTCACCCGGATTCAAGGCAACCAAGCCGACAGGAAATCAGCATGACACAGCAGAAAATGGGACGAATCAGCAGATTGCGCGCTAGAAGGCGGTCATGGACTCAAAAACTGCTACAAGGCACATATCACCATTTCTTATTTTTCCTGCCGGCCAAAAACGGTTTGGTGCCCTGGCTTTTGGAGCGATTTTTTAATGGGGTTCAACTAAGTCAGGAACAGCAACAGGTACTTCGGGACCTGCCGTCTGACGCCATTCTTGTCTATACCACTAAATTCAGATCCTATTTTGAATATCTGTTTTACCATACGCGCTATCGCCGGGAAAAGCTCCCAATACCGGAATTAGGGTTGGGATACAGGCCTTTGATGCTGCAGCCGGTCTCACGGATATTGCGCAGCATCCTGGCCCATATCGATTGGTTTTTCTCCCATTGGAGCCGATTGGATCCCTACGAAAACGGCTACCTGGCACCGGAATTGATTAAGGGCCGCACCATGCTGATGCCGTTGGTGGAAAAAAAAGGATTCTATCGGCGTTTTGTCAAAGCCCAAACCGACCCGCTCAGGTTCCTGATCGAACTCCAGAGCGATACCGAACGCCCGATCTACATCATACCCCATTTGATGTTTTTCAGTAAAAGCCCGGCTTGCGAAGCGCCACGCCTGCGCGATCTTTTTTTCGGTAGTGAACAGCGGCCCGGGTTACTGCGTCGCCTGGTCATCCTGTTCCGCCAATCCGGCAAGGTATTTGCTGAGATATCCCACCCTTTGGACTTGAAAAAATTCATTGCCGAACACAAGGTGGTCAACACCGAATATCTCGCCCTCCGGCTCCGACGCCATTTGCTGATGCAACACAACCGGCATCGCCAGTGCATCACCGGCCCTGTGGTTAAATCCCACGAAGAGATCAAAGAGAGCATATTGGTCAGCGAGCGACTGCGTAAATTCATGGCGCAACACGCCACCTCGCGCAAAGAGACCTTATACAGCGTTCGCAAGCAAGCCGATGCTTACCTGGATGAGATTGCCGCCAAATATAGCTATACCTTTATCAGTTTCATTTCGAATCCGGTGGGATGGCTGTTCAAAACCATGTATGACGGAACCGTTGTGGATACCGACGGGCTTCAACGGGTCAAAACCATGTCCCAAAGAGGCCCGTTGATATTGGTGCCCTGCCATAAGAGCCATGTGGATTATCTTATCCTCTCTTGGATACTCTACAATCACAATATGCCCTGCCCCCATGTAGCCGCCGGCAAAAATCTCTCCTTCTGGCCAATGGGACCTTTTTTCAGGGCGGGTGGCGCGTTCTTTCTGCGACGCACCTTCCGGGGAGCTCGCCTCTATTCCAAAGTTTTTTCTGAATATATCCATAAACTCCTGGAAGAGGGCTTTAACCTGGAGCTGTTTATCGAAGGCGGCCGCAGCCGCACCGGCAAGCTTTTGATGCCCAAGCTGGGCTTTCTATCTATCCTGCTCAATGCATTTAAAAACGGCGCATGTAAGGATATGATTTTTGTGCCGGTATTTATCGGTTATGACCAGATCATCGAAGAAAATGCCTATCTGCACGAAATCGAAGGCGGCAAAAAAGAGCCTGAAAATCTATCCCAGGTGATTAAAGCGCGGCGGTTCCTCAAGCAGCGGTATGGTAAAATTTACATCAATTTCCACGATCCTGTATCATTAAACGAAATTATCAGCACTTACGACAGTACTTTGCAGGAGATGCCCCAAAAGACCCAGAATGCATTGTGCCGCAATTTGGGATGGCGGCTTATCAATGCCATCGATCAATCCAGCGTCGTCACCCCCCATGCACTGGTCGCGGCCGCCATTTTAAACTGCCCTACCCCGCGATTCACCACGGAAGAGATTTTTGAGATCATCGACACCTACATCCAACTGCTGTTCTCCCAGGACGCCAAACTCACCGACACGCTATTAGTGGATCACCAACATGCCTGCGAGCAGGCCCTGGAAAATTATCTGAACCGCAAATTGATCGAACAGCCTGCAGGTGAGAAAGGCATGCCCGCCGAGCTGGGGCAATTTCTGATGCCGGCAGGCAAAAGAATGCAGATGGAGTACTACAAAAACAACGGTATTGCCTATTTTGTCCCAGCCGCCTTTACCGCCTTGTCCATCCTGGAAAAAGACGCCTTTCAATTCTCGGCTGCGGATCTGCACGATCACTATCGTTTTTTGCGTGAATTTTTCAAATATGAGTTCGCTTATGATGTCAACAAAGCCCCGGAAGCGCTGGTGCGCAAGGTCATCAAAGCCTTCATCGACGATGCCGTCCTGATGCCCCACCAGAGTCTGCCGGACGCTTACATGATCACCTCCTCGGGTCTCCGAAAACTCAAACTCTTCGCCAGATTTCTAAAGACCTATTTTGAATCCTACCTGGTGGTGCTTCAGTTTTTCAAACAGACGCCGCGAAACAAAGCCAGAAGTAAGGATCGCCTCAAAAAAATCCAGTCCATCGGAGAAACCATGCGAAAGAACCAGGAAATTGATTTGGACGAGTCCCTATCCAAAATCAATTTCCAAAACGGCATCAACTTCTTTACCACCCATAAGGTCAAAGGCCAGGAAGATTCCGAAGCCATCGAGGAGCAAGAAAAAACCATCCGCAAATATCTACATCTCATCTAGGACAATAATAATGAAAGCCATGATCCTAGCCGCCGGACTGGGCACACGCCTCCGGCCCTACACCCAACACACGCCCAAAGCACTCTTTACCATCAACCAAAAACCGGTGCTGGCCATTGCCATCGAAAAGCTGCAAAAGGCGGGTTTCGAAGCCGTCATTGTCAATACCCACCACCATCACGATCAAATCGCGGCGTTTGTCGGAGAGACCACCTTTTCCATACCGGTTTACACGCGCCACGAAGAGTATATTCTGGGAACCGGCGGCGGTATTCGCAATGTCGCCGACTTTTGGCAAGACGACAGCCTTTTGGTTGTCAATGCGGACATCGTCAGCGACATCGACCTGGCCCAGGTCTATGAATATCACAAGCATCACCCCCATCCCGTGACCATGGTGATGCATGACCACGAACAGTTCAACACCGTCCAGGTGGATGCCGATGACTTTATCACAGGGTTCAAAGGACTATCACCAAAGGACCTGCACCGGACTATGGCCTTCACCGGTCTCCATGTTCTGGATCGCAGTGTCCTGGACTTTTTGCCCCCAGAGGGACCTGCCCATATCATCGATGCCTACACACAGATGATCGCCTCCGGACAAAAGATTAAAGCAATGGTAATCCAGGGTCCTCGGTGGTACGACATCGGAACCCCCAAAAATTATCTGGCCGCCGTATACGACCACATGGCAGCCGCAGCGTTCGCTTCAGCCTTTGGCCACCGGCCTGCAAGCCCGCTGCAAAAGGAGCCGCTAAAGGGCGACGGATCGGACCGCCGGTGGTCCCGCATACGAGAAGGAGAGAACTCACTCATCCTTGTGGAACACGGCATTCGCGAAACCGCAGCAGTTCAGGAAGTAGACGCGTACGTCTCCATCGGCCGACACCTGAAGTCCTGTCAAGTGGCGGTTCCCAGGATATATGCTGCCGACCGCCAGGCGGGTATGGTATTCAATCAAGATCTCGGCGACACACATCTACAGCGCCTCATCGACCCCAATAACAAGGCACAAACCCAAAAGTATTATGAGCGGGTCATCGACCTATGGGCAGACATGGCCATAAAAGCAGCCGAAGGCTTTGATACGGCATGGACCTATCAAACCCCCCGATATGATGCACAGGTCGTACTCAATAACGAATGTCGTTATTTTACAGAGGCCTTTCTCCAAGGCTACCTGGGTTGGAAACCGCTCTATGAAACACTGAAGCAAGAGTTCAAAGAGTTGGCCGAAAGGATTATGGAAGCTGAAATCAGAGGATTCGTCCATCGCGATTTTCAATCTCGCAACCTCATGGTGAAGGATGAACGAATCTACGCCATCGATTTTCAAGGTGGGCGCCTGGGCCCCATTCAATACGATCTGGCATCGCTGCTCATCGATCCCTACACGGATCTAACCAGCGACCTGCAATCAGAATTGATGTCCTACGCCATCGATAGGATACAACGCCGCAACACCATCGACAGAGATCAATTTTTAATCGGATACCAATGCTGCGCGGTCTCGAGAAACCTGCAAATATTGGGCGCCTTCGCCTTTCTCAGCCGAGTAAAGGGCAAAGCCCAGTTTGAACAATATATCCCCCAAGCCGCCCAAAGCCTGGCGCACAATTTAGCTTGCCTCAAAGCCCTAACACTGCCAAAATTAGAGAAGATCGCAGAAAAAATCATACTAGAAATAGGTTCTCCGCTATCCATGTCAAGCCACAAGCTGCCCTTGCCTAAATGAGCATTGTTTTAGCAATCAATTAGGCTTGTCTGGATGTGATCGGCACTTTGAACTCTGAACCTTGAACTTTGAACTACAACATTACGGAGGCGTGGCATGAATCCCACCAACGTCATGATTAACGGTCTGCCGGGCAATGTGGCCCAAGTCATCGCAAAACAATTCATAGAGGACGATCGATTTTCCGTCATCCCCTATTCCTTTACAGGTCCTGAGATCGAGATCGCGCACCACCACATTAATGATGTGGCAATCGAATTGATCAAACCATCTTCATTTGACAGCCAAATTGACACCATAAAAGCCAACCATGCGCCTTTTATTTGCATCGATTTTACCCACCCCACGGCAGTAAATGCCAATGCCGAGTTCTATTGCCGGAATCAAATTCCCTTTGTAATGGGTACCACCGGCGGGGATCGCGAGAAACTCATGGACACGGTGACCCAATCCGCCAATGCCGCCGTCATTGCCCCCAACATGGCCAAACAACTGGTGGGTTTTCAGGCCATGATGGACTATGCAGCTGAACACTTTCCCGGGCTCTACAACGGCTACCAGTTGAACGTGCGCGAAAGCCATCAGGCCGGAAAGGCGGACACCAGCGGCACGGCAAAGGCCATGGTGGGATATTTTAATAAAATGGGAATTCCTTTCAGCGCCGATCAGATCGAAAAGGAGCGTGATCCAGAGCGTCAATGCAATATGTGGGGCATCCCGGCCGATCACCTCTCAGGTCATGGTTGGCACACCTATACCCTGACTTCGGCCGACAAAAGCGTCAAATTCGAGTTTACCCACAATATCAATGGCCGGGACATCTACGGTGAAGGGACCATGGACGCCGTCCTCTTTCTGGAAAAAAAATTGGCCGACGGCGCCCAAGGAAAAGTTTTTTCGATGATCGATGTGCTAGAAGCCGGCGTCTAATCGCATCCCCTTAAAGTCATTATATTTTGGCCAGGCCGGACCCCTTGCCGGCCTGCCGTCATATGTCACTTCTACCCCTTGCATCGCCCCCGCCACCAGGATCTACAACATTAAGATTTGCATCTCCCGTATCGAATTGAAACCAGTGTCAAACCAGACACTTAAATTAAAAATAAAAAAATTTAATCTGCCTTAAAGTTCGTCCGACAACGGCCGATGTTAACAGTGAACATTGGCGGATAGCCATGCTGAAAAGATCCACACTGATGTCATAATGGCGGGTAAAGCGGACTGGGACTGGTCATCTGGGGACTGATATTTTTTATAAAAACAAGGATATTGCAAAAAAATTAGAAGGTGGTGGAATGATCGATCCTAACTACATCAAACCCTTTGTTTTGGCGGCCAAAAACGTATTTGAAACCATGATCGAGGTCCCCTTTAGCCTGGGAAAACCCACGCTGAAAACCGGAAGCCAGGTCCCCCCCCATGAGATCGGCAGCATTATCGGTCTGTCGGGCAATGTCACAGGATCCGTGGTCATCAGCCTCTCCCATGATGTGGCCTACCTATTGGTATCCGCCCTTGTTGGAACCGAAGTCACCGAACTGGATGACGACTGCATCGATGCCATTGGTGAAATTTGCAACATGATCGCCGGAAATGCCAAGACAGACTTTCCCACCAATAACAATTCCATCTCAACGCCCAGTGTGGTCGTAGGCAAACACAAAGTGAGCTACCCGTCAGGCCTTCCCATCATCACCATTCCCTGCATCACCGACAAAGGTGAAATGTTCATCGAGATTGCCTTAAAAGAAAAAGACGACTAGAAGCTTACAGCCTGGAGTTTTATAGATGTTGCAAAGTTTCAGAATACTCTGGCTATTTATGATTTGAAAAATAATGGTTTGATAGGATTAGTTGAGATTGCCATTCTTTGGCATCTAATTAGAAGTGTTTGAAAGGATTTGCTCCATTTTGAGGATTAGTTCCTCCTCCTTTCCGACAGCAATAGTTGTGGCAGCGGCCAGACTGTGGCATGCGTCGGCAATGCCGCCCACGAGTCGGGTGGCCTCCGGGAGAAATGAATCGAGGCCGGGCACCCTGCCGGCACGGATCTCCCGGCGCAAGAAGGTGGAGGCGCGCATGGAGATTTTGACTTGATCCAGATTCGCTCGCCCGAAGCCCGGCACTTCATCGGGAATTGCCTGAAACCCGGCGATGAACTTGTCCGGGTCCAAGGGGGCTTTATCCTTGCAGTAATCACAGAAGGCGCCAATCATTTTGACGCCCATGGGGGCAAAACGATCCCGAATGTGAAACCACTGCAGGTGAGCTGTGGTTTTCAAGCCTCCCTTTCTCAGCCTGTCCATCTCCTGGGTGAACAATCGGGATCTGATGTCATCCAATTCCGTCACCATCCGTTCCGACTCCGGGCTGATGCCGTCCAGGCATGCGCGAATGGCCATCTCCGGCCCGTTCCGGTAATATCCGACAGCGCCCAAAGTATCCAGGAAGGCGGCCAAGTCTTCGCAGTTGGCCGGACCCTGCCGTGATTTGAGCTGGTAGCTCTCACCACCGGCATGTGTTTCTATGGCCAGAGAGCCTTGGATCACTGCCGCCTTCGCCACCTCGCGGTTCTGGCCGGACAGTCGCCCGTCGACCAAGAAGCCGTCTCCCACTGCGCCGACTGTCGCAATGGCAGCCAGATCCGTATTGGCTGGATCCAGCTGGACGGCAAACAGATAACAGGTCGTTGAGGCGGAAATGTCGCGATCCCCCGTAAGACCGAATAATTCAGGATCCAGATTGTGAACGCAGGGATCCGTAGACGGGGCAGCCTTGTGGTGATCCAGGATCAGCACAAGGTTTCGGCTGCCATTCAAATCGGAAATCAACGGAGCGATGCGGCCGGCAAAATCGGCAAACACGATCACGCGGCCTTCCGCAGCCAGCACTTTTTCCAGTACTGTCGGATAGGTCTTTTCCAAACACAGCCGGGTTACGGTGAACCCAGCCCTTTCAAAGGCCCGGGTCAGCACTGCCCCAGAGGTCAACCCATCCGAATCGTTGTGATGCAGCACCTGGATATGCCTGTCCGGCCATTTTTTGAGTTCTTCGATGGCAGCGACCATTGCCGCCTGGAGGCGCTGGGGCATGCCGGCTCCTTTCAGAGTGATTTGATCGTAAGTCACAACCAATGTAGCAACGTTTATCCGCCTATTACAGATTGTACTGTAAGGCAACACCATAGAAATACCATGAGCGCTCAAGCAGCACAAAGTGAGAATTCTCCAGGACTTCGCCTGCGAGTTCGGTCGACACGATAAATGGGGGATATCTTGCGCCCGATATCAGTAGCCATTCGATCTGACCATTGCTACCAAGACTATTAAATTCTCTTCATGTAAAATCTGCCCACCGGCAGCCCAATAGTATGTTCTGTTTTCCGTTCGGTCGGGCTGGCCGGCGCGCAAACCATGACAAGGCAAACCCCGGTCGAATCAGCGCCTAATGAACCTCTACCTAGGGCGACCGCCCTCGTCGCCAGCTCATAGATACATAGTCGTTTTATTTGACAAGTCCCCCCGCCAATTGTAGGCTACGAGTGACTTCACGAACGGGAATTCAACCCCAAGCTTGGCGGGCTTCATAATAAAACTCAAGGAGGTAAAGATGAAAGGCGCACAAATGTTGCGAAATTTTCTGCTATTGGGATTTTTGGCTGTCGGAGTTTTTGCACTTATCTGCGGTCCGATATCACCGGCCGCGGCAGCTAATTGCAAGAACCGCGGCTCTCTAGACGTCAGGTATTGTGATGAAAATGGCGATCTGGTGGCCGATGCCCCGGAAGATCCCGGCCAATGGCTCAATCCGGACACCCTGGTGTTTTCCTACACCCCGGTCGAGGATCCGTCCGTGTACGAAAATGTGTTTACCGAATTCATGGATTATCTCGCTAAGAAAACCGGAAAAAAGGTCCGCTGGTACGGGGCGGAATCATATGCGGCCCAGGTGGAAGCCATGCGCTCCGGCCGGCTTCATGTTGCCGGGATTTCCACTGGTCCCACCTGTTTCGGCGTCAACCTGGCCGGCTACGTACCATTCTCTATCATGGGCAAAGAGGACGGATCCTTCGGGTACAAGCTGCAAGTTATTACGCACAAGGATACCGACATCAAGTCTCTCAAGGATATGAAGGGCCGTAAAATCGCCCATGTCACGCCCTCTTCCAACTCCGGCAACCAGGCCCCCCGCGCGTTGTTCAAAGCCCAGGGCGTCCAGCCCGACGAGGATTACAAAGTCACCTATTCCGGCAAACACGACAACTCGATCATGGGCGTGGCCAACAAGGACTATGATGCCGCCCCCATCGCCTCCAGCGTTCTGGACAGAATGGTTCAAAAAGGGGTCGTCAATAAGGATGACCTCAGGATTATCTGGGAATCCAAGCTGTTTCCCACCACATCCTACGGCCACATCTACAATCTCGATCCGTCCCTCGCCAAAAACATCGTGGATGCTTTCCTGACCTTCGACTGGAAAGGTACCGGCCTCGAGAAGGAATTCGGCAAACAGGCCGACCGGTTCATTCCAATCACCTACAAAAACCACTGGTCCGACATCCGGACCATCCAGAAAACCAACGGCGTGGTTTACAGCGATGAGGCACTGAAAGGGCTCAAGGTCAAGAAAAAGAAGAAAAAGAAAAAATAGGTTCGCTCTTTCGATAAAGGCCACCGGCATGTTAATATGCCGGTGGTTTCTAATTTATTGAGAATTACGATCCAATCACCTGCGACAGGTCCTGCACGCCATGCTAAAAATTACGGATCTCCAAAAAGTCTACCCAAATGGCACCAAAGCGCTCAATAACGTAAGCTTCACAGTCGATCAACCCCAGGTCATTGCTATTATCGGCCCTTCGGGTGCCGGCAAGAGCACCTTGATCCGATGCATCAACCGACTGGTGGAACCCTCCACCGGCCGGATCGTGCTTGACGATGTGGACATCGCATCGTTGAGCCGGCGCGAGTTGCGCAAAGCCCGTCGCCGCATGGGAATGATCTTCCAGGAGTACAACCTGGTAGACCGCCTGACGGTCATGGAAAACCTGCTTTCAGGCCGCCTGGGGTATGTTTCGTTCTGGCGCGCTTGGCGCCGGAAATTTCCACCGGAAGATGTTGCTGCAGCCTTCAAACTGCTCGAACGCGTTGGGCTAGAAGGATACCAGGACACGCGGGCGGATGCCCTTTCCGGCGGACAACGGCAACGGGTCGGCATCGCCCGGGCGCTAATGCAGGCGCCGGATCTGCTCCTGGTAGACGAGCCAACCGCCAGCCTGGATCCCAAAACCAGCCGACAGATCATGCGGCTGCTCGTGGAACTTGTAGAAGAGCAAGGCACCCCGGCCTTGGTCAACATCCACGACGTGGCGCTGGCCCAAACCTTTTCAGACCGCATCCTCGGCCTACGCAGGGGCGAAATCGTCTTTGAGGGTACCTCCCAGGATGTCACCGAGGAGGTTCTAACCGATATATACGGTGAGGAGGATTGGAGTCTCACCATTCGCAAAGTTGATGATGACGATCAGGGCGATAGTAAGAAGACCAAAAACAACGGTTTAACACGCGAGGCAGCTGCCGGATGAGCACATCATCACCCGAGACGACACCACCGCGCTGGAACCGAATCCGCATGATTGAAAACCCTGCCCTGCGCTATGGCCTTTTGTTCCTGGGCCTGGTTTACATCTTCTGGTCCGTTGGGGTATTGGACATCAACTGGCACCGTATCAGCACCGGCATTCCGCGGGCGGGGAACATGTTTGCCCGTATGGTGCCACCGGATTTCTCCCGCTGGTCCCTGCTGGTCAAAGGCGTCCTCGAGAGCGTTCAGATGGCCTTTGCAGCCAGCTTTTTTGGCATGATTATGGCCATTCCGCTGGGGCTTTGTGGCGCGGTCAATTTGGTGCCCAAACCAGTCTATATCGTGGCCCGCACCCTGATAATTCTGTCGCGTACGTTCCATGAGATCATCATCGCCATCTTCTTCGTCAAGATTTTTGGTTTCGGCCCCCTGGCCGGTGTCCTCACCCTCATCGTGGCGAGCACCAGCTTTATCTCCAAGATGATCGCAGAGGACGTTGAAAATATGACGCCGGGCCAACTTGAGGCGATCCGTGCCACCGGTGCAAGCTTTCCCCAACTGTTGATCTATTGCATCTCCCCTAATACGCTACCGCGGTTTCTCGGGGTGTCCATCTACCGATTGGACGCCAATATCCGGCATTCCACCGTAGTAGGGATCGTGGGGGCCGGCGGCATCGGGCAGGTTCTGGCAGCGACGTTCAGTCGTTATGACTATGATTTTAGCCTCGCCATCCTCTTGGCCATCGTCTCATTGGTTTTTCTGGGTGAATTTTTCTCCAGCTGGGTGCGGGGCTATCTGCGATGACCGTTACCGAACATGCCAAAAAGTACCCGGAGGTGTGGCGACGTTTTTCGCCCCGAACAACTTTAATCCACTATGCCTGGTACTTCAGCATCGTGGCGGTGGCTGTCTGGTCGGTCAGCAACCTCGACCTTCCATGGAACTACTTCCTGGACGCCCACATTCAGGCCATGGATCTGGCGACACGCATGTTCCCGCCGGACCTCGAGTTCTGGGATACCCTGG
>JAAUYD010139583.1_pt1 | contig 11100 bp, 12 predicted proteins | sample 7278101 | NCBI WGS metagenome assembly JAAUYD01 (sample SAMN14350128, study PRJNA611818) | marine sediment metagenome | isolation source: surface marine sediment (0.6m) | place: French Polynesia: Moorea | collected 2018-08
GGAACGGGCCGCCACGCGCTGTTACGCCAGCTGTTACCCGGGCCGGGAAAGGGTTTGGCGCTATCTTCGACCCACTGTTCGGGAACGATTTGCTGACCATCCCACCGCCCGTGGTCGAGGTACGTCACGCCGAATTTCAGCATCTCTCTCGGGGTCATTAACTGATTCCCGCCGGCGTATATGACTTCATCATTCATCCAGTCCCAGGCCACGGGGTCAATTCCCATCGGCTTGAACAGATACTCGGCGGAAAATGCCTCAATGTCCTGGCCGGTAGCGTTTTTGATGATCGCGCCCAGCAGGATCGAGATGCCGCTGTTGTACGTAAATTCGGTTCCGGGTTCGCTGGCCAGGGGTCTTTCCAGGATGCATGCAACCGGATCGTCACAGAACCAAAGCGCGACCAGGTCATTATTCACATCAGATAGTGATGAGCCCCATTCATCCCATTCAAGGCCCGATGTCATGGTTACGAGATGTTCGATGGTGATCTGATCTTTGCCGGCCGTTTTCAGATGCTGGTGCTCGGGCAAGTACCTAAACATGGGCTGCTCCACGCTCTCGATAAAACCCTTTTCAATGGCGATGCCAATACACGCCGAGGTTATGCTTTTGCCGACAGAAGCAATGTTGTGTTCCGTGTCCCGGTCCCAGTTCACCCAGGCGCCGTGGAAGTTCGGGCCGTCCCACTGGAAATCATGACCGGGAAAGTACTCTTCGAAGACCAGCCGGTTGTCCTTGAAGATAAGCATGGAATGAACTTCGCCAAAACGGCCGTCTTTAATTCGATCCACCGCCTTCGCAAGCAATGCCGAGTTCAGCCCTACTTCATCCAGAGTGCCGACGTCGAACCCATCGTCAATCTGCTGTGGCGGTCGATAGGCATATCTTGTTGTTGATTCGGAGAAACAGCCGGTCGGTAAGAGCAGGAGTAGTGCCGCGAGCAGAATGATGAAATCGACCGAGGAGTTCCTCATGTTTCTTATCATCAGGCACCTCCACTGTTCCAACACTGCGATAGCATGTCCATCGAGCACAGCCCGGTCATCGAAACGTAGGCACCGGCGAGTATTATGAAACCGGAAATAACCAGCGCCCATATGCCGAGGACCTGACCGAGGGTCTTGACGCCGCCTTCAGCCTTGGTTGACGAGAACATTATAAAGTAGCCGACTATGGCCCAGAAAGTTGCCGGCATTAGACTCATAAAGAAACACATAGGGTTACACCTAACATTGGAACTCATTGCACCTGCGCAGCACGCCCCGACTCGTCGTGATGCTCCATGACGACGATCAGCGGAAAGCGAATCGACGTCGTGGCATTGATGACACCGTTCATGTCCAGGGACTGGATAATCTGGCAATCCGTGTCCTTCAAGGCGTCTTTCGCCGAATCCGTGCCGGAATCACATGCCACGATCAGTACCGCCTCATAGTCCTTCGCTCGCTTGAGCAAGCGCGCTCTCTGCCGCTTCGTCCAGAGGCACATCATTGGTGTCGGAGCGTGAATGGAAAACACCCCGGTTCGAACGCCGCGCTCAGACAACGAGTCGCGAATGGACTGAATGTGGTCTTCGAGAGCGCTGGTCTTTATTCCATGCTTGAAGAACTCAATGAACGGTTCCTTCTTCTGCATGGCAAGGCACATCGGGGGACAAACGGGACAGGATGCAATGAGGACTGAATTGAACCCTTCGAGGTCGGCCGACACGTCTCTTGGTGTCACATTGACAGGCATGTTCTTTCTCCCTGCGCCAACATCCGTGGCGGCCGGGGCCGCTGCCACATGGCCATTTGTGGCAACTTCATCGCCTGGTCACCGTACAGATGTGACGCGATTGTGAGTAACTCTGGCCTGTCGCGAACTCTATCGGCGTTCTTTTCTGCCGGCAATTCGTAGTTGCCACAGAAATCGCGGGTCGCGCTGCCTCCGCCCTCTTAAGTACTTCCCAGAATTGACGCATCTCGCCACCCTGTTACCGTTGTTACGCGAAGCTATGAATTTTGCTCGGGCCGATGCGAACGAGCAGCGGGAAGGCGAGTCACCTTCCTGAGCCTGGCCGCAGTCGGCGGTTTAGCGGAGAACCAATATGATGCGAGACATGACAAATTGGTGTTGTGGTCCTGACGGTACGCCGGACATCGACAAGATGACGACGTTTATGGAACGGCAAGATCGCACTGGCAAGTACGATGCGGCGGGCTGGGCCTTGTTTTTCATCTGGGTCGGCGTTGCCTGGCTCGCCGGTTTCAGTTTGGGTGTTGGTTTGCTCGGTGTGGCGGCGATCACCCTGGGAATGCAAGCCATCCGCAAGGCGTCCGGCGTCCCGGTGGAGGGATTCTGGGTTCTGGTTGGCATCGGATTTGCTGTGGCGGGGCTTTGGCAATGGCTCGATGTCCAACTGCCATTGGCGCCCCTTGTCTTCATCGGCGCCGGCATCGCCCTGTTCTTATGGCGAGTGTGGCCCAGGAACTTGCGGCAGCCGAAATAGCAGCAATTTAATCCACCTCTATGGGAGTAGAGGGCTATACGCTTAAATCAAGACCCTCGATCTTTCGATGGCTTTTGACGCGGCGACTAACGGAGGCGAGTATGACGGCATACAATGTGGTGCGCATGCGCGTGAAACCCGATCGCGAAGAGGAGTTCCTCGCCAGGAACAGCGAGGTCGACCCTCCTGCAATGCAAGGCCTCAAGAAGATCTCGCTTGTCAAGACCGGCGACCTGTCCTATTGCCTCGTCGGCGAATGGGCAAGCGCTGACGCGATCGCCGGGGCGAGTCCGATTATGATCGGTGCACTCGATACGTTCCGCGATACGCTTGAGGACCTGGGTGGCGACCTTGGTGTTACCGAGGCAATTTCCGGTGAGGTCGTCCTGGAAGGCCAGGGCCCAATCTCGGTCGACGCGTAGGCGGCGGATTACGAAGCGGCGGCAGCGGCCATTGAAGATAAAACGCGAAGTCCCAAGCTCATGGACCTGCGCGAACGCTGGGTGAATCTCCTGTATAGAGCCGCGACCGGAACCAGGAAGTCGCGGAATCTGCTCACTCCAGTCGGAGCACTGTTCTTTGGGCTCGTCACCGCGGCGTTCGTGGTTCTCGGACTTCTCGTAGACCAGGTGCTCCCGGTGCGCTGGCCAATCTCGGAGGGCATCAGCAGATTGATTTCGATTCCCATCCTCGGTGCAGGCATTTTGATAACGACTTGGTCGGTCGTCCATTTCCTTAAGGTGAGGGGGACGCCTGTTCCTTTCAATCCGCCGCCTACGCTTGTTGACAGCGGACCTTATCAATACGTGCGTAATCCGATGGTGACCGGAGTATTTCTCCTGCTGTTCGGAATCGGTTTTGCCCTCGGGTCGCTATCGCTTGTCGTCATTTTTACCCCCCTGTACATGCTGGCTCATCTCTGGGAGCTCAAGAACATTGAGGAGCCCGAGCTCGTGAAACGCTTGGGAGACGACTACGTTGTGTATCGGAGCCGAACGCCAATGTTTATTCCGGCAATAAGAACGGACAAGAGAAGACACGTCTGAGACAGATAGCCGCTTCTGACTTAAAGCGGTAGTTCGCTCGGCCAGATAGAAACCGAAGAACTTCGACCAGACTTGGGCGCGCCGAAAAATATGGGGACATTCTACTTTTCACCAAAATTAGAATGTCCCCATTGTTCCTGCTCTTTTCACGAAAAGTAGAATGTCCCCATTTTTCTCTTTTCACGAAAAGTAGAATGTCCCCATTTTTCTCAAACATCATCAGAGAGGTCATAACCGCCAACTTGCAGGTTCCTGGTGCCCTCGAAAAGAGTGTGCTGCACGGCTGACTTGCCGATATTCGACCAATAGCAGCTCGTGACTACGTCCATCGACCATAAATGGGAATTTGCATTCAATATCGGATTTGAATTAGTCTGAGTCCAAGAGCTGTACACAGAATGCAGCGACATTCAATGTCAAGAAATTGGGGTGGGATCATGCGCAACGTAGTTTTCGCATTGCTCGCAATCGCGGGCGTCGGGTACCTGGCGCTTCAGGTGATCGATTCACAGACTGTCGGCGAGAATTCTCGCGAGATTGTCGTTCAGCCCTCTTCCTCTGATCGCGCCGATCTTAACGACGATCGAACAGTAGAGCCCCGCACCCAGCTCGATTTTGCTGCCACCGTTCGCACTGGCCGGCCGGTGGAAGCTGAACAAAAGCGCGATCCTCTCGTGCAGTTCGAACGGATACGGTATGACTGCTTGCCGGGCTCCCAAACTGCATGCAAGTCGGGTATTCGTTTCGATCATCCGTATGACGCGTACACCTACGAGCAGCTAATGCAGATTCACGAGGTCGACGCAATTGCCGCCTACATCCTGGGGGCAAAACTGTTCTTCGACGACTCGTTTAGCGAGCACTTCGATTACCAGGCGGCGGTAAATCACTTCGACCGCGCGACTATGATCTCCGGCCATCCACAGCCTTACCTTCACATGCTCGAGGCCAGGAATCTGGACTATGGCAGCAGACCACCTGCCCTGCTTCGCGATCGTCGCGAGAGCTACCTCTGGCACATGAGCGGCTATTACGCCGGCATTCTCGACGCGGCCGACCTGCCACGCTGGGTATCCGATGTGCGTGACAAAGTCTCTGGCGACGCGGGCATCCGAATGATTGAGGAGTGGAACGAGACGGCAATGGAATGGGCGCAGTACACCACGGAACGGCGAATCCACTTTACCGGCGAATCTTATTGATCCGCTTTGGTTTCACCATGGGAGAAGAAAATGAAGAAACTTGTTCTGGTGTTTTGCGTGCTTCTCTGGTTTCCGCCGACCGGCGCGATACCGCTGACAGGATGCGAAGATTTATGGTACTCGCCATACGATAGCTGCCAGTACCCGGATGAGCCGGACGATCCGCCGCTTACTCCGCCAACTTCGACGCCGCCAACACTGGAAGAAGCCGATGCGGCGCTGAGTGAGGCACTCGATCAGTATCTGGTCGAAGCGTACCAACTCGCTGGCTCGACACTTAGTGCGAGCCAGATTCTCAGTCAGGTAAACGCGCAGTTGACCCAGCAAGCGCAGTCTCGTCAGGCACAGCATGTAACAGGCCTCACGCTGAGCGAGGAAGTCAATCGCATGAAATTCCGGTTGGTTGAAGCGAACCACCCGGATTTCGCTAACGGAATTCCGCAGTCGTTCCAGGACCTGATGGAGACAGCGGCTCAGCTCGCTGCTGAACGCCAACTGGCGTCTGGGGGTGCACAATGAAGCGCTCCACAAGCCTGATCCTCGCCGTCGTTGCGATATCACACATAACTGTCGCCTCGGCCGAGTGCGCGCGCGACACCTCCGGAATGGAAACCCACTCGAAAATGGGCGACACGGTGGTCGAAGGTGGAAACGCCCGAACCCCGGAGGACTTTGCTACGGCTTATGCCAACCACATGTTCTTTTCCGATCAGGGAATGGATATTCGCGAAAGCTTCATGAATGATCAAAGCCACTGGTCCGATGGCATTCTTGGATTTTTCGGCGGCACGCCAGCGCACAGGCAGGATTTCTCTGCGCCGATTTGCAGCAACGTCGGACAATGCGCCCAAGGCCACATTATCGGAAACTGGGAACCGGAAATCACCGGCACCATCAGCGGCACTGCTGAAGGTGGCGCCGTCGTGGCGGGAGGGAGTATTACGCTGACGGCAAATACCTCTGAGCTGGCGCTTACCGGCTACACGGTCCAAATCGACATGGGTAACGGTGAATTCGCCATAGTCAGTTGGGATATCCATGAGGTCCAGGACCGCGAAGGCAGTGGACTGGCTTTCCCCTTGCCATCACAGAATACGGACCAGGCCGGCAGTCCCGATGATGCTTGCCGCGACAATGAGGGCAACGAAATTCCGGAAGAATCTCCCCCCACAGGCGGCGGTGGCGGTGGCGGTGAGCCACCAGACACTCCGTGGGATACGGGTGGTGACGACGGTCCGTGGAATGACCCGCGCTGGGAACCCTGTACGATTTGGGATTGTTGGGCGACTCCAACAGGCGTCGCTTGCCGAGCGGTCTCAAGCGGATATTGCAGAGTAGGCCGCTAGATTAAGGTCTTGGCCAATGCAGGGGTCTCTCGTTCGCGAGAGACCCCTGTTCTGATTCCGCACTGCCCCGACACCATCGAAATCCGCTATCCGCTCCACTGTTGTTTGGGCTCTGATCGTGGGTCTCGGGGGTTCGTGAGTCACGTCAGATCCAAAGCAAAACCAACATTAATGCGACACTGACCAGCGATGCCAAAACCGTTCTGATCGAGTTCCATTTGACCCAGCGGTTCTCGAAGGACCGTCGGGCAGATGCCAGTGCATCTTCATCCATCGCGTCGACATCCAGTTTCTGAAGGGCATTGTTAAGCGGCACGTTTATCCTGAACGTTGGCACCTGTACTCCGAAGACGTAGGCGAGCGCGCTGACGACAACGACGGCTCGTTCTACGCCGTCGAGTTGCAGAGCACCCATGACCGCCGACACCAGTAGTGCTACGGCGGAACCCATCCAGACGAGGCCAAAGACGGGCTGGCCGTTCTGGATGATGCCGTCGATCACCTGGAACGAACGGATAAACCCTCTATCGCCCAGCTTTCCTATTCCGGGCATCACGACCGTTGCGAACGCAAAGACGAATCCTGCTACTAAGGCAACCAGCAAGGTTGCAAGGATCAAGGCAAGCTCAAAGAAACTCATGATGCATTCTCCAGTTTTCTTGTATGTCGAATTTGTGAAGAGTGCGGACAATACGCAAGCGTATCGCCCGCCAAGGTTTCACGCAGCGGCATTCCAGACGCCGGTGCCGGCAACGTCTCTGGCGTAGTCAGCGAAGTCTTTCGGCTCCCGGCCGAGCGCACGTTGGACACCGTCCGTGGTGTAGGCATTGCGACCGTCCAGCACCGTCGCAAACAGGTAATCGAGCATCCACAGTACGTCCTGAGGCGCACCGGATTCGGCAACACTCTGTACGAACGCATCGTGCGGCACCGGCGTGTAACGGATAGTCCGACCGGTTGCGCTCGACAGTTCTCTGGCGATGTCAGCCAGGGTCAGCATTCGCGGCCCCGTCACTTCATAGAGCTCGCCGGCGTGGCCTGGCCGAGTCAGCGCAACTACTGCGACTTCTGCGATGTCATCGACATCGACAAAGGGCTCCGGCGTTGACACATCGGGCAGGGTGATCTGCCCAGCCTGCACCATGTCGACAAATGCGCCTTCCGAGAAGTTCTGGTTGAACCAGCTTGCGCGGACGATGGTCCAGTCGATGCCGCTGTTCTGGATGATCGCCTCACAGGCCTGGGCTTCCTCCTCACCCCGCCCCGAAAGCAGGACCAGGTGCTTCACTTCGGCCGCCCGTGCCCGGCGAACAAGGTCGCTGATTGCGTCGGTAGCGCCGGGCATCGCCAGATCCGGCGCATAGTTGATGTAAATCTTGGTCACGCCATCAAGGCAGTCATCCCAGGTAGCGGAGTTGTTCCAGTCAAAAGAGGGCGAGGCGGATCGCGAGCCCAGCCTCACAGGGACGCCCAGGCTCTCGAGCGAAGAGACGATGCGGCGGCCAGTTTTGCCGGTGGCGCCCAGGACCAGGACGAGTTCATTGCTGCCGGCCGTGTCTGTTTGTGTGGTCATGCGAATGCTCCTAAAGTGTGGTTAACGTACGAGCATATTTTCGCGAGCCAACGAGCTTCTTTATTGACCGGGCCTGCCAAATTATTGGCCGGGCACGCCATTAGGGTCTTGGTCAGAAGCTTGAGAACTCTGGTCATCGACCTGTTTCTTGCCGCTGTATGAGTGTTTGAATGAGCCAGATAACATCTCTCTATGTCTACAAAGTCGTCGGCCAGGCGAGCCCCGGTGTCGACACCGCAGACCTTGTCGAAGGGCTTGGCCTTGACCCAGATGGCCCTATTGATCCTGACAAGATGGTGCCGTCGGCCGAGTACTATGACTTCTTTGCCGCGCTGGCCGAGCGAGATCCAGATGGTTTGGCGCTCCCACTTCGTATCGGCGCGGCTATGCGCAGCGACGAGTACGGCGCTTTTGGTCTGGCCTGGAAATCTGCGCCAAATCTCCGCGGTTCTTTCGCGAGATCGGCGCGGTATGGCCATGTTCTTGGCAGCGCAGAGACCTACTCTGTTGAGAAAACCTCCGGCGGTATCTTCTTTAACCTCGAGAAAGCGGGCGATGGTCGAATGGGTATGCTGCTGTCTAACGAAGCGAGCATGTCGGCCGTGGATTCGATCAGCAGAGAAGTGAGCACCGGGAACTTCGTGCCACTGGCGGTCCATTTCAAACATGCACCCAGAGGGGATATCTCGGTGTATGAAGCGCATTTTGGCTGCCCGGTCTATTTTGAATCCGGGCGTGATGCCCTTTTGGTCAGTGAAGAAAGCATCGATGCCCCGAACAAACTCGGTGACGAGACAATAGCGGGCTTTTTTGATCGCCATCTCGAGCAGCAGCTGGCCTCGCTACGTCAAGACAATAGCCTCGAGCTCCAGGTACGGCGCGCCATTGCAAATGTGCTTAGCGAAGGTGTACCGACTTTGTCGTCGATAGCCTCGGAACTCGCGATGAGTGGTCGAACGCTACAGAGGCGGCTGTCTGAAAATGGTCATTCGTTTCAGAGTGTTGTCGATATGGCCAGGAAAGATCTTGCTCAACGTTTATTGAGTGAAACTGACTACAGTCTCGCCGAAGTGGCGTTTCTTACCGGTTTTGCTGAGCAAAGTGGCTTCACAAGAGCTTTCAAGCGTTGGGCAGGTCAGACGCCCCGTTCTTATCGATTGGGCGCCCGCACGCTCCAATAGAACACAACTGAGCTTTTCCGGGGTGACGCGGTCGAGCATATATTCACAAGGCACCGAAACCTTTTTGCCAGTTCAGACATCTATACATAAATAACTCACAACTGGGGGGTAGGATGAAGATCAAACGTAGAACGTTCCTCGGGCATATGGCCGCAGGTGGTGCGGTTCTGACTGTGCCGGCATTCCTCAATGGCTGCGCCGTCGAGCAGGCAACTGCCATTGCCGAGCCGATGCCGGCTAATCCGTTCATGGACTGGTTCGGGGTGGACCAGGCAACCGTGGCCAGGGTCATGTCCAGCCTGACCGCGAGTGGCGCAGACTTCGCCGATCTCTACTTCCAGCATTCGCGCAGCAACTCGCTGTCGCTAGAAGACGGCATTGTTTCGAGTGCCAACTCGAATATTCAGCAAGGTGTCGGCCTGCGTGTTGTCATCGGCGAGCAGACCGGCTATGCATTTACCGAAGACCTGACGCTAGCCTCGATGCTTGCTGCCGCGCGCACCGCTTCGGCGATCGCCTCGGGCAGCCGTGTTGCTGCCCCACAGGCATTTGCGCCCAAGGACATGGGTGGCCTGTACACGACTACGGTGCCGTGGTCCGAAGTCGGTATCGACCAGAAGCTGCCGGTGCTCAAGTACGTAGAACAGAAAGCGAAGGCCAAGGACCCTGCTATCGAGAAGGTGGCGGTCTATTGGAACGACGGCGACGAACGCGTCATGACAGCCACGCTGGACGGCAAATTAGTCACCGACCACCGCCCGATGACGCGGGTAACCGTGGTTGTCACCGCCCGGAAAGGCGAAGAAGTGCAGTCCGGCTACAGCAACATTGCCGCCAGAGAGGAGTTCGCCTGGTATACCGAGGACCGGCTCGACAAGATGATCGATGAAGCGGTCGACCGCACCATGATCCTGTTCGATGCGCGCCGGCCGCCTGCCGGCGAAATGCCGGTCATCCTTGCCTCCGGTGCGAGCGGCATCCTGTTGCATGAAGCCATCGGCCACGGCATGGAGGCCGACTTCAATCGCAAGGGCACGAGCATTTACTCTGACATGATCGGGAAGAAGGTCGCCGAGCCCTTCGTCACCGTTGTCGACCAGGCGAACATCCCGCGTGAGCGCGGCGCTCTCAACTACGACGACGAAGGCAACAAGGCCGGCCGCACGGTCATGGTCGAGAACGGCATCCTGAAGTCGTACCTGCACGACCAGATCAGCGCGAAGCAGTATGGTCTCGCGCCGACCGGTTCGGGTCGCCGACAGTCTTACAAGTACGCACCGATGCCGCGCATGAGCTGTACGTTCATGGAGGACGGCCCGCACACGAAGGAAGAGATTATCGAAGCCGTCGACCACGGCATCATTTGTGAGACGTATACCAACGGCCAGGTTCAGATCGGGGCCGGTGACTACACGTTCTATGTCAAAAACGGCTGGCTCGTCGAAGGCGGACGTGTCACGGCACCGATCAAGGACGTCAATATCATCGGCAACGGGCCGGAGTCGCTCAAGAAGATCACGATGGTGGCCAACGACGCGCGCCTTGATACAGGCGGCTGGACCTGCGGCAAGAACGGCCAGAGCGTACCAGTGTCGCAGGGTATTCCGACCGTGCTTGTCTCCAACATGACCGTAGGAGGCGAAAACGTCAGCTGATCTCAAAAAACGCGCAGTGCACGCTATTGAGCTTGCCAGGAAAGCCGGCGCAGATGACGCTTTTGCGTCTGCCACGCAGAGCCGCGATGTCGAGTTCGAGTATCGCGATGGCGCGCTCGAGAAGGTCAAAGACACGACGTCGCGCTCGCTGAGCATGCAGATCTTTGCAAATGGCCGCTATTCGAGCCACCAAACGACCGACCTCAAAGCGGATCGACTCGAGGGGTTCATTTCTGAAGCGGTTGCCATTACGCGCGCGCTGGAACCCGATGAGTTCCGCAAGATAACGCCCGAGGAGCTGTTTGCGAACCAACCCGACGATGACCTCGATCTCGTCGATGCCACCGTTGAAACGCTCGACCGCGACCAGCGCTTGGCATGGTGCGAGGCGCTTGATTCTGCGTCGCACGGCCATGAGCGTGTGATTTCCGCGACGGCCGGCGTTTACGATGGCACCAATCAGTCAGCCTCTGCGAGCAGCAACGGGTTTGCCGGTGCGCAGCAGTCGACCTACTGCTGGTTTGGTTCCAGCGTTACGCTCCGCGACACGGGTGACCGGCGCGCCGAAGACTGGTTCTACGCGGGCGGGGCGCACGTCGCGGA
>JAAUYD010218366.1_pt1 | contig 11100 bp, 9 predicted proteins | sample 7278101 | NCBI WGS metagenome assembly JAAUYD01 (sample SAMN14350128, study PRJNA611818) | marine sediment metagenome | isolation source: surface marine sediment (0.6m) | place: French Polynesia: Moorea | collected 2018-08
ACGACATGGGGAATGATCTCCCCATAGCCGGCATCACGGGTCCAGCGTTCTTCCCACACATAATCGTATTTTTTATCGGCGCCACGGTAGTGATCAACAAAATCACAGGACATTGAATAGGAACCCTTGTATTCAGCGATCACATCGGAGTCCCCTACGGTTAAGGCGGCTGCCCCGTCGCCGAACCACATTTCGTAAAAATAGGCCGTCTTGGTTTGGCGGCTGTCGCTGGCCGCCACCATAATACTTTTGCGCTCGCCGCTTTTTATTGATTCCAAGGCCGTAATTAGGGCGGTGGTGGCGGCCTTCTGGGAGGCGGTGTAATCCGCCGTGATCAGGTCGTCTCTGAGATTGAGCGCCGCTGATACGATACCGGCATTTTGCCGGTCCCCAAACGGCAGGGTCGTGGACGCGAGGTAAAGCGCATCCAGCTCACCTTTATTTTGACCACGCAGGCAATCTCGAGAAGCCCCCACAGCCATGGTAAGCGTATCTTCATCCCAGTTGCACATGGAGCGTTCTCCCTGGGCCACCATCATGATGGCAGGCGCAAACCAGCCCATTGCCTGGAAAATGGCCATGCGGTCCAGTCTCAGTCGTGGAATATATGCACCGTATGAAGTAATTCCGATCATTGTGATTTTCTCCTCATTATTGAGTATTCAAGCCAATCAAGCTAAAATTCTTTAATTCCCAATACCCACGAATCTGTAAAATCCGAAGCACGAATTTTGATTTCCCTCCATCATGAAAATAGCCGCTTGGTAATTTCACTTAAAACTTAAATAATTTTTCTATCAGCTGTGACTTCATAACGTCTCCGCTGATTTTAAGCTTCCCCGAAGTATAAGCCTGCATGGCGGCAAGTTTACCGTTCATCAAATCGAGAAAATCGACAGCGTCGATTTCCAAGGTACAGGTCGGTTTTTCATTGACCCCGGCCTCAACCCGGCATTTGCCGTCAGCAATCACGCAGTTCCATGCCCCGCCATTTTCTCCGGTAATGTGGTACTGAAAAATGACACTAACCCCGCTGGCTGCATCTGCTACAAAGGCTTGCGGCATGCTGTCAAAGACATCCGCCACATTGCTGAATTTGCTGGAAGACTCCGACCCGGTGGCCGGTTTTGAAAATGCAGCCAGAAGGTCACCGATTTGTTCATTCAAATTCGGATATTCCCTGGCATCTTTAAGGCTGGTGATCGAATCCCATTGAGACAGGAGCTGTTCGGCGGCGGGTGGCTGCTGGCCGTCACCCACAACCGCCCCGGACCCGGTTACCATGGCGGCCCGGTTAAAACCGCCCATTCCGGCATTGTAGATATTGCCGCTGACCGGACATTGTTCCGATACCAGAAAAATCGCCATGGGCGCCACCAACTCTGGTTTTAGCTTATCCAGAAAATCCGGCGGCAAAATGTCCTCAGTTAGCCGCGATGCCGCCACAGGAGCGATCGTATTAACCTTGATGTTGTATTTTTGACCTTCTAACTTGAGGGTATTCATCAATCCCACCAGACCCATCTTGGCAGCGGTGTAATTGGTTTGGCCAAAATTGCCGTAAAGACCGGCTGCAGAAGTGGTCATCAAAATACGGCCATACCCTTTTTCTTTCATCACCGCAAAGGCCGGTCGGGATACATAATAAGCGCCGTTTAGGTGGACATCCAGAACAACCTGCCAGTTATCCGGCTCCATCTTCAAAAAGCTTTTGTCCCGCAGTATTCCGGCATTGTTGATGAGGATGTCCACAGTGCCGAAGGTGCCCAGGGCGCATTTGACGATATTTTGACCGCCCTCAGCGGTGGCCACACTGTCGTAATTTGCCACGGCTTCACCCCCAAGGGCTTTTATCTCAGCGACAACTTGGTCGGCCGGATTGGTAGATCCTTGTCCAGAACCGTCCCGGGCGCCGCCCAGATCATTGACGACCACCTTAGCGCCGCGGCGGGCAAGTTCCAGCGCATATATTCGGCCCAAACCAGCACCAGCGCCGGTGACGATTGCAACCCGGTCATCAAAACGGATTTCCACTTTGGGAATTTCACCGTATTCGAAAATCCCGTTGTCAATCACCACATCTTTGGTCTCCTCATTGATTACTTTCCACAAGGCTTTGCCCGGATCGGCTTTCCAAATGACCGTTTTGATAGGCATCCCAGGATACAAAGGTCTTTTAAACCGGCAATCCAACCGCCTGACCTTTTCCGGTTCTCCAGGGACGAGACTCTCAATCAGTGCCCGGCATGCATAGCCGTGTGTGCACAAGCCGTGCATAATCGGCTTTTCAAAACCTGCCATTTCAGCAAACTCCTGATCAACGTGCAGCTGAAAAACATCGCCGGATAGTCTGTAAATCAGCGGCTGGTCTTCGGTCGGTTTTCCTTCAACTACGAAATCCGGGTCCCGTTCGGGAAACTCAACTTCTTTGGCGGGTGCATTCTCTCCGCCAAAACCGCCATCCAGACGCGAAAAAACGGTGACAATACTGGTAAACAACTTATCCCCGTTGGAATGAAAGGTATCAAATTCAGCCACCACCAGCGCGCCTTTTTCGGTACCCTTGTCATAATAATGCGTAATTGCACCGTCCGTGGTTAAAGTTCCCTCAGTTGGAATCGGTCTGTGAAATATCAATTCCTGCTCACCGTGCAGCACACCAGCCAGGTTAACATTGCTGGTAGCTGCCAGCTGGGGCATAAAATCATACATGGTGGTGATGCCAAAGCTGGGTATCACCTTTAAATCTTTTTCATAGCAGTAGTCCAGATCAGAAAACCCCGCCCCTACGCCAAGGGCATATAGGACGGGGTCTTTCCAAGTATAATTCTTGGAAAACGGACCTATCTTTTTTCCGCCCGCTTCAAGGTTAAGCGCCATGTTCTACCTCCCGCTGATATTAGTTATTTGTTATTGGTTATTTGTTATCCGCAAATCGTAGAATTGACACCTGTAACGTGTGCCCAATAAGCACGAACGAATAACTTATAACGAATAACTCCTAATGCGTGACTATCTGAAGCTTCAAAATATTGCAAAAAAAATTTTATAAACTGAATCCTTCAGGTCTTGCCTTCTTTTTCCGCCGTAAAGGCCGGCACCAGGATAAATTTTAAGGTTTCTTTGACCACCTGCACATAGTCTGTGTGATTGGTGTCGAGCATCGGTCGAAAAAAATTCTCCGCAGATATGAAATTTAAAACCGTATTCCATACGGCCAAAATTCGGGCCCGGGCCTGGACTGAAATTTGTTTTTTACTCGGCGCCAATTTCATGGCAACGGCAATATTGGCAATATGCTCAGACATTTTAATATCGAGTATGACGCCGTTGGGAGTTTTGTTAAAATAACCGTAAAGAATTAAATTGGGGACTTCCGGATTGGAAAAAAGATAGTCGCACATCATGTCCAGGGCGATTTCTAACCGCCGGGCCAATGATTGACCGCTGACCTCGCGTTCAATTTCATTTAACTTGAGCTGAATTTCATCACCGACATCCTCGAGCACGGCCTCATATAAATCCTGTTTTTCACCCCAGTGATAATAAAGGGTCGATATATCGATTTCCACATCCTTGGCAATCATCCGGGTGGTTGTATTGTTGTAGCCATATTCACCGAAAATAAGGCGTGCGGAGGAAAGGATCCTGGCTTTCATTGAATTGGGATTCCGGCGCGCTTTTTCAAGAGGAGACGGCATTCATTAGGCTCCCATTTTATAAACGGTTGTGGATAACAGTAAAATTCTGTAGAAGAATAGACGAATGGTAGAAAATTACATCTGCCCCATCAAACATATTCAAAGATATGTTTCCATCAAATGTTGGAAACACATTATCGATATTCATTTTTTATGTCAAGTCCTTAATTTTGCCGCTTTATTTTAATATGAAACTTCGAAAGAGATTCTGATAAGCAGAACAGTGAGAGGATTGAATCCACTTTGGCGGATTCATCGGTGTGAGAAGGAGACAGCTGGTGAAACTCATAATATTTGTTAATAAGATATTCTTTGAAGACTAATTGGTAATCGCTTTGCCAATTTTTTCCACAGCCCATTCTACTTGCTTCTTGTTAATGACCAGCGGTGGTGCAAAACGAATGATGTTGCCGTGGGTCTCCTTGCAAAGCAACCCCATTTTCTGTAGATTTTCGCAGTACTGACGGGCGCCGCCGGCCTCCGGGTAAAACTCAAGTCCGATCATCAAACCCTTACCTCTGACCTCTTTGATCAGTGGATGCGAAATCTGTTTAAGGCCGTTCAAAAATAATGCCCCCATCATAGCAGCGTTTTCAATGAGACCTTCCTCCAAAAGGACCTTCAACGCTGCCCGGGCAATTGCGCATGCCATCGGATTGCCACCGAAAGTCGAACCGTGGTCGCCGGGTTGAAGCACATTCATGACCTCGGCGTTGGATAAAACAGCAGATACGGGATAAAAACCTCCAGAAAGGGCTTTTCCGATTAAAGTCAGATCGGCCACGATATCTTCGTGTTCCTCTGCCAGCAACTTGCCTGTACGTCCTAGCCCGGTCTGAATTTCATCCAGAATCAGGACGATTTGGTATTTTTCACATATGGATTTCACTGCTTTAAGGTATCCTGCCGGCGGAATGACAACCCCAGCCTCGCCCTGTATCGGCTCCAGCAAGAAGCCCACGGTGTTAGGTGTGACAGCTTTCTCCAGTGCCTCTACATCACCAAAGGGAATCAACTTGAAGCCTGGCGTGAAGGGACCGAATCCATCGCGTGAATTCGGATCCGAGCTGAAGCTGATGATTGATATGGTCCGGCCATGGAAGTTATTTTCACAGACAATAATCTCGGCTTGGTCATCGGCAACTCCTTTGACTGTATAGCCCCACTTGCGAACCGTTTTGATGGCGGTCTCCACGGCCTCAGCACCGCTGTTCATCGGCAAAACCTTGTGAGAGCGAGTCATTTCACAGATATCCTGGTAAAAAGGTCCGAGTTGATCGTTACGAAAAGCTCGCGAGGTCATATTTAACTTCCGGGCCTGATCCATGAGCGCCTGCATGATTTTCGGATGGCAATGTCCTTGGTTGACCGCAGAGTATGCAGACAAACAGTCCAGATATCGATTTCCGTGGATATCCCAAACCCAGACCCCTTCACCTCGGCTCAGCACCACATCAAGTGGTTTATAATTGTGGGCACCGTATTGATTTTCAAGCTCAATGTATGGGTTGAAAGTCATATAGTCTCCTTCATAAAATATACATCGGTCGTTTCCAGATTATATTTAGCTGACAGTCGTCACCTTGTTGATGGTCCCCGGCGGAGATCAATGCATCGATAATCGCACTGGAGTCCAAACGAACCGCTAAAAAAAAGACGCAAGACCAATTGTATTTTTCGAAAAAACATTCGATAAACTCGGTATTCGAGAGGGCTGGTCATCGCTGCTGGTCTTGGAACAAAAACACCTACGCCGACTTATACGATGATAATAGATTTCGGATAATTTAGAAAACGGGCAAGCTATGGACGCCTTACAATGCATTCCGTTGAAAGAAAGAACGACAGGCTTGTGATCGTGTGGATTGAATTTAGAGTCTCGGATTATTTGCCATGGCTCTCAAGTTATCCGAGTGTATATTGGCTATTCCTCCTTTTTTTCCATTTCATTTAAAACTTTGGTTAGCGTGGTGTTTATCGTCAGCAGGGAATGTTTGATGTCGTTTAGCTGCCGAACAATATTTTCTTTATCGCCGCTGCTGGGTGACAATTTAATAGTTCCGCCCCCGATTTTACGGGAGATATCGTCCAATCGAATACCGATGGTGACAATAAAATATAGCAGGAGGATAAACGCGAAGTTCTCCTCCTGCCAATAGAGAAACCGCCAGCCGAAGATGATGACGATTAAAAAAATAATGCTGGTAGATATATAGGGGCGATCGATGATCCACTTTTTCATTTAGGATTCTCTCTCTTCGTCTCTGAGCACGCGGCGCAGAATTTTACCGACGTTTGAAACCGGCAGGGCATCTCTGAACTCGACAATTTTGGGTCGTTTGTAACCGGCCATATTGTCCTTGCAAAATTCTAAAATTTCTTCCTCAGTGGCAGTTTCGCCGGGTTTGAGCTGGATATAGGCTTTGACTGTTTCTCCGCTCTTTTCGCTTGCTACTCCCACCACTGCCGCAAGAGCCACCTTGGGATGAGTGAAAAGAATATCTTCCACATCCCGCGGGTAAACATTGAATCCCCCCACCAGTATCATGTCTTTTTTACGATCGGTGATCAAAATATAGCCCTCGTCATCGACATGGCCGATATCACCTGTCAGAAAATATCGCTGCCCATCTATCTCGCGAAACACCTTTTCATTTTCGTCCGGCTTTTGCCAGTAGCCTTGCATCACTTGGGGACCGCAGATGGCAATTTCTCCATCTTCACCCTGGGGCAGTTCGCTCAGCCCGGTATCGATGTCCAAAATTTTAATATCGGTGCCTGGTATGGGAAAACCGATAGTTCCGATCCTTCTCTGCTCTATGTTTGTCGGGTTGACCGAAGCGATGGGAGCGGTTTCGCTCAATCCATAGCCTTCAAAAATAACGGCACCGGTTTTATCTTCAAACTGCCGGCACACCTCCGGCGGCAGCGGAGCACCGCCGGAGAAACATCCCATCAGTGAACTCAAATCGTATTGGTCAAGTTGGGGATGGTTCGTGAAGGCAACAAAAATCGTCGGCACCGCCGGCATGACAGTCGGTTTGTGCTTCTGAACGATTTTCAGCACCTCGGTAAACGGCGGATTTCCCGCCCGGGGATCCGGCACACATATGAGCCTGCTGCCGCTGGAGCAAGCCGACAGCAAGGCGCAGGTCATGCCGAAACTATGGTACCAGGGCAGAACGCCTAAATATGTATGAAATCCACCCTTGCGTGGTTTCTCCGGCTTGGCGCCAGGTTCATGAACCAGGCGGATCCACTCGTTTGAACTTTTCAGATCGTAGGTGAAATTGGTGTGCGTCAGCGCTGCCCCCTTGGGCACACCCGTTGTCCCGCCAGTATAAATAATCAGGGCCAGGTCTTCAACCGGATTGATATCCGTCACAGGTGGTTGGGGCTGAGCCGAAGCAACCACATCATCAAAGAAAAGATGACCGGCTTCGTGACGCTGAGCCTGCGGAATCTTGCCCAGCAATCCGCCGATAAGTGCTTTGACTTTCGGCAGATAAGACTTGACCCCGCAAATGACAACCGTGTCCACCTCGCTATCTTTGACGGCCTCAACAGTGGTCGGATAAAACTGGGGATGATCCATGCAAAATACCACCTTGGCCCCGGCGTCATTAAGCTGGTAATTCAGTTCGTTGGCCGTATACAAAGGATTGCAGGTGACGCATACCGCACCGGCTTTAAGAATGCCGAAAAATATGGCCGGATAATGGGGAAGATTGGGCAGAAAGATTGCCACCCGATCCCCTTTTTGAATACCGCGGGAAGCTAAAAAGTTAGCCACCCTGTCGGCGGTATCCTTTACCTGGGCAAAGGTTCGTGTGGCGTCATTGAAAATGGTGTAAACCAGATTGGGGTAGGCCTGCGCAGATTCATCAAGAACGGAAAACAGTGGCTTCTCATAATCTGATACCTCATGGGAAACGCCCTCGGGCCAGTTGGGTGTGGGCCAGGTTTTGGCAGCCATAATAGCCTCCTTGAGCTGATGGTTAATAACTCAACTATTTAATTCGAGGTTACCGGAATCAAAGTCGTTTTTTTCTTCCTGTATGCTAATTACGGCAGCTACAGAGTTGTTCTCAATATCCTAAAGTTTCTCAGAGCTACACGGCTTTAGGGTGGATATAGATTATGACGTTACGGCGCGATTGATATCATTGCGGCAGTGGGCCACCCCAACCAGGTAATACATGCTTTTCGAATCATAGTATTTTGAGTCAGGTGAAGATTTGATTGCCGGGGCAGTATATTGAAATCCACCGTAGGTGTCAAATGAGAAAGCAGGTGAAAATCTAGAATTGGTCTGAAAACTCGACTTGAATGACTTCATAAAGCTTTTGGCCGATAGCCTGACCAAGATCGATGAACTGGGGGCCATATTTTTTTCCGGTTGGCGTCCTGAAGGTGGCTTTAATTTTTTCAAGTCCTTCCATTCCCCGGGGGTACCGAGCTATAAATTTGGACAAGGGTGGATTATAGAATGATATCATGTCCCATAAAGTGTCCGTAAAATTATCGGGCCCCCAACGAAATTTATCAGCATCGTATAGACAGTCTGAGGCCATTGCACCTTCGGGCGTGGTAGCAATCATATTTTTAGAAAAAGCCTCGTGATTGTGGATCGCCCGACAAACGTCTTCAATTTCAGGGGGGGAAAGGGGAGAATTTTTGAGTATTTCTCGCGCATGTGCCGCGCCCAGTTTGGCGTGTTCTCTTTGTTTACGCTTGATATCGTGCAATAGGCCGGCAGATTGAACAACTCGCATTCCACGCTCCAGAGTGGACCGGTTGCAACCGGCATCCTGTACCTCTATATTCAGTAGGGCGCCAGCGTCGATGGTTACCTTGAGGGCATGTTGCAGACCGTGTCCAAACGTATCATCCAGGTGGTTGGCGACAAACCGGTTCAGTTTTTTCATTGCCGGATCGGTTTTAAGAAAACGCTCGGAAAATTCACATGCAGCAGACTCGTCTCGATAAAAATCCGGGAGTGGAAAGGTTGATACAATTTGGCGGGCACGCTCGCGCAGACGAGCATAAATCGGTTGCATGTTATAATGGAATCCAACGGGCAGACCTGGTTCAGTTTACGACGCTTGTGGCTTGGCAAGCCGAAACAGAACCAGGTGTTTCAATTTAGGCGTTAGTTATCCTTCAACGAGGCCAAATGGCTCACCACACACTTTCCAACGATTATTTTCTTTGACCAGGGTCAAGGTCTCTTCGACGTGATGGGTTTCTCCAAGGGAAAATATCTTTGCAACAAGAGCAAACACAGGATTGACGGCCCGTCTGCGAGTACCGCTTATGCGAACCTCAGCCACATTATCTTCCATCATCTGGATTTCTGTTTCTATGTGAGACAGGGCCATTTTCATCCAGCTGACATCAAATCCCTCGGATCTGGCCTGGTCGGCCACGCGGGCAAGATAATCGTCAACGACATCACTTTCCCCATCTTCGGTGATTTCACTGCAAAGATGCTCCCCAATATCGGTACTAAGCTTGAAATACGCCTTGGAAAAATCCACCGCTGCCTTGCCGGGCGACTCGTGGCGATCTGCCAATATCAGCACAATTTGAAGTATGAAAGCCACAAAAATGACAGCCGCTATCTTTGGGATTTTACTGTTGCCGACCATTTACGCTACCTCCTTGTTGAACCGTCGTATCTGGATATTTTATCCGTTTAACGGTGCTCAGATACCATGGATCAGCGTCTATGACAAGAATTTTTACCGGAACCGAAATGCGACTTCAATTTTGTAAACATCACTCACCAAACCGGGTCCCCGATTCAATATATCATTTTCCTTCAATAACAATGTCAGTGGCGGGCAATTGATAAAATTTTCGGGTTTATTGTGACCTGCTCATGTGATAGTTGTATCGTCATTTCAGTTCGAATGTCGTACATCAGTGATCGATCAATCCAAGGCCCACACAAGTGAATTTTTGCAAAGGGCTTGATCAATGAGGCGAGTGAATATGGTAGAAAAAAAGGATACCCTGATACGTCACATTATGAATGCTTTTGTGTATAGTTTGGCCGGATTGAGGGCGGCCTGGAAAAACGAACTGGCGTTTCGCACGGAGACAATCGTAATTTTAATTTTTATCCCCCTGGGACTTTGGCTCGGAAGATCTGCAGCCGAAAAGGCATTGCTGACTGCATCCTGCCTGCTGATTCTGATCACTGAATTGCTGAATTCCGCTTTGGAGGCGGTGGTAGATCGCATCGGGCCGCAGCAGCACGAATTGTCCAAACGTGCCAAGGATATAGGATCCGCAGCGGCATTCATCAGTATGATCGCAGCGGCTGTGGTATGGGGTGTGATTATCTTCGGACGTTTTTTATAAGGAGAGGTATATGCAGACAACAGAAATACCGCCACATGCTCAGATGATGAAGTTTATCCTTGGCAAATGGATCAGCAAACCCATTTATGTTGCGGCTCGGCTCGGTATCGCCGACCTATTGTCCGAAGGCCCTAAAAGCATTCAAGAACTTGCCCAAATTTGCAGCACCCACGAGGTATCTCTTTACCGGCTTATGAGAGCTCTGGCATGTTTGGGTATCTTTCGCGAAACTGATGATGGCATGTTTGGATTGACACCCATGGCGGAATGCTTAAAAACGGATGCTTTGCGCCCCATTGCTTTGATGATGCACTCTCCCTGGCATGACGCAGCATGGGATCATCTGCTTGATAGTGTTAGAACCGGTGAACCAGCATTTGATAAGATTCATGGCAGGCCGATCTTTGAGTGGTTTGCAAACAACCCCGCGGCAGAAAAGATCTATAACGACGCAAATGCGATAAAGGCCGCTACCTCCCATCGTGCAATCGTCGACGCTTATGATTTTTCTGGATTGAGCTCGTTGATCGACATCGGCGGCGGCAACGGCGCCTTGATGGTTGAAATTCTCAAAGCCAATCCATCATTGAATGGTGTCGTCGCCGACCGGTCCTCGGTGGTTGAAAGTGCCAAGGAATACATTCGCAAACAGGGCTTTGAATCTCGATGCACGACTGTTGCTTGTGATATGTTTGTTGAAATTCCTGCCGGTGGCGACGCTTGCTTAATGTCCCACATCCTGCATGATTGGGATGATGATGAGTGTCTGGTAATTCTCAAAAATTGTTACGCTGGCATGCGCCCCGGTTCGAAGCTTCTGATAATCGAAGCAATTATACCGACCGGTAATGAATTTTCAGTTGCAAAGCTAATGGATTTGGAAGTGTTAATTATGGGGGGTGGCCGGGAACGTACTACGGCAGAATTCGGTGACTTATTTAAAGCCGCCGGTTTTAAATTTGCAAAGATTGTTCCCACGACCGAAAGCATTGCGATCATCGAAGGCGTTCGAGCGCACTGACGCTAGTAC
>JAAUYD010073621.1_pt1 | contig 11096 bp, 14 predicted proteins | sample 7278101 | NCBI WGS metagenome assembly JAAUYD01 (sample SAMN14350128, study PRJNA611818) | marine sediment metagenome | isolation source: surface marine sediment (0.6m) | place: French Polynesia: Moorea | collected 2018-08
GATCTGGTCCAGGCGCTGATCACCGGGGTCGAGGCCGCGGCCGCGGACGACGAGGTTCGCGTCGTCTGCATCACGGGCGCGGGGGACGCCTTCTGCGCGGGCGCGGACCTCAAGGAGCGCCGCCCGAAGGACGGCGCGCCGCGCCCGAGCGCCGAGGACCAGGTCGTCCGCCTGGTCTCCGCCATCCGCATCGACTGCGAGAAGCCCGTGGTCGCCGGCGTGAACGGCATCGCGATCGGTGCGGGCCTCGCGCTCGCCATGTGCGCGGACATGCGGGTGGCGAGCAGCCGCGCCCGCTTCCACCCGGGCTACGCGCGCGCCGGCAGCTCACCCGACTGCGGGCTCTCGTGGACGCTGCCCCAGGCCATCGGCCACGAGCGCGCGATGCGCTTCCTGCTCGACCCCCAGATGATGGAGGCGGACGCCGCGCGGGCGCTGGGCCTGGTCGGCGACGTCGTTCCCGCCGAGGCGTTCGAGGACTCGCTGGGCGCGTTCTGCCGGAAGCTCGCCGAGGTCGCCCCGCGGGCGGCGCGTCAGACGAAGCGCCTGGTCGTGCGAGCCGGCCTGCTCGACGGGCTCGAGACCCATCTCCGCGACGAGCTCAGCCTCGCCGCGCAGGCGCTGCGGAGCGAGGACGGCCGCGAGGCCGTGCGCGCGATCTTCGAGAAGCGCAAGCCCGTCTTCACGGGCCGCTAGGCGCCGTCGCCGCCGTCGTCCGGTTCTTCGCCGCCGGACCGGTAGCGGTTCCCGAAGGTCCGCTCGCGCCAGGCGAGCGCCGCCTTGAGACCGTCGCGCTGCGACCGTTTCAGGAACTCGTCGCCCTCGCCGCCGCGCCCCTTGCGTCCGTAGAGCCCCTGATCGCGGAAGCCCGAGAGCGCGAGCAGGTCGACGCTCGAGGCGATCCCCGTGCGGAAGCCCATCACCTCGAACTGCCGGTTGATGCTGCGCTTGGTCAGCATGATCAGGTCGGTCGGCGTGAGCGCGATCTGCCGTGCCAGCTCCTCGGTGCGCTCCTCCAGACGTTCCGCGGGCACGCACTCCGAGGCCCAGCTCGCCTCGAAGGCCTCCTTCCCGCTCATGGGCTCGCACGTGAACATCGTGTACTTCGCGCGGGTCATGCCGACGAGCCACGGCAGGTACTGCAGATTGCCGGGCGACCAGTTGCGCCCGACCGGCCACCCGATCTTCGCGTCGTCGGCCACGACCCGGAGATCGCAGAAGCCCGCCAGCTCGGAGCCCCCGGCCAGACAGGCCCCATGGATCTGCGCGATGACGGGCTTCTGGAGGTCGAAGAGGGTCCAGTACACGCGCGCGTGCTCGAGATCGTAGGACTGCCAGAGGCGATCCCTCTCGGGGTGGATGTAGCCTCCGGGCGGCATGTTGCGCTGGCGCTCGCCCTTCTTGATGGGCGTGATGTCGTAGCCCGCAGAAAAGCACGGGCCCTGCCCCTTGAGGATCAGGACGCGGACCTCTTCGTCGAGCTCGAGCAGCTTCGCGGCCATCTCGATCTGCAGCAGGCGCTCGTAGCCGAGCGGGTTCCGCTTCTCGGGGCTGTTCAGGACGATGCGGCCGATCGGGCCGTCGCGCTCGATCTCGACGAGATCGAACTCGGGCTGCTCCACGTGCTCGCGCCGATAGGGAGGCGACCACTTCACCATCCGATGCGGCGGCTTCTCCTCGTCCGAGGCCATGTCGCCCCTCCTTGTGTGTGCCGATCGCGCCTACCGGATCAGCGGATCGCGAGGCAGGCCGAGCAGACGCTCGGCGATCTGGTTGCGGATGATCTCCGAGGTCCCGCCGCCGATCGACGCGCCCGTCATCGCCATGAGCCAGGTGCTGACGCGACGCTCGTCGCCTTCGCGCACGGCGGCTGCGGGACCGACCAGGCGGGCCGCAATGGCCGCCTTGGCCTGCGCGACGTCCGAGCCCAGCAGCTTCGTGACGTTCGCCTCGGCGCCGGGCTCGGAGCCCTCCACGGCCCGGATCACGCCGCGCAGGTTCAGGAGGGCGATGGACTCGGTCTCCGCGAGCGCGGCGCCGACCTCACGGGACGCGCCGGGGTCGTCGGGCGCGAACTTCGCGAGCAGCTCGAGGAGGTCCGGTCCCCCGGCGGCTCCCCCCTCGGCCCCTCCACCGATCGAGACGCGTTCGTTGCCCAGCGTGTTGCGCGCGACGGTCCAGCCCTGGTCGACGGGCCCGACCACGTCCTCGTCCGGCACGAAGACGTCGTCGAAGAAGACCTCGTTGAAGTGGGAATGCCCGGTGATCTGACGAAGTGGCCGCACCTCGACGCCATCCGCGTGAAGGTCGATCACCATCATCGAGATGCCCGCGTGCTTCGCGGCATCGGGGTTCGTGCGCACCGTGGCGAAGCCGTGGGTCGAGAAATGTGCGTTGCTGGTCCACACCTTCTGCCCCGTGACGCGCCACCCGCCGTCGACCTTCACGCCCCGCGTCTGCACGGCCGCCGCGTCCGAGCCCGCCCCGGGCTCGCTGAACAGCTGGCAGAACTCGATCTCGCCGTCCAGGCTGCGCCGAACGAAGCTCTCGACCTGCTCGGGGCTGCCGTTCTGCGCGATCGTGAGCGTGTTCCACCCGCTGATGCTGAGATCGGGCCGGCGCACGCTGCGGAACTCCTCCTCGATCGCGAGCTGCTCGATCGGCCCCGCATCGCGGCCCCAGGGCTTCGGCCAGTGGGGGACGAGGTAGCCGCTCTCGGCGAGCGCCTTGCGACGCTCCTCCTTGGGCAGGGACGCGACGCGCTCGGCCACGGCGCGCGCCTCCGCACGGTAGGCGTCCGCCTCGGCGGGGAGCGCGAGGCTCACCTTGGTGCGCGCGCCGCGCGTCATCGAGCGAACCAGGTCCTCGCGCGCCTCGCCCACGGGCCCGAGCAGCGACTCGAGGGCGACGGCACGCCGGAGGTAGAGGTGGGCGTCGTGCTCCCAGGTGTATCCGATGCCTCCGTGGACCTGGATGTTCTGCTTCGCACAGAACGCGAACGCGGGAAGCGCGAGGCTGCTCGCGACGGCCGCCGCGAGGTCGGCCTCCTGGGCCGAGAGATCCTCGCGCGCCGCGCCCCACGCGCCGGCCGTGGCCTGCTCCGTCGCGACGAGCATGTTCGCACAGTGGTGCTTGACGGGACCGAAGGTCCCGATGGGCCGCCCGAACTGCACGCGCTCCTTCGCGTAGTCGGTCGCCATCTCGGTGCAGGCGCGCGCTCCCCCGGCCGCCTCGGCGGCGGCGAGCGTGCGCGCCAACCGCACGAGTGTGCGCCGCGCCCCGGCCAGCCGGTTCGACGCCGCGACGTCGACGCCGTCGCAGCGAACCGAGGCCGCGCGGCGGCTCGGATCGAGGTTCTTCTGCGGGTCCACGGCCACGCCGGTCTGGTCGGGCGTGAGCAGCACGACGTCGTCGCCCGCCACGACGGCGAGGACGTGGGCGAGCTCGGCACCGAGCACGAGACCCGCCGAGCCGCGTACCCGCCCATCCGCCTCGGCCGAGAGAGCTCCGCCGAGGCCGACCGCGCCCACCACGGAGCCGTCCGCCAACCCGGGGAGCCACGCGTTCCGCGCGTCGTCGCTGCCACAGGCCGCGACGAGCGCGGCGAGCAGCGTGGTCGGCAGGAAGGGGCCCGGCGCCAGCGCGCCGCCCAGCGCCTCGAGCACGACCGAGAGCTCGGTCAGGCCGAAGCCCTGGCCCCCGTGGCCCTCGTCGACGTGAAGACCCATCCAGCCGAGCTCGGCCATCTCCTTCCAGAAGGCCGGGAGCCGGTCCTCGGGCGCATCGAGCAGCGCGCGCGCCTCGCTGCGGGCGCCCTTCTCTTCGAGGAAGGCCTGCGCCACGCGGGCGAGTTCGCGGTGTTCTTCCGTGAGGGCGATCGACATGAGCTCTCCAGCCGCGGCCCGCGGGCAGTCCGAGGCGTTCGCGTGCGCCGGAATACTATGATACTAGTTTTGCAGCTGCCACGAGGAGGATGGACGCGGATGAGCAAGAAGCGGGAGCCGGAGCGCGCCGCCATTCGCATCGCACGCAGGCTGGTCCAGGAGATCCGACGCCGGCGTCTGCGTCCCGGCACCCAGCTGGCCGCCGAGCATCGCATGGTCGAGGAGCTCGGGGTGGCCCGCGGCACCGTCCGGGAGGCGCTCCGCTTCCTCGAGCTCCAGGGCGCGCTGCGCATCAAGGCCGGGCCGGGCGGCGGCCCGGTCGTGTGCACCCCGGGCGCGAACCACCTGGCCAGCGTGCTCTCCCTCCACCTCCAGTTCGAGGATGCCTCGTTCCGCTCCGTGGTCGAGGCTCGCCGCTCGATCTACCCCGTGCTCGCGGCCGAGGCGGCGGAGCAGGCGAGCCCGGACGACCTCGCCCCTCTCCACGCGAGCGTCGCCAGGCTGCACGGCTGCGTGCAGGATGCCGACCTGTTCCGCGACGAGGCACGCACGCTCATGAACCTGATCGCGGGAGCATCCGGCAACCGGGTGCTCGCGATCCTCGTCGAAGCGCTGCACCGGATGTCCGGCGAGACCACGGACGTCTGGGACGAGAAGCAGCGGCGATCGGCGTTGCGCAGCTACGAGCGCGTCGTCCGAGCGATCGCGGACCGACGCGCCGACGAGGCCCGCGAGATCATGGCGACCTCCCTCGCGGCCGCGCTCCGCAGCTGGGAACGGACCGCCCCCGACGACCTCAAGCAACCCGTCGCGTGGCTCGACGCGAGCCACTGAACGCGACGTGACGAAGGAAGCCTCCATGGAGCTCTACGACGGACCCCTCTTCGACTGCGACAACCACTACTACGAGGCCGAGGACGCATTCCAGCGTCACGTGCCCCGCAAGATGCAGAAGCGCTGCGTGCAGTGGATCGAGATGGACGGCAAGCGCCACCACCTCGTCGCGGGCAAGATCAACTTCGCGGTCGGGAATCCGACCTTCGACCCGATCTCGAAGCCCGGAGTCCTGCGCGAGTACTACCGCGGCAACCCGAACGGCAGGACCTTCTCCCAGCTGGTCCGCTCGGGCCTCGAGCGACGTCCGCCCGAGTACATGGATCGCGAGGCCCGGGTCGAGCGCGCGAAGGAACAGGGCCTCGAAGGGGCCTGGCTCTTCCCGACGGCGGGCGTGCTCTACGAGCAGGCGCTGAGCCAGGACATCGAAGCGCTCTGCGTACTCACCGAGGGCTTCAACCGCTGGCTCGACGAGGACTGGGGGCTCGCGTACCAGGACCGGCTGTTCAGCGCGCCCTACATCACGCTCGCAGACGTCGACTGGGCCTGCGGCGAGCTGGACTGGGCGCTCGGGCGCGGCGCGCGCGTCCTCGTCATGCGACCGTCGCCCATCCTCACGCGCGACGGGTGGCGCTCGCCCTGCGACGAGCGCTTCGACCCCTTCTGGGCCCGCGTCAACGAGGCCGGCATCACGGTCGTCGCCCACGTCGGCAGCACCGGCTACACGGCGAACGGCTACGGCGGCAACTCCGCGCTCGACGCCCTCGGCGGCGGTCGGAAGCCCACCGTGGCGGGGCTGATCCCCGAGCGAGCGATCTACGACTTCCTGCTGACCTTCGCCTACGACAAGATGTTCGAGCGCTTCCCGAACCTGCGCATCGCGTCGGTCGAGAACGGCTCCGGGTTCCTGGGCGACCTGTTCGTGAAGCTCGAGCAGTCGAAGGAGCGGATGCGCTGGTACTACGACGAGGACCCGGCAGAGCTCTTCCGCCGGCATGTCTGGATCAACCCCTTCTGGGAGGACAAGCTTCCCGACGTGATCGAGCACATGGGCGCCGATCAGGTCATCTACGGCTCCGATTGGCCCCACATGGAGGGCATGGAGCACCCCCGCGACATCCTCGACGAGCTCGAGGGCGTCTCGTTCCCGGATCAGAAGAAGGTCCTCTACGAGAACAGCGCGGCCCTGAATCAGCTGCGGCCTGCCTAGCCGAGCCGCAGGCGGCCGCGCGCTGACGATTCGATAGCGTCGGGGCATGGCGAGGTGGACGCTCGAACGCATCACGAGCTCGAACTCGAAGGAGCTCTCGGCCTACGCCGCGGAACGCGCGGCGCTCGGCGAGGGCGGGGCGCTTCTCGTCGAGGCCGCGACGAATCCCGACGCCTACCTCGATCAGGTCCGCCGCTTCGCGGAGGGGATCGACCTGCCGCCGAAACGCGTCCAGGGCTTCGAGTACTGGCTGCTCGACGGCGATCGGATCCTCGGCAACTGCCGGATCCGGCCCGTCCTCATTCCCGAGATCGAGCTCGACGGCGGCCACGTCTCCTACGACGTGCGGCCTTCGGAGCGCGGCCTGGGCCATGGCCGCGAGCTCCTGCGCCTCGCGCTGATCGAATGCCGACGGCTCGGTCTCACGAGCGTGCTGCTCACGACGGCTCCCGAGAACGAGCCTTCGCAGCGGGTCATCCGCGCCAACGGCGGGGTCGAGCTCGACCGACCGATCTCGCCCTTCGACGGGAAACGCCAGATCCGCTGGCGCATCGAGCTCTAGGGGAACGGAAGCGCCCATGTGGATTCGTCGCCCCACCGATTCGGAGATCGCCAGACGGCTCGCTGCCCGCGAGGTGGGTTTCAGCCATCGCGAGGTCGGCGCCACACGGAGCCGCGAAGCGCCGAGGGGCTACCGGCACGACGTCCGCGAGTTCGCGATCGGCCAGGGTCGCCCCGTCTTCGAGAGAGCCTGCGACGCGCTCTTCGCGTGGAGGCACTTCGACGTCCCGTGGCTGGAACTCCTGGGAGGAGACAGGCCCGCGGAGCCGGGGCAGGTCGTCGCGACGCTCACGCGTGTGGTCGGCCTCTGGTTCCTGAACCCGTGTCGGGTCGTGTACGTCGAGCCGCTCTCCGCAGGTGCGGCAGAGGCGGCGTTCGCCTACGGCACCTTGCCGGGACACGCCGTCTCGGGCGAGGAGCGCTTCTCGGTCCGGCTCGATTCGGAGACCGGGCTCGTCACCTACCGACTCGAGGCCTTCTCGCGCCCGGCGCGCATCGCGCCTCGACTGGGAGGGCCGCTCTTGAGACGAATCCAACGCCGCTTCGCGGAGAGCTCCGCGGAGGCCCTGCGCGCGGCGTCGCGCGGAAATGCCGCCCAGGGCGTCGTCGCAGTCGGCCCGAGGGACCCACTCCACCGAGGCGCGCCGGCGACGGGATCCGGACGGGAGTAGGATGTCTCTCATGAGCAGGCTTCACACTCACCGAGACGCACGAGCCTTCGCCGAGCTCGTCGCGATCCCGATGGGCGCGACCTCGCGCGCGCGCTAGCCGTGGCGAGTCGGAAGGCTCAACGCCTGAAGAAGCTGCTCGGCCTCGCCGAAGCGCTGCCCGAGATCGAGATCTCGGGGGAGCAGCACCTCGCGTTCCGCATCCGGAAGAAGACCGTCGCCTACTACCTGGACGACCACCACGGCGACGGCATCGTCTCGCTGTGCTGCAAGGCCACACCCGAGCAGCAGAAGTCGCTCCTCGCCGAGGATCCCGAGCTCTACTACGTGCCCGCGTACCTCGGCTCGCGGGGATGGGTCGCGATCCGCCTGGACCGACCCAAGGCCGAGTGGGGACGGGTCGCCGACCTGCTCTTCGAGGCCTACCGCGCGCAGGCCCCGCAACGACTGGCCCGCCAGCTCGACTGAGGCGCGCCCGCCTGCGAATCCCCCCCGACCCCGAAGAGGACGCCATGCCCATCGCGAGCTTCGATCACGTCGCCCTGCCCTCCCGGAATCCCGAGGAGCTGATCGCCTTCTACGGCTCGCTCGGCTTCCGCGTGCCCGACGTCGAGGCCTGGCGTGCGTCGAAGGTGCCCTTCTTCTCGATCTTCTTCGGCGACCAGAAGATCAACGTCCATGCGCCGCCCATGTGGCAGAACCCGGACTTCGCGCTGCGGGGGCCGAGCGCGTCGCCCGGCTGTGGCGACCTCTGCTTCGTCTGGGAAGGCGGCGCCGCCGCCCTGCACGCGCTGCTGGACGAAGCCGGCATTCCCGTGATCGCGGGCCCGGTCGAGCTCGAGGGCGCTCGCGGCCGCGGCACGAGCGTCTACGTGCGCGACCCGGAGGACAACCTGCTCGAGTTCATCGTCTACGACTGAACGGCGTTCGGGTCGTCCGCGCGCGAGGCGACCATGAGCACGCAGGGTCCGGCTTCGTCGTCGAGCGTGGCGCGGCGCTCGAAGCCGGCCTTCTCGAGCGCCCGGCACGACGGCACGTTGGCCTCGAAGGGACCGGCCGCGACGAATCGCCATTCCGGGTGCCGCGGGAACGCCACGTCGCGCACGAAGGCGCGCAGCATCGACGAGCCAAGCCCGCGACCTCGCTTCGCTTCCCTCGCCACGAGGTAGTCGATGGCTCCGGTCTCCGCGAGGTCGAGGTGTGCCCGCCAGTGGTACGCCTCGCCCTGGGCCTCGCTCGACGCGGCGTAGCACTGCAGCCAGCCGATCGGTTCGCCCTCGTGGAGCGCGATCCAGTGCTCGATGGCGTCCGTGCGGCCCGAGCCGTAGCGCTGCACGACGGCGGGCCAGGAGACGTCCCTCCCCTCCCACCACTCGACGACGGCAGGGTCGGACAGCCATCCGTGCATCCGGCGCAGATCCCCGTCCTCGAGGGGCCGGAAGCGGATCTCCGCCGTGGCTTCCGAGGTGGCAGCTGTGGAGCGCGGGGGTCGTTCGGACGGCACGCGGCGAGTGTAGACTCTGCGCCTGAACCCGTCGTCCGTGGCGCCGCGCCCGAACGCCACGCGAGGAGAACCCATGCGAGTCCTCAAGATCCTGGGCGGCGCCGTCGCGGCGCTGGTCGTCGCCGTCGCCCTCCTGTTCCTGGTTGCGCGTTTCTCGGACGGTCCGATGGGACTGATTCCGGGCGGACCGCTGGCTGCGGGAGAGCTCGTGGCGACACCCGCGGACTGGGCGTTCGCGGCGGCCATCGACACGATCGAGATGCAGCTCGCCGACGATTCGACGTCGCGCACGACCTGGATCGTGGTCCGCGAGGGAAGCGCCTTCATCCCGTGCAGCCTCGCGTTCCCGCCCGGCAAGGACTGGCACCACCGTGCGGACGCCGACGGCGCCGCCATCCTCCGGATCGACGGCTCCCGGTACTCCGTGAGCCTGGATCGAGTCCAGGATCCAGCGCTCGAAGCGGAGCTCAAGTCGATCGTGGCCGCCAAGTACGACGCCGTCCCGCCCGGCGACGGGGGCACCTGGTTCTTCGCCGTCACGCCTCGGTCCACCTAGGAGACGCCCGTGGGCGTGCAGCGAATCCGGAACCCCGAGGTCGCCGCGGCCTTCGACGCCTACCCGCCGGCGTTCCGCAAGAAGTTGCTCGCGCTGCGGAAGCTCATCCTCGAGACGGCTGCGGCCACGGAAGGCGTGGGCGAGATCGAGGAGACGCTCAAGTGGGGCGAGCCCGCCTACCTGACCTCCGAGACGAAGAGCGGCAGCACGATCCGCATCGACTGGAAGGCGCGGGATCCGGATCGCTACGCGATGTACTTCCACTGCCAGACCAGCCTCGTCGCCGACTTCCGTGAGCGTTTCGGGGACCGGCTCCGCTGCGAGGGCAACCGCAGCATCGTCTTCGAGAAGGACGAGGCCCTCCCGACCCAGGTGTTGGCCACGTGCATCGCGGCGGCCCTGACCTATCACCGGGCGAAGAAGAGCCGGCGCTGACTCCCCCTCGCCCTGGAGCTGCACGATGACGACACCCCCGCTGCCCTGGGAGGGCGGCTGCCTCTGCGGCGAGGTCCGCTATCGGCTGACCGAAGACGCCCTCGGGCTGCACGTCTGTCACTGCACGAACTGCCAGCGCATCACCGGCAGCGGCTTCCTGATGTCGATGCCGGTCCATCGGCGCGCGCTCGAGGTGGTGCGCGGCACGACGCGGCTCTTCGCGTTCACGACGGAGGACGGCCTCGCGAAGCGCGACCACCGCTGCGCGGCCTGCGGTGGCCCCGTCTGGAGCGAGACCCGATTCCCCGACGTGCTCGCCGTACAGGCGGGCACCCTCGACGACACGAGCTGGCTGCGGCCTGCCGCGCACATCTGGACGCGCAGCGCGCAGCCCTGGGTCGAGATCCCGGCGGATGCGCTTCGCTACGAGGGACGGCCCGACGCCGATCTGCGCCTCGTCCGCGCCTGGAAGAGCCGACCGGGAGCCTGATCAGTCCGCGTCGCGCGCCGACTGGCAGGAGCGGACGACGCCTTCGACGACCGCGCGGACCTCGAAGTCCATGAGCTGCGACCAGTTCCCGCACTCGACGTCCAGGCGGAAGCGCAGGCCCGCCCGGCGCGCGGTCTGGCAGCGGGCCTCGGCCGGAGAGCCCGCGTCGCGCCGGGCCGCGTGCTGCAGCACGTCCTCCTTGGCGCCCTCGGAGAGCCGAAGCCACTCGCCGCAGAAGGCACGGCTCCTCGACTCGGTCGCCGGAGGCGGCAGGACGAGGGAGCTCGCGAGTGCGAACCCGAGCGACCAGCTGGCGAGAGACATGAGAGCACCATAGCGTTCGCACGTCGTGCGGCCGGATCGCCGCGCCGCGGGGGGTGCCGAGTCGTGGCGGACAACATCGAGATCAAGGCCCGGCTCGCGCCGGACCGACGCGAGGAGGTCCGGGATCGCGCGCTCGCTCGCTCGCCCGAGGCCCCGATCCCGCTCCGGCAGAAGGACACCTTCTATCGGGTGCCCACGGGCCGCCTCAAGCTGCGCGAGTTCGGGGACGGAACCGGCGAGCTGATCGCTTACGAGCGGCCCGACCAGGCCGGGCCGAAGCACTCGTCGTACGTCCTCGCCCCCACCAACGAGCCCGCGGCGCTGCACGAGGCGCTCGCGCGGAGCGTGGGCGTGCGCGGCGTCGTCGAGAAGCGGCGCGAGGTCGTGCTGGTGGGTCAGACGCGCGTCCACCTCGACGAGGTCGAGGGCCTCGGGAGCTTCGTCGAGCTCGAGGTGGTCCTCGAGGGTGGCCAGTCACACGCCGACGGCGAGGCCATCGCCGCGGAGCTCATGCGGGCGCTCGGCATCGACGACGCGGAGCTCCTGTCGGGCGCCTACATCGACCTGCTCGAAGCGCAGCGAACCTGACGACACAGTGCCGCGTTCGTTGGCGCCGCATGCGGCGACAAC
>JAAUYD010001305.1_pt1 | contig 11091 bp, 8 predicted proteins | sample 7278101 | NCBI WGS metagenome assembly JAAUYD01 (sample SAMN14350128, study PRJNA611818) | marine sediment metagenome | isolation source: surface marine sediment (0.6m) | place: French Polynesia: Moorea | collected 2018-08
AGCAACTTAGTCGGAACGGCAAATATACTAGAAGGATGCCGCCACAATGGAGTTAAACATCTGGTATTTGCCTCTTCTAGCTCGGTGTATGGAGCAAATAAAAAACAACCTTTCTCAGTAAGTGATAATGTAGACCACCCTTTAAGTCTATATGCAGCAACGAAAAAATCTAACGAACTAATGGTTCACAGTTACAGTCACTTATATAATATCCCAGCCACAGGTTTGCGTTTCTTTACTGTTTACGGTCCCTGGGGTCGTCCCGATATGGCTATGTTTATTTTTACTAAAGCCATTCTAGAAGAACGAGAACTCAAGGTCTTTAACTACGGAAAAATGCGCCGAGATTTTACTTATATAGATGACATAGTTGACGGCATAATTAGAGTACTAGATAAAATTCCTCAACCAAATCCCAATTGGTCGGCATTAAATCCCGACCCCAGTATCAGCTCTGCTCCCTACAAAATTTATAATATTGGCAATAATAAGCCAGTTGAATTGCTCCATTTTATCGAAGTAATAGAAGCATCTACGGGTAAAAAAGCAATTAAAAATCTATTACCTCTTCAACCAGGAGACGTGATCGAAACCTATGCCGATATTGAAGATTTAACCAGAGATACGGGTTTTACACCCCAAACTCCAATAGAAGTAGGAATTCCCCGTTTCGTAGATTGGTATCGCTCCTACTATAAAATTTAGTATCTTCGTTGCGGTCTTTCGGGAACTATAGATATAACTCCCAGAAAAGTCTTCTGCTCGTCTACATAACACCTGAATAAAAGATGTTTTCTATATATATACTGACCTATAATGAAGAAATAGATATTGCTGAAGCGATCGAATCAGCAATGCTCAGCGACGACGTAGTTGTAGTAGATTCTTTTAGTAGGGATCTCACCGTAGAAATAGCATCGAGCTATCCCGTGCGCGTAGTTCAGCACGAGTTTGAAAGTCACGGAAAACAGCGTAGCTGGATGCTAAAAGAAGTTCCCACTAAATACGAATGGGTTTATATTTTAGAGGCAGACGAGCGAATGACAAAAGAGCTATTCGCCGAATGTCTAGAAGCCATACAAAGCACTGAAGCGATCGGCTATTATGTAGCAGAACGGGTGATGTTTATGGGAAAGTGGATTCGCCGCAGCACCCAATATCCCCGCTATCAAATGCGTCTGTTTAAAAAAGGAAAAGTATGGTTTACTGACTACGGTCACACAGAGAGGGAAGTATGCGACGGATTGACTGGCTTTTTAAAGGAAACTTACCCTCACTATACTTGTAGCAAAGGATTGAGTCGTTGGATTGAAAAGCACAATCGCTATTCGACAGATGAAGCAGAAGAAACTATACGTCAGCTCGATCGCGGAAATATTAATTGGCGAAATTTATTTTTGGGTAGCACCGAAATAGAAAGAAGAAGAGCATTAAAAGACTTGTCATTACGTTTGCCTTTAAGACCAATAATACGTTGGATCTATATGTATTTTATTCTTGGCGGGATCCTAGACGGACGAGCGGGATTTACTTGGTGTACTTTACAAGCTTTTTACGAATATCTAATCCTGGTTAAAGTACGAGAAATTAGACTTTTACAGCGTCCCCAAGAAAAAAGAACCCCCGAAAAGCTAACTGCAAAACAAATTTAAAATTCACAATTTACGTTAAATCTGGTCATGTTATATTTTTCCCAACTATAATATGCGTTTGTTAGTCGCAGAAGCATCCTAAACACTTAGTACTAAGACATTATGGTTAGTAAATTTATCGTCTATGTATGTCCTGTTGGCGAGCTAGGCGAACAACTAGAAACTTATTTTCAAAAAAGTCGCGAGGTGTGCGGTGTGAATACAGCCCATAAATATATGCCTCACTGTACTTTAACAAGTTTTTTTGAAGATGAAACAACTGCGATTCCAACGTATATTCAATCTCTAGATCGTTCGTATAACAAAGCACTCCCCAACCGAACTCAACCCGCTCTCGTCATTGCTGACTTACAATTCAAGCCAGACTGGCACGGTTTTGAATTAGAATCGCCTTGGGTCAGAGAAATTATTATTGATTTTGTTCGCAGAACCCATTCCCCAACTCAAAGGGAAAAATTGCGCTCCAAAGAATGGCTGCATCTGAGTTTGGCTTATGACTTTCAACCTCGACTATATAAAACTTTGGTCGAAATAGCCCAAGAAACTGTCGATCCTAAAGCTTCTGTAAACTGGGAATTGCGCTTTTACGAACGACATCCTGACTGGTCTTGGACTTGTCATAAATCGTGGAAACTCGATTGAAGATCGGACTGGCTTTGAGGTGTGGAGTTTAGGGTGGAGGCGATCGAGGGAGCGATCCGCTACGCGGTGCGCGCGATTTAAGGTAGATCGTCTAAACTAAGTCTTGTTCTCGAACGAGACGCTTCTCTTTTAATTGTTCTAGTCTCTGTTGGGTGTGGATGAGTTCCTGAGAGTAATAATGCATTTTTTCTGAGTCATTACTGAGATCGAGTTTTTTCAATTGTTGGAGACAATAACTGCGATATTTTTCACAAGCTACATATTCTAGAGTAGCGATCGCGCTTTTAATAACTATAGGAAGACGCAAAATATCTTCTGTTTCTAATTTCTCTTTTTTGTCAATTGTTGCGTTGAGATACAGTAGATGAGATATCTCACTCATTTGTTTGGAAAAATTAATGGTGCATTCTTGTAATTGAGAAAGTAATTTATTGGAAAGATCTTTATTAGGATCTATACTCGAATCTTCTAGTTTAATTATTTGCTGCCATAAAAAGCGATGGTGAGACAAACTAAATAATAGGTCTTTCTCTTCTAAGGCTTCAATTATTTCTTGTCGATGTTCTGGATGGTGTAGATAAATGCGTAGAAGGTCAGCCTCGGCTTCTTGTAAAAGATTGCTTTCGTTAGAAACTGGTAAGTCTTTAATGGGAATACGATCGCGATCGCTTTTTGAGTCTTTTAATTTCCTGGGTCTTTGCTTTCTCACCCGAAAGTGAAGGTCTTCTAGGAGTGTCTTCAAATATTGAGCATCTCCTTGAGAGAGCAGTTCGGCACAACGATTAATATAGTGAGTACGCAGGTCTTTGTTGTCAATTTTTCCGAGTAACTCGACCAGATTTTTTGCTACTTGCTGAAACTGGTCTGCTTGTTTGAGATTTTTATTAACTACGAGTCGATCGATTTGCCAATCTAGCCACAGAGGTGCTTCTAGAACAGATTGACGATAAATTTCTACAGCGTTGTCAGTAGTTTTGAGAAATTCGTCTGCATCTTTACCGTCAGGGAGATTGACAATTCGCAATTGTACTTGTCCTGAGTAAATTAGAGGTTCAATTGCGCCGATCGCTCTTTGGGTTGCTTTGGTACCAGCAGAGTCAGCATCGAAATTGAGGATAACTTGTTTGGAGTCGCTGTAGCGCAGAATTTGTCGCAGTTGGTCTTCAGTAAAAGCAGTCCCTAAAGAAGCGACAGCGTTGGTAATACCTGCTGCGTGGAGAGCGATCGCGTCAAAATATCCTTCTACTACTATGGCTCGATCTTCTTTACTAATACTATCCTTAGCGCGATCGAGAGCAAATAAGACTTTACTTTTATCAAATAGGGAGGTTTCTGGAGAGTTGAGATATTTAGGTTGTTCGTCACCTAAAGTTCTGCTGCCAAAACCGATAATTCTTCCTCTACTATCGTGGATGGGAATAATGAGACGATCTCTAAATCGATCGTAATAACCCTTTCCTGAAGAACGTTTTTTAATCAATCCTGCTTCTTCTATTAATGCTACCGAATAGCGTTTGGTTTCCACCAAATAGCGATATATTGTTTCCCACCCAGCAGGAGCATATCCTAACTTAAATTGCTGTATGGTTTCCGAGGATAAGCGTCTCTCACGTTCGAGGTATTTAAGTGCTGTTTCACCTATCGACTGACCCAAAGCGTGTTGGTAAAAACTAGCTGTCACTGCTAAAATTTCATACAATTGCTCTCGCAGGGTTAATTGGCGCTGGAGTTCTTGTTTTTGTTCTGGTTCTAAAGTTTTAATGGGAATTTGGTAGCGTTGAGCGAGATCGAAAACGACATCGCTAAACGATTTTTTGTCAAATTCCATTAAGAATTTAAAAATATTTCCCCCCGCACCGCAGCCAAAACAGTAGTAAACTTGCTTGCTATGACTGACGCTAAAACTGGGAGTTTTTTCTTGATGAAAAGGACACAAACCTAAATAATCTTTCCCCCGCTTGCGCAATACGAGCCGATCGGATATGACATCAACAATGTCAACTCGTTGTTTAACTTCTTCGATCGTCTCTTGATGGAGGCGCGGTGTTTCCATTATTTTCTTGAAATTTTATTTCTTATTAATAGCAATTCGAGCGAAATTCTCTACTTTAAATTATGGGTAGAATATTTATTTGGGCAGGTAAAACAGAACAACAAACAAGAAGAATCATACTTAATTATCGAAAAACAGCACAAATCCAAGAACTAATTTTATTAGCCGATCGGGTGGTATTAGAGTTGCAAGCTATAGGTTGTGAGGTTTTTTCTGTTCCTAGAGGACTGAATTTATCAGCCGCGATCGACTGGATTAATTTTCATTGTTTACCAGGAGACGTAGCCCTAGCAATTGATACCGATCTCAGCCGTCCTAACCTTTGGGGAACCAGTATTTTCTATATTGCCAACAATATCGAGCGTAAAAAACACGCCGATCTAATTTTACTATTGCTGGGGGAACGCATACCCCTCTTACCAAATGAAGGAAGCCGAGGGGACACAGCTATGGGGAGTTTAAGCTTTTGTCGCCATATTATCGTCCCTTCCCTGACAATGAAAATAGATTTTGCCGACAATTCAGAAGACCCAGACACCAGACTCTACTATCATCAGGAAATGGCTTTAGGAATAGCCGAGGGAACGATCGCCTGGAGTCGAGAGGTTGGCGGTGTCGAACCATATGAGTCGGCTTCCTTACCTGCTGCTGAGGTAGGCTGTGAAACAGTTCATATTAAGATCGACGAGCGAGATTATTCAGAGCCAGGAATTTTCGTCAATGGCAATGCTTATATACCGATCGATTTGTTCGATCGTCTGGGAAACGTCGATATCTCCCAGTCTCAGTGCCGAATTTTAGAGCATGGGGGTGTCGTTTATACTCTAGCAATTGAACTGCGAGAATCTAATATCTCTGTTGCCTGGGATAATGTCAGTCGCACCCTCTATTTACGATCGATATTATGCTTCGATCGCGATCGAATCGATTTTATTATGGGGCGCGGTAATCTTTTAGAAGAAGATTTGATGAATTTTCTCGAACTCAATAACCCTGACTGGGCGATCGATTTCCCTGAGTTACCCCAAATTTACCAGCAAGAAGGGTCAATTGAAGGAGTTAACTGGGACATTGCTTTCTCTCAAATGTGTCTGGAAACCGATTTTCTCCTCTTTCTAGACGACATTAAATATTCTGAGAATAATTTTGCTCGTTTGGGTGGTGTTGGCGCTAAGGGTCAATATGCCAGTTTTCCCAGTCATCAAATTGGTATTAGAGCCCATATTCAACACCTTAAAGCATACGCCAGTCGAGAACCTTTAGTGCAGAAGTTAGCAGATCCGAGATTTCATTTAGTAACGCGAGGTGTCGCTCCTGCGGTCTCTCAACTTTCTCGACGTTGGTCAGCAGATTTGTCCTATGGAGAGCGGATTATGGGTATATTAAGGCAACTTTATGAGTCAGCTAATTTACTCTAAAATATGTCGATCGTTATTCGTTATTTGTTATTGGTTAGAGGAATTATTGTCGTGGGCAACGAAAAGAATTTTAAAGTAGTGGTAAGATCGGATTCAGTTACAAGATATTATTAACATTTAAAAACTTGTAACTTTTTTAAATTTTGTTGTACCCTTGCTCTGAGAATATATTAGATGTTACGACTAGAACATATTAGTAAAATTTATCCTACAGGCGAAGTTCTCAAAGATGTCAACTGGGAAGTCAAACCAGGAGAAAGAATTGGCTTAGTTGGGGTCAATGGTGCGGGAAAGTCCACTCAACTAAAAATTATTACCGGAGAAATCGAGCCAACAACCGGAGAAGTTATTCGTCCTGGATCTTTACACATTGGCTACTTAACTCAAGAATTTGAAGTAGAACTTACTCGCACCATCAGAGAAGAATTTTGGACTGTATTCAAAGAAGCTAACCAAGTACAACAGTCTTTAGCACAGGTGGAGCGAGAAATGCAAGGTGCTTCACCACAAGAATTAGAGAAACTAATTAAAAAATTAGATAAATTGCAGCGTCAGTTTGAAGGACTCGACGGCTATACATTAGAAGCACAAATAGAGAAAATTCTACCAGAAATGGGGTTTGCGCCAGAAGACTGCGATCGTTTGATTAGTTCCTTTAGCGGTGGCTGGCAAATGCGAGTAAGTTTGGGTAAAATCTTGCTACAAAATCCCGATTTATTACTCCTTGACGAGCCGACAAACCACTTAGATCTAGAAACTATTGAATGGCTGGAGAATTATCTTAAAGCCTTAAAAGAACCAATGGTAATCATTTCCCACGATCGGGAATTTATCGACCGTCTCTGCACCAAAATTGTCGAAACCGAAAGGGGTGTTTCTACTACCTACCCAGGGAATTATTCTGCTTATTTACAACAAAAAGCAGAAAGCCAAGATGCTCAATTAGCAACCTATGAACGACAACAAAAAGAAATAGAAAAACAACAAGCATTTATAGAACGTTTTCGCGCCAGCGCTACCCGCAGTACCCAAGCAAAAAGCAGGGAAAAACAACTGGAGAAAATGGATGTAGTGAAAGCGCCTATTAGTAGTTTGAAGGGCGTGCAATTTAGCTTTCCTCCAGCTCCTCGCAGCGGTCGAGAAGTAGTCACGATCGAAGATATGACCTATACCTATAACGAGGAAATTCTGTTTTTGGGAGCGGAATTATTAGTTGAAAGAGGCGATCGTATTGCTATACTCGGCCCTAATGGTTGCGGTAAATCTACCATTCTGCGCATGATAATGGGTATAGAAAAAGCCGAGTCCGGCACAGTTGCTCTCGGCAAACATAACGTTATTCCTGCTTATTTCGAGCAAAATCAAGCGGAAGCTTTGGACTTAAATAAAACTGTAATGGAAACCGTTCACGACGAAGTACCAGACTGGAAAAATGAAGAAGTTCGCACTCTTTTGGGAAGATTTTTATTTAGTGGGGATACAGTATTTAAAAAAGTGCAAGCTCTCAGTGGAGGAGAAAAAGCTCGTCTTGCTTTAGCAAAAATGCTTTTAAGTCCAGCTAATTTATTAATATTAGACGAACCGACAAATCATTTAGATATTCCCGCTAAAGAAATGCTCGAAGAAGCTATTAAAGAATATGATGGCACCTTAATTGTCGTATCTCACGATCGCTATTTTATTTCTAAAGTTGCTAACAAAATTGTCGAAGTTCGCAACGGAGAACTAATAGTTTATCAAGGAGATTATCATTATTATTTAGATAAACTTGCTGAAGAAAAAGAGAAAGAGCGCCAAAAAGAAATAGCCGCCAAAAAAGCAGCTAAAAAGAAAAAGAAAGCTGCTGCTAAAAAATAGGTTTCATGGCTTCGAGGAGAAAATAGAAGCAATTATTGGCTAGTTAGAAAGTAAAACAAAATAAATTAGGCAATAATACTGAAGCCAACCAGATATAAGGCTGAGGTAACTAGGATATAAAGCTGAAATAATTGCACTAATAAGTCAAAGAATAGCTGAGGGGAGAAATTTTATGTTAGTTGTAGGACATATATAATTTAAAAACATAGTAGAGTTGGGAAAAATGAGGATGAGGATAAAGTATGGTAACAATATTTGACAAAACGATAATAATAATGTTAAAAGAATTTAGAACAAATATAATAAGCTCTCAATTAAATATTCGATCGCTTTCAAAAAAAATTTAAAAAACTAGATTCAATTGACTAAACCTTTAGATAACTTTTTTTTCATTACTGTCATTCTTCATAATTAATTCCTCAAGATAAGTATTGCTTATGAAATTTTTATTAGTTGAGGACGATGTCTGTATTGCTGAAATGCTTAAAGAAGCTCTAAACGACCATCATTACGTGGTAGATGTTGCCCATGACGGTCAAACAGGTCTAGAGTTAGTAAAAACATTTAAATACGACTTACTCTTGTTAGACGTAATGCTTCCCGAACTCGACGGAATTAGTATTTGTCGAAAGTTGCGTGCTAGTGGCTATCAGCTGCCAATTTTGATGTTAACTGCAAAAGATACCACCCAAGATCGAATTACGGGACTAGATGCAGGAGCAGATGACTACGTTATAAAACCCTTTAATCTACAAGAATTATTAGCAAGGATCCGCGCTTTGCTGCGCCGAGGAAACTCTTCTGCGTCTCCGGTGATGGAGTGGGGAGAATTGCGTCTCGATCCGAGTACTTGTGAAGTAACCTATAACGAGATGCCTTTGACCTTAACCCCTAAAGAATATCGTCTCATGGAGTTGTTTCTGCGTCACGGATGTCGAGTGTTAAGCCGCAGCTCAATTATTGAAAACCTGTGGTCTTTAGAAGAATCTCCCCAAGAAGATGCGGTTAAGGCTCATATTAAGCGTTTAAGACAAAAATTTAAAGAAGCAGGAGCTATAGAAGACATTATTGAAACAGTCTACGGTTTGGGGTACCGTCTGAAACAGAATTCAGAAGAAACCAATTCAAAAAAATCTTCTTAGAGTTGTTAATATAGCGATCGATCGTTATGTGCCAAAGAATTCAAACGGAACCAAAAGCGCTCTCGTAGTTTGAGATTTTCAAAAGCTTTGTCAATAGAAGCATATTTTGCTTTGGCTGTGGCTGAGTTATTTTGGCTGCTAGCGCTAGGACGAGGGATATTTTTCGATTTCACCTTGACATTGAAAGATATCGATTGACTCCGATCGCTTTCAGTAGATCGATCTCTTCGAGATCCGCTTAGCGGTGCGCGGCTTAATTGGGATTGAGGAGGAGAAAATTGCGGCAATTTAGGCAGTTTAATCGCTTTTTGACTCGAAGCAGAACGAATAATTTTAGGCGGTAATACCTGTTGTGATAAGGATGGAAATTCGACCATAACCTTTTTCATCTTTGGTAGTTCGGGTAAATCTAAATTTAGAGAAAGAGTTGCTTTTGTCGGTAGTAAAGATAACTCTGAGTACGAGTAGAGTTGTTCGTCTTTTTTGAGATAGTTAGCAATATAACTGTTGAAAACTTGAGATGCTCCTAATAATCTAGTTATTTTTAATCTTTTAGCTGCTAGTGGTCCTAAAGTATCTCTGACAAATAGCATTGGAGATTCGCACAGGAGCGACGAAATCGCTGCCTTGCTCTTATTTTGAGGCTGAAAATTCAAAATTTCCAGGGGATAGGTAAACAGCGAAGATACTCTTGCTTGTTGAATTCTTAGGTTAATTGAAGGGGTTGTTGTTTCCAAAGATAAAGGTAGAGAAGAAAAAAAAGTAGCTTCTCTGGGTCTATTTTTTCTTTCGTACTCGTTTCGATACCTCCCTATGCTCCCTCCTCCCCTCTTTGGTATAACTTGCAGTTGCAAGTATTTAAACCAAGATTGACCCAGCAATTCCGACATCAGATCGCTACAACAACTTAACTCCCAGCAGCCAAAAGAGAAGTAGATAAAAGGAACTATCACAATTAATCCTTTGGTGTTAGTGCGAAGGAGTCTCTTTTGATAGCACAGTGGAGATTTATCTTGAGAAGAATCTTGATGAGTGAGGCGAACTTCTACATCTTCGTTGCTGCGATCGCACTGAGCTAATATTCGATATTTGCCTTCCTCTATTTCTAAGATCGGCATTTTTACAACCAGCCAGTGGCGATCTCGAAGAGATTCGCTTAGCGGTGCGCGCAGCGCCTCCCCAGGAGCAAGATCGCCTTGTTTTTGCAGCACAAATTCCCATTTTTCCATACTTCAAAATCCAGCACTCACTTGTATCATTAACTGAGCCGATCGCATTTTAGGTTAATTGTTATTTAATTTTTCTGGTTTGTTGGCTGTTGGCTGTTGGCTGTTGGCTGTTAGCTGTTAGCTGTTGGCTGTTTGCTATCTGTTATTCTCCTCTACTCCCCCTCTCCCCCTCTCCCACTCTCCCACTCTCCCACTGCTCCCACTGGACCAATTCCCTTACCGATATCTAAAGCAGACTTAAGCGCTCGTGTAACGTAATTTTTAGCCTCCTCAACAGCTACAGGTAAATTTTTTCCCAGTGCCAGATTAGCAGAGATCGCTGCCGAAAGAGTACAACCTGTTCCGTGGGTGTGAATAGTTTCAACTAGAGTTGTCTGCAAAATTTTTATTTCTCGACCGTCAAACCAAATATCTACACCTTTGAGCGAGCCTTTCATTGCTCCCCCTTTTACTAAAACAGCAGATGCTCCCAATTGATAAATTATCCTTGCTGCTTCTTGCATATCTTCTAGGGTGTCGATCGTTAAACCGCTCAAGATCTGGGCTTCGTAACGATTGGGAGTGACAATAGTAGCAAGAGGTAGCAAAAGTTCTTTTAACGCAGCGATCGCGCGATCGTCAATCAATTGGGCTCCGGTGCGAGATACCATTACTGGATCTACTACCAGAAGATCTATATCCCATTTTTTTACTTGTAGAGCTACTGCCTCAATAATGTCTTCAGCGAGCAACATCCCAGTTTTTGCGGCACCTGCGCCAATATCGTTCATCACCGCGTCTATTTGAGCTACAACTGCAGCTGGAGATAGTGGATCTACCCGCGTTACGCCGAGGGTATTTTGAGCTGTGACGCAGGTTATGGCTGTCATACCGTGGACGCGGTGACAGCAAAAAGTGCGCAGATCTGCCTGAATTCCTGCACCTCCGCCACTATCAGACCCCGCGATCGTCAAAGCTATTTTTTTTAATTTAGTCATCTGTTACTTTGGCTTCACTGTCTGGGAAAACGCCGACGTTGAAGAAATTCAGGAATATCTAAAACATTTTTATCTCTTTCTGGTTTTTGTGGTTCTGGTTTTCTTCCTTTAGGCTGCTGAG
>JAAUYD010169961.1_pt1 | contig 11090 bp, 10 predicted proteins | sample 7278101 | NCBI WGS metagenome assembly JAAUYD01 (sample SAMN14350128, study PRJNA611818) | marine sediment metagenome | isolation source: surface marine sediment (0.6m) | place: French Polynesia: Moorea | collected 2018-08
AATAAATTTACTTATTAAATTAATATATTTTGTTTATTTTGCATCTAATATCACTAAATGCTTATTCATGTATATAAGTAATATGTATTTTACGAAAACGAAATTTCCGGCTTTATTCAATCTTTGCATTTATTTTAATTAATCTTTATTTTTAAGTTTTTTCATCGAGGATTGTTTTTTGAATACAAAAAATCTTTTTTAATTTATTTTTTTGATTCAAGGCTCAATATAAATTTTATTCTGAGGTAGATAATCTAAAAGTTTTCTACTCCTTTAGGGTATTTTTAACTTCAGATAAATTAATATCTTCCCAAAGATATAGAAGAAATATTCATAATCCTTCAGAAGATAGTCGAAAAAATCTAGCTTTTTGTAGAATATGATGTTATTTTCCTACTTGTGAGATTTAGCATTTATCTCTTTACTATTTAGGAGAGGTGATTTTAATCGTGTTCCACATAGTCAATATTGACAAAACTATTGACGAAAAATATTTTGCCAATTACTAGTAGCAGACTGTAGATATTGCTAATTCAGTTTATTTATACAATTTGATTATAAGTTAGCTTATAAAGTTTATTAATAATTTTTTAGGAATGTAGGGTTTTTATCTGTTTTATTAGAATTTAATTGCTAAATTTGGATATTTTTATATGGTGATTTCTGTGTCAAATTTGTATCTCAAGCAAGGTTTATATATTAGATGAAATTATTATATACCCGTTAATTTATGTAAATACCATAAACAAAAATAGAGATATAATTTGTATCTCTAATAATTTCTCCCTCAACTTTGCTAATAGATATGTATTAGTGTATATATATTTATTTTGGCATTACTCCTAAACAATATACAGATTAATTTTCTCAAAGAAGTATTTATTCAAAAAAAAATTAATATTGTTTCATTTGCTCTTATACTAATCATAAATTTTATCAAAATCAGTTCATTGATTAAGGATATTTCGTTTTGGCTTTAGTCAAAGCGAAGTTATGTAGATTGTCAAACATGTAGAGAATATAGGAGTGTTCAAGAGTATGAATAGTTTATTTACTTGGTTAAGAAAAATTCAGTTCAAGCAAATTCTAATTACTGCAATTGCGGGAATATTTTTGTTTGTTACACAAGCTTGTAGTACTATATCCGCTTACAACACAACATCTTTAGGTGAAGATGTAGGTACAAATGCCCAAGGGATTTTGGATGAAGCTATTAAAAGTGCAAATGAATTTGCGAATACCATCAAAGAAGGGACTGAAGATTTATCGCATCTGATTCAAGATAGTACTAGCAATTTAACTACTGAGATAGAGGAAGAAGTACAAGCGCCTGTTGAGGAAGCTGCAAGTAAGTTAGAAACTAAAGTTAGGGAAGATATCGAAACTACCAGTACTACATTAGAAAAAACTGCTGACACCATAGAAGATAATGTCAGCCAAAATATCAAAGCTACAGCAGAAAAATTAGAAACAGCTAGCAAAGTAGTTGAGGATGAAGTTGAAGCAACTCAACAACCATTAGAAACAGCGAACAAAGTAGTTGAGGATAAAGTTGAAGCAACTCAACAACCCTTAGAGACAACTAACAAAGTAGTTGAGGATAAAGTTGAAGCAACTCAACAACCCTTAGAAACAGCTAGCAAAGTAGTTGAGGATGAAGTTGAAGAAACTCAACAATCATTAGAAACAGCTAGCAAAGTAGTTGAGGATGAAGTCGAAGCAACTCAACAACCATTAGAAACAGCTAGCAAAGTAGTTGAAGATAAAGTTGAAGAAACTCAACAAGCCTTAGAAACAACTAACAAAGTAGTTGAAGATAAAGTTGAAGCAACTCAAAAAGCATTAGAAACAGCTAGCAATTCGACGACTCAAAACATTGTGAACTAAGCAATTGAATGTTTACTCAGTTCAGTTAGTAGTGTTAACAAGGATATTTATTTTAGTCCTAAACCTAGTAATTTTCTTGGTAAATCCAAGATAATTTTCTGGATAAATCATAAAAATTGATGGTATGCATGGGAATTAATCATCTCATGCATATTTTTTATCACTGTCAAATTTAGACAAAATCAATGCACATATAACTTGTGAAAATCTGTATAAATGTACTCAAAAATTAATGAAATTAGATAATTAGATATATTTACTTTCATTGTATAAATTTATTTGATCTTTTTTGAGCTTTGCTAGGGCTGAATGCAAAGGTTTTAATCGCCCGTAGCAACAGATATATTAGTTGGGGTTGGGATAGATTATCTTGCTCCGCAGCACATGAAATTATTGCTGCATTCCAGAAGCTTGCTTTTGGTACCACTTCTGAAGGGCTAAACGTTGAACCTCCCGCCATGGAAGATTTTGATTGCGGGCTATTTCGGCACAATCCTCAAATTCAGGTTGAACATTGATAATTAATTTTTCTTCTCCATTTCCTTTCCATGCAACCTTTACCCTAACTTCACCGTATTCAGTTTCAATATATTGAATTTGTCTTTGCAAGATAGCCCGTTCTTGAAGCAAACGCCGCACTCCTAAAGTACTTGTCTCGCGAAATAATACTGCTTCACAGTCAGCTATTTTTGCGGGAGGGCAAACTACACTTAGCAATATTCCGGGACGAGATTTCTTCATTCCAAGGGCTTGGGTAAAGACATCTAAAGCTCCCACATTAAATAAAGCTTCAAAAATATAGCCAATTGCTTGGGGACTCAAGTCATCTATTTGAGTTTGCAAAACATAAACTTTTTCCAGACTAGGGCTAATATTTGTCTCTGCAAAATTATGGGTATTAGTTAGTTCTGTCGTGCGATCCCCAAACCACAAACGTAAAATATTGGGAACAGCCAAATCCATAGAACCTGCGCCCCATCCAACTTTTTTGATACTCATTGATGGTGGTGCACCAAAATCACTCGCTAGAGTCGTCACGATCGCAGCACCTGTAGGAGTGACTAATTCTTTATTTATGTTGTTGCTATAAACTGGACAACCGCGCATTTCCCACAACTTTAGTACGGCTGGAACCGGTACAGTCATTTCACCATGGGCTGCACGAATGATCCCGCCGCCAGTAGGTTGCTCCGAACAGAATAATAATGGAAATCCCCGCTCGTTATTATCAATTCCCAGCCAGTCTAACCCCAAACAAGTCCCAACGATATCAACGATCGCATCTACTGCTCCTACCTCATGAAAGTGAACCTTTTGGGGATCTATTCCGTGCACCGATCCCTCCGCAATTGCTAAGTTCCGAAATACGGCTAAGCTCCACTTTTCTACTCTTTGAGGTAATTGAGCCCCTAGAATGATTTCTTCAATTTGAGTTAGATGACGCCCGTGATGGTGGTGTTGTTCCCCTACATGGTCATGAACCAAATCAACATCAACTTTTGTCGCTTCTTGAGTTCCTCTGCGGACAAGTTCAGCCCTCAGGCGATATTCACCTTCAATACCTAACAAATTCAACTTGTCTGTTAAATATTCCAAAGGTACTCCCAAACTGACTAAAGCACCCAAAAACATATCACCGGAAATACCTGTTGGACACTGAAGATAAATAATTTTACTCATGGTTAAAATTCCTGAAAACACTTGCCTTTATTGCTTTAGGCTGAAACTCTATCGAGAAGTTTTATGCCCTCAGGGTAAATTATGCCTGTTTGGAACAGTTAAATATACGAATGAATTAGGTGTTACTCCCCTGGGGGAGGTACGATAGCGAAAATATTTCCTGTAAGGAAATGCTGACAACTGATTCTTATATCCTGATTCCAAGAATGAGAATCTTCAGACTAATAAATAACTCTTAAAACTTACTGCTGCGTTTGTTGAGAGTTTTGTTGACTTTTACTCCAGTCCCATTCTTCCAGTGATTTATGGCAAAAATTCTGACAGTCCATCCTGATAATCCGCAAATACGCCGAATAGAAGAAATAAAAGCGGCGCTGCAGCGTGGTGCATTGATGCTTTATCCCACAGACACAGTCTATGCAATTGGTTGTGATTTGACTGTAAAGTCGGCAGTAGAGCGAGTGCGGCAAATCAAAAGCCTAGCAAATGATAAACCCCTAACGTTTCTATGCCCCTCTCTTTCTAATGTTGCATCTTACGCCTTCGTGAGTGATGCTGCTTATCGAATCATGAAAAGGTTGATTCCCGGTCCTTATACCTTTCTATTACCCGCGACGAAATTGGTTCCAAAGCTGGTGCAAAACCCCAAACGTAAAACAACTGGAATTAGGGTACCCAAGCACAACGTGTGCTTGGCTTTATTGGAAGCTCTAAGTAATCCAATTATCTCCACTTCCGCCCACTTTCCAGCAAATGAAACAGAAGACATAAATCTACCAATGACACGAATGGAATTATTTGACCATTTGGAAAAATTTGTTGATGTCATTGTAGACACTGGCAAAGAACCAACAATCGAGGTATCCACAATTATCGATTTAACAGGAGACCCACCGAATATTATTCGACAAGGCTTGGGTTGGCAGGAAGCTGAAGTCTGGCTGTAGAAAATTACTTCTACAGCAAGAATAATGTTTTTTAAAACACTAGCCGGGGTGCTCCAGTTTTAGGATTGTCATACTCAACATCCGGAAGTTAAGTCTGCCACCAAACATGGCAAACTTAATTATATCAAGGGTTTGAATGTATTTGTCCTAATTTTTTTGGGTGGTGTGCCACTCACAATTAAAGTTGCTTGCCAATAAACCGACACATGAATATCACCGTAACTTTTTTAGATTTTTTACAGTCATATATGTAAGCGGTAACCACAAGCAGAGCTAATAGATGGCAGCATCGGGCTAGGAAAACATTTAACTTTGTATTCCGAACGCTTTTGGTACTGTCTTAATCAATTGTAGTTAATGGTGCTATACCAATCTCATAAAAAATCATGAAAGTCAACCTTGCTAATCTACCAACTTGTAAACCCGAAGCAGAAACCCAAGTTTCTAGCACTGAATTTTCCCCCATATCTCATGATTCATTCGTAAAACTACTGTGTCAGGAAATACAGCCTCAAGTTAAGGTTGGATCTCATAAAGGTGTAGAAGCTTTAGCCAAGCGCATCGCTTACGAAGTAGAGCGTATATGTACAAAAAGCTCTCGAATTCAAACCTCAGGCGAAATCAGTTCCTGGAAAATGACTTTGGCACGTCACAGGTTACAAAAGTGCCTACGTTACTATAAGCTCGGTTCCCAAAGAGGAAGGGTGGAATTACATAGTAGCTTGGGAGCAATGGTTTATCGACATATTTCTACTCCCAATGGTCATTTAAGCTTTGATGGACGTTACAACTTAATAGAAGATTTTTTACAAGCGTTCTACATCGAAGCAATTAAAGCCTTCCGGAGAGAAAATGAACTTCCTGAAGATTACACTCCCCGGACTCGCCTACAACTAGCGGAATATATGGCATTTACAGAACAATATGCCAAGCGTCGAATTAATTTACCCGGACGTTGTAATCAACAGCTGATTATTTTGCGCGCTCAAGGCTTTAGCCGTCGTCAGCCCCAAGAAACAACCGTAGATATTGAAATGGCTGTTGAATCGGCGAGATCGGAAGATGCAGAGGCTTATCAGCGCAATTCCGCAGTACAGCAAGTTAGAGCACAAATGGTCGCTCAATCTCAGTACGATATTGCAGAGGATGCGGAGCGCAGCCGTGTAGTCGATGAACTAGTCAAATACCTAGAGTCCCAAGGTCAACAAGACTGTATAAATTATCTTGCTCTCAAACTTCAAGATTTAAGTGCTCCGGAGATCGATCAAATTCTTGGTTTAACTAGTCGCCAAAGGGATTATTTGCAACAACGTTTCAAATATCATGTGGAAAAGTTTGCTCGCACCCATCACTGGCAATTAGTTCATCAATGGCTAGGTGCTGGACTAGAACAAAAATTAGGATTGTCTTCTAACCAATGGGATAACTTTTGGAACCAACTCTCCGAGCAACAACGGCAAATGTTCCAACTCAAAACAACCCAAGAAAGCGACCAGACTATTGCCAAAAAGCTCAAATGCACTCCTAAGCAATTACAAAAACGTTGGTCTCAGTTACTAGAACTAGCATGGAATATCCGTAACACCAGCCAGGAAGCGCTAACGAGTTAAAGCCTAATGAACTTTTATTTGCAAAACCTAAAGTAATTCATCATTTTTGGCTTTATTTCGTCGCTCATTATAGTTAGTTAAGCATGATAGCTGCCGATATTCAATCTACTTCATCTTATCTTTTCCAAATTTGGAAGAAATAGTAAAGAATTTAAAATCTTTCACAGACCCAATAATTCAAGCAAAATCATCATTTGTGTGAGAAAAAAGCTAAGATTTGTTCCCTGAGTTCTCGGATATCCAGTTAATTAGTTCATCAAAAAGTTCATTTAATTTATGATTCTTTATCGATAGAATTCAGACATTTCTATTAATACATTTGTATTTTTCGAGTGCATCTGTACCATCAAACTCTCTCATTTTTAATGTTTTACAGAGGTTGCAAATAGAAATGAATAATTCATATTAAGTAAAGGAAAAAAATCTGCTATTTCCGTGAAAATTTAAAATAGTCGGCATTAATAGCAGAGACCCAAAAGATGGTATTAACAAAGGGTGCGCGAGCAAATAAATCTGGAATAATTTTAGAAAATCAAGTCGAAAATATATTAAGAACGTACAACTATTTCCAGATATCTCCCCATTTACCTAAAAAACAACAAAGAGAATTTATTCTCAATTCAATTCTTTTGCCCAAACGCTATGCCAAACAAGTTCATATTGGGACGGGGATTTATGATACAGATATTTATGTTGATTTTTTTGTCGTTGGTTTGCCGGAAATGCCTCAAGGTTTAATCATTGAGTGTAAATGGCAAGAAAGTGGTGGGTCTGTAGATGAAAAATTTCCTTATCTAAACTTAAACATCCAAAATTCATATCCTGCTCCAACCATCATAGTTATTGGTGGAGAAGGAATGCGAGGAGGAGCAATTGACTGGTTAAAAGCAAGAGTTAAAGATAATCACAATTTGGTTGGCGTTTATACTTTAGATCGCTTTATCGCTTGGACTAGCAAGCATATTTAGTATCAGTATTTCGCCGGATTTTTGCTGTTAATAGGATGTGATTATTAGCTCATCAATAGTGCCGCGTTTTTTAACGTTAGAATTAATAGCCCTGTTAGCTTTAATAGGGTAGATATTGAAGTTTACTTCACCATAAATTTGCCTGATAAATTGGCAATCAGAATTAGATATCATAACTTTTACACCCCGTGAAGCTAACTCAGCACAACTATCTCGTAGCCGTGTTTGTTCGGTTTTACCAAAAGGATGCCTGCTGTAAGCGGTAAAATAACTGGTATCACTAATTGGATGATAAGGCGGGTCTAAATATACAAAATCATCACTATTGCGAGCGCGATCTAAAATTTGCTCAAAATCCGCAACTTTCACTTCAGCATTTTGCAGCAATTCAGATGCAGAAAATAACAAATCTACCTGGCAAATCTTCGGGTTATTGTATCGACCCAAAGGCACATTAAACTCGCCTTTAGAGTTGACTCGATAAAGTCCGTTAAAACAAGTTCTGTTGAGATAAATGAATCGAGCCGCAATTTCTACATCGTTTTTCCCCGGTTTTGCACGTAGATTATAATAGTAATCCTTAGAATGATAATGTTCGTGTTCTTTCAGTAACGAAATTAATTCTTGTAGGCGATCCCTAACACAGCTATAAGTAGTAATGAGATCTGGATTAATATCTGTTAATATAGATAACCTAGGTTGTAAGTAAAAAAATACGGCACCGCCCCCTAAAAAAGGTTCGTGATAATTGCGGTAATTGCTGGGAAAATGCTTAATGTACTGTCCTATTAGTCTGCTTTTACCCCCAGCCCATTTAAGAAACGGACGGGGTAAAGATGGTTTGTATACTTCACGTAACATTAAATTGTAATTAAACTTACCTATATTGATTTGAGAGTTGGAGAATCATATATTATCTTACCGTCGTAATATCTTATTCTCTCCATTAAAATCCTAGCTATAGTTCTGTACTTAATTAATAATTAGGATTATTAATTCTGAAAGTTTGAACTTAGGAAGTGATAAGTGGTAGATTACAATAAAACTGCTGTTGGCAAATCAAAAAAACAGCCGTATTGTTTAGAAAAATAAACTCTAAGTCAACATGTTTGACGGATTTTGGGAGAACGTTCTTCGCTATCAACGCTATTTCATCAGTATTTTATTGGGTTTGTTGTTAAACACTTTCGCCCCTGTAATGCCACTGTTGAAACGTCCAGTAACCTCAATCGCCATTGTGGGTATCTTTGTAGGTACTTTAGTATTTTTAACTTTTACATTACGAGCAATGTTAGGTTTAAGTACAACTTGATGGAGTTGATAGTTCGGGGGCGAATTGCCCCCATGCTAGCTCAAAGATCCCTAAATTTAAATCCCTAAATTTAAATCCCTAACTTTAAAACTAAATTAGCACTACAGAGCAGCACATATGCTCTGTGAATCAGTTGCTGCTTTTAAAGTTTGATTAGCATCATCCAAAATCGCTATATCGTACAGCCATCATGGTGATATAGTGGGAACTGGTTGCGACCCTGGCAGACTATTTAAACACTTGTATAAGTATTAAGATAGTAGTTTCAATCGTTAATCATTGATATCGGTTGAGATAAAAAACAGCAAACTCAACAACTGAATAGATTCATATATAGATCTACAGATGGATGTTGCTGAAAAATACTCATTATAGTGTGTTCCAAGCAAGCTGGTTTAGTAAAAACACCTCGCGTCATTTGCGAGGATATTAGTGGTATAACCTCTGTTAGGAGGAATTAGTTTATGGCTACAAATCGCCGTGTATCTCGTGTTGCGGAATTAATTAAGCGAGAAGTTAGTCAACTGCTACTTAACGGTATTAAAGATGATCGTGTAGGTAGTGGTATGGTTAGCGTCACCAATGTTGACGTTTCTGGCGACCTCCAGCATGCTAAAATCTATGTGAGCATTTACGGAACGGAAGAGGCAAAAGCTCAAACAATGGCTGGTTTGAAATCAGCTACAGGCTTTGTTCGTAGCGAACTTGGAGCAAGAGTGCGTTTGCGTCGAACTCCGGAGGTCGTATTTATTGAAGATACTGGCATCGAACGTGGTAGTAAAGTACTATCGATATTAAATCGCTTGGAACAAGAGCGCTCGCCAAAAGATTTGCTGGAGGAAAGTCAAGAAGTTGGTGAAATAAGGGAATAAAATTTAACCTGTCAATATCAGGATATATTTTCCAAGATAGACTTTCCAGCATAGATTTTTTGACTAATGCTGAGGTGAGTTGTTACTGTTCAGTCTCACTAAATAAATTTGCTGATTTGCTTAACATGTAAAGTCTAAGCCGCAGATTTTAGATTATGGAATTCAGCTACAGTAAGTTAACTGTAGAATAAAAGCTTCGTAATCCCAAGCATGAAATTTAAGTCAGCTAGTAACAATTCACCTCAAACAATTAGCAAAATATCTGACAGAAACCATAAATGTATTTTTGATTAAATAAAACCATAGCTGAAGGAAGTATCAGGAAATTACTTAAGTACCCTTTTCATCATATTGTGTACTTTCCACTGTGATGTGTGCAAAGATAACAGATACACTAATTATGTGTATGAGGAGAACAAATAGTTAATGGTAAATATTCAGGAGAAAAGTTACTATTGTCTTGTGACTAACTATCAGCTATAAAAAATCACCAATCATACAGCCACCAATTAGCCTTATCTAACCAAGCGAAAATTTCCATGTAGCTAAAAGCGCTTCATAGTAACAAATAATGCACAGTTCAAATACTGTGCTTTTTACTTATTGCTTTTCATTAATGAGTTTTCAACTTTATTAAATTAAAGAAGGTTAAGCAAAGATAAAATTCAAACTATATTACTCAATACGAACACTTTAAATTTCTATGAAAACCATAACAAATCTACAAGCATCGTAAACTAAAATCTTACATCTTCCGCTGCTTTACATAAAAGATTGAGTGATAATACTCAATAAAAATTAATATCAATTAATTAGCAAAAAATTGACTTAATATCTACATATCCAAAAAATGGGTTACATAAATCACTTATACTTGTACGTTATATTACTTGTATTTATACAGCTCTGTTTCACTCCACCACTAGCTTATAGGGCTATAGCGAACAGTAGACAAGAATTAACTTGTATAACGTTGCTACACTTACTACTTCGGGGTACTATCTTGCGTAATAGCGCCAGACCTGTGCAAAATTTAGTTTATTTAGTTAAGAATTTATTAATAACGAGTAATCTTAAACCCTTATTAGTGTACGGTAGCCCTTATATCAAGAAATTACTTGTACCTCTGCCAAGGATTTATGTACTTGCTGTATCTCCTCAGGGATCAATGAATACTATCAACCAAAGCTTTAGGGGCTTTTTTTACCATATTCAATCATTTTTTGTGGGTCTGTAAAGTAAGTTCTTATCGGTATTTCCTATTTCAAATATCAAAGAGTAGTACGGCAACTTTTTAATAAAGCCACCGATATAAAATAAATGCCTTAAGCATTAGCTCAGTGTTAATTGATACCATGATTTTACTTGCGAAACACATTCAAACAAAATGTTATGCTTTACTGATAAATTTAACATAACTTTACATATTTTCAGGATGTATAGCGTCAAAATGAAAATAGTTCCGTATAGCAAACTACAGAAAAACAGCAGGTAGTTTATTGCGATGTCGTGATTTGTTCCTAAATATTTTGGGAATACTAAATAGGTGTTACTTTGTGAGTCAAAACAATGAGTGTAAATACGGTGCCTTCTATTTCTACTAGCTACTATTCTTTGGGGGTAATTCAAGACGAAGCACGTCGATTGGTGCAGAAGGGAGTAGTTAGTCGTCAACAGCCAATCTATACCCTGTGTCAGTACATACCTGCGAGGGAATGGGTTTGTATTGAGTGTGAATTAGAAAAGTGTGAATTTTTATTGCGCGATCGCATTGCAGACCTGATTGGTCGGGAAGTTTGGGAAAATGATTAATT